>Ga0247832_1004044_pt1 | contig 18993 bp, 19 predicted proteins | sample LaCruzMarch2015__10_FD_192407 | JGI IMG/M metagenome (GOLD analysis project Ga0247832, IMG submission 192407) | Freshwater microbial communities from meromictic Lake La Cruz, Castile-La Mancha, Spain - LaCruzMarch2015_4m | ecosystem: Environmental > Aquatic > Freshwater > Lake | place: Spain... | reverse complement strand
TCTCGCACCTTTAAGCAATGATCCCATCGTCATGCTCAGCGCAGTTCCCTGATCATGACCAGCACAGCCCTAAACCGGCTACTTCGTGGCAACGCTGTTACACCACGCTGTGGGACACGATCGGCGGAAGTTATGGAGTGGGGTTACTTTCTATATTTGGGATCGAAGTACACATAGATCATCGTTACAAAAAGTGGAAATGCATTTAAAGATAGCGTTGTGATCATTTCGACCCAAGAGTCTAGCACAATGCGCCCAGTGCTATCTATTAGTTCGCGAGCGGCTGAACCGATTATCTGATTACCTGCTGACTGGACGTTGAAAACGCATAATCCTACTCCAGCGATGCCTACGCAACATAATAAAACCAGAACACTTAGACGCTTTGTAAATATCATCCAGATCGACGCTAAGAAGATTCCAATTGCAAACATTGGACCGTTTAATCCCCAAAACAGAACTGAAGTTAGCACTATCGAGATTAAAAATGCCCCTGATAGTTTTTGAAAAAGCTGTGTTTCCGGCGAGGCCGGTATGAAAAATAGCGTTCCCGCTAGTAAAGTAAGTAGAAAGCCAACAAGGATCGCTGTGTATGCTATTAGCAAACCCGTCAAAACCCTTGTGAGTCTCACCTCTATAAAAAGAAATGCCCAGAGTGATTTAATCATTCAGTTTAACCCAGCCCCCAAATTTGTAGGGTATCCTAAAGTATTAAAATGTAACTATCCCACCTTCCTATAAATGTCCGCTTTCGAGAAGCCGCCAAGCAGCCCTAAACGGCAAAAGCTGACACAAAGCAGCCCCACCCCAAAACAAAACGCCCCCCTGCGTAGGCAGGAGGGCGGCTCAATCAGTGGCTTCACAGCACAAAAAGGCGTTTAGGTGCGCGGTGCCATGACCATGGTCATTTGTTTGCCTTCGAGGCGGGGTTCGCTCTCGACTTTGGCAATGGTTTCAAAGTCGCGCTTGACCCGCATCAAGAGGTCGATCCCCAGATGCTGGTGCGCCATTTCGCGGCCACGGAAGCGCAGGGTCACTTTGACCTTGTCGCCTTCTTCGAAGAAGCGAGACATCGCGCGGGCTTTGACGTCATAATCATGATCGTCGATCATTGGGCGGAGCTTGATTTCCTTTAGCTCAACAACCTTCTGACGCTTGCGCGCTTCATTCTTCTTTTTCTGTTCTTGGAATTTGAATTTTCCATAATCGAGGATCTTCACCACCGGCGGGTTTGCAGTTCCTGCGATTTCTACGAGGTCTAGCCCAGCCTCTGTCGCGGCATCTAGCGCTGCAGCTAAAGGCATTTCGCCTTGCTTTTCGCCATTCTCGTCAATCAGAAGCACGCGCGGTGCGCGGATGTCTTCGTTGATACGGGGGCCGTCTTTAGTGGGCGTTGCAGCCATAGGGCGTCTGATGTTCGTCTCTCCATAAATTACGCGGTGTGGTGCCGCAAATGCCTTTGTCCCGGGTTTCACCGGGCACAGTTAGATAATGGATGTAAATGAACAATCCTTCAAGGCGTCATGATGTTTGTGCTTCAAGAATTGTCGGCGTTACTGCGCGTGCAGCGGCCAAAACATCTTGAACACGGATGGTATCAAAGTTGCGCGCCACAAGGCCCACGGTAGCTGTGCCCCGTGGGGCGGCTTTGCGCACACTGGTTTCGTTCGGGTTGATGATGGCCAATGTTGGCGCGCCAGCTGCCGCTGCAATAATGGCCATATCGCCTTCAGAGCCAATTGCTAGGATAGATTGACGTGCCAAACCTATGAATTGGAACACATCGAGACGGGCTACGAGGTCCAAGGCCTTGGGCGCAATCGTGCGAACTTCAACAGCCAATTCGATAGCAGCAGGACCGCCAACCAGAACAGGCTGAATACCACGGGCCTCTAAAGCCAAGGCCAATTCACCATAGCGCGCTGACGGCCAGCGCTTTGTGGGGTCTGCTGCCGGGCCTTCTGGGGCCAGAAAGGCAAAGGGCTCGCTAATGCCATGGTGGCGCGGGGTGAGCTTTGTGTGATCCTTCACCACTGATTCGACCCAGCCGAGGTCAGGTAATGGCGACAGGCCCGGTGCAAAACCTTCGCTGGGGCCCACACCGCAGGTCATCAATTGCTCTGCATGCCGGTCAAGCCGGTGCAGGGTCAGTCGCGTACGGTCGACATGAGGGTGCGAGCAGCCAACGGCCCCACCCGACCACTTGGGCTGCAAAGGCCACAATAGCTTGAAGAAGGCGTCGCTTTCCGCGCTATTGGTCAAATCATAGACCATGGCATAGCGTTCTTGATGCAGCGACCAGATGAACTTGGCCTTGTCGAGAAGCTTGGTCTGCGGCCAGCGCACATCGACCCGGTCGACGAAAGGGGACTTTGATAGAAACCGCACATTGCCGCGCTGGGTCAACACCGTGATTTCAGCATCTTGGTGATGGGCACGCAACATAGCAAGCGGGGCAAGGGCCAAGACGGCATCGCCTAAGCTCCCCAAAACTATAACTAAGATCCGCTCCGGGTTCACGTCCGTTCCTGTCACTTCTATGGTTCGACCAGCCGCTGGTAAAACGAAACTGTGGCCGATTGTAGGGCGCGGGTCGTAAACAATGACCGGACCCTAGCCGCTCCTGCAGCGCCCATCGCCGCCTTTTCTGCGGGTGACAACGCCAAAAGTCGGCCAATACAATCAACCAAGGCTTTACCATCCCCAGCAGGGCTCAGAAAGCCCGTAACCCCATCTTCCACAGTTTCGCGCGCACCTCCAAGGTCCGAGGCAATGACGGCCAAGCCCATGGCTTGCGCCTCGGCGGCCGTGCGGCCAAAAGCTTCTGGCTCAATGGAGGGGGTGACAGCAAAGTCAGCCAAGGAAAAGGCGGCTGGCATATCATTGCAATGCCCGACCAGATGGACTTGGCCCTCAAGGCCCAAGCGGCGGATATCTTGGCCAAGCTCGGCACGATAGGAGTCGCGGCCTTGTGGGTCGCCCACCATTAAACAATCGATCTCCACGCCTGCAAGCTTCAAATGCCCTAATGCTTCCAACATCACCTTTTGGCCCTTCCACGCGGTCAGGCGGGCTGGCAGAATGGCGCGCGGGCGCGGACTTTTAAGGGCAATTCCCCATTGGCTGGCAAGCTCCTCGCGGCGCTTGTCTGAAACAGCTTTCGGGTCAAAGGCATCCACATCGACACCGCGATAAATGACTTCGATTCTGTCGGGGTCGATTTTGTGCTCGTCAAGCACATGGTCCCGCGTATAGCCGGAATTCGCGATCACACGGTCGCCGCGCGCCATCACACTATTATACCAACGCTTGAGTCCGGATTTGGCGTTATAAATCCCGTGATAGGTCGTCACAAACGGCGTCTTTGTGCGGCGCGCTGCTAAGAGGGCGCTCCAGGCTGGTGCGCGCGAGCGGGCATGGACGATATCGACCTTCTCTTGCTCAATGATTTGGGCGAGCTTGGACACGTTGGAAACAAAGACGGTCCAAGGCAGTTTTGAGTTTGCTTCGCCATAGATGTGCTTGGCCCCTAGCGCCTCCAACTCCTGCACCAATCGCCCTCCGGCGCTGAACACCAAGGCACGTCCGCCAGCTTCAATAATGGCACTGGCGACTTCTAGAGTTGTCCGCTCAACGCCGCCGGTTGCCATTTCAGGCACAACTTGCAGGATGGTTTTGCCATTGAGCGACGCTAAAGGGGGGACGGGTGAAGACAAAATTCGCCGATTCCAGTAATTCCAGCCACGGTGTTCTTGCGTTTAGCTGAGAGCCAGCTAGTTGCCTACCCGAGCGCGCCACAATAAGACGCGATCGTAAACAAATTCGGGGAGTTTCCAATCATGCAATTAGACGAATCAATCGCAGCTATCGTGACCGGTGGCGCTTCTGGTCTGGGCGAAGCAACTGCACGTGCTTTGCGGGCACACGGTGTGAAGGTCGCACTGTTTGATATGAATGTCGCGCGCGGCACAGAAGTCGCTGCCGAAATCGGTGCAACCTTCTGTGAAGTCAATGTGACGAGCGAAGAAAGCGTGGACGCGGGCTTTGCCAAAGCACGCGCGGCGAATGGCCAAGAACGTATCCTCGTCAATTGCGCGGGCACGGGCAATGCCATAAAGACCGCCAGCCGCGACAAGAAGACCGGCGACATCAAGCACTTCCCGCTTGATTCTTTCAATATGATCATCCAGATCAATTTGGTCGGCACCTTCCGCTGTATCGCCAAGTCAGCCGCCGGTATGTTGTCCTTGGACCCACTCGAAGACGGTGAGCGTGGCGCAATCGTCAACACGGCGTCGGTTGCCGCTGAGGATGGTCAAATGGGCCAAGCCGCTTATTCAGCCTCAAAAGGTGGTGTTGTTGGCATGACTTTGCCAATCGCGCGCGATCTGATGGGCGAAGGTATTCGCGTTAACACCATCCTGCCCGGCATCTTCAACACGCCGTTGATGAATGCAGCTCCCGATGCTGTCAAAGACGCGCTGGCCATGAGCGTGCCCTTCCCAAAACGTTTGGGCTTGCCGCATGAATATGCGCAATTGGCTTTGACCATGATCACCAATGGCTATTTCAACGGTGAAGACGTCCGCTTGGACGGCGCCATTCGGATGGCGCCACGCTAAAGCAAGCACGCCCGCTGGCTTCTCGGTCAGCGGGTGCCCCCCTTATTTCGGACGCCGAACGGCTTTGGCCTCGGTTAGGGGCCTCGGCTAGGGGCAAGCTTTACCTGAAACTTTCCCCAAAACGGATGAATTACTCAAAAGTAATATCTTTGGGCCGGATGAGTGGCTTATCAAGCCACGGGTGAGAGTATGTGCGACATGCGCCAGCCGCAACTAAGCTGATTATTTGTAGGCTTAACCATAACGGAGCAATTACGCAGGAGTAATGTGTGTGCGGATTCCAAAATTGTCCAGTCCCCCTAGCAATTTGTGGGCTTTAGCCTTGCTGAACGGCGTTAGAGTCGTGATGATGGGGTAAGCCTGCCGGATTTTGAGGCAAGACAAAAACAGTTTTGGGAGCACGACACATGACACTCGAAATCCTCGCAACAGGTTTGCAATTCCCTGAAGGCCCTGTGGTATTTGATGATGGCTCTGTCGTGTTTGTTGAAATCAAGTCGGGCAATCTCACACGTTATTGGAATGGCAAAACCGAAACGATTGTGCATTTAGACGGTGGGCCAAACGGCGCAGCCCTCGGCCCGGATGGGGCCATGTATATCTGCAATAATGGCGGCTTTGCGTGGTCTGACTTTGGTGGCCTGATGGTGCCGGGCCATGAGCCAGAGGATTATTCCGGTGGGCGGATTGAGCGGGTGGATTTGACCACGGGCAAAGTCGAGCGCCTGTTCGATACGATTGATGGTCATGCCCTGCGCGGACCGAACGACCTCGTATTTGACCGCCATGGTGGCTTTTACTTCACCGACCACGGCAAAAGCCACCACCGCCACCGCGACTATGGCGGCCTGTTCTATGTCACACCCGGTGCTGCGTCGGCCCATGAGCTCTCGCACGGCTATACTTCACCCAATGGCGTGGGTCTCAGCCCTGATGGCAAGACCATCTATATGGCTGACACGATGGAAGGCAGGCTTTATGCCTTTGATGTCGCAGGCCCCGGGCAAATTGCCCCAGTCAGCCCATTCCGAGCCGCGCGTGTCGTCGGTCGCGTCGATCAATGGACCCTATTTGATAGCTTGGCGATAGAAGCCGATGGCACCGTGGCGATTGCCACCCTGATTAATCCCGGCATCACGCGCATGAATCCTGAAACCGGCGCCCACACCCTTGTGCCCACCGACGATCTGATTACCACCAATATCGCCTTTGGTGGGGTCGACATGTGCGACGCCTATATCACCTTGTCCTCAACCGGCCGCTTGGCCAAAATGCGCTGGGACCGCCCGGGATTGCGGCTGAATTATCAGGGTTAGGCCACCGCACTTGGTCGCGCGCTAACCCGTTCGTGCCAGGCTTTCAGGTGGCCGCAATCATCTGGGATGGGCGTGCCGATGAAGGTGCCAAAGTCGACGATGGACAGCGCCATGATGTCGGCCGCAGAGAAAGAATCCCCTGCGATAAAAGCTTTGTCGGCCATTTCCCGGTCGAGCCAGTGATAGGCGCGGTCGGCATGGGCGCGGTTGCTTTCGCCAAAGTCCTTATATTGGGTCAAAAGGGCCGCCGTATAGGGATGGGCGTGGCGCCAGATTTGGCCAATCGGGCTCATCAATTGCCACTCCACACGCCGGATCCACATGTCGATCGTGGCAATCTCAAGCGGCGTGGAGCCAAACAAGGGCGGTTCGGGTTGTAGCGCCTCGAGGTAGCGGCAGATGCTGACGCTCTCGCTGATGCAGGTGCCGTCATCGAGTTCTAAGACTGGCACTTGGCCGAGGCTGTTCTTGGTCAAAAATTCCGGTGCTTTATGGGCACCCTGCCGCATCGGGATATGCACATGTTCGACCTCTATGCCCTTTTCAGCCAGAAAAATCCGCACACGACGGGGGTTCGGGGCTGGATTATGTTCGCCATAGAGTTTCATGTAAGAGGCCTTTCAATGCCATACCAAGAGAAAGGGCCCAAAGCTGTGCTTTGAGCCCTTGTGTCTATTAATCCCGTTTCGGGAGGGTTTTGCGACCCTCTTTTACATCGAGGAAATAGGTCCAAGAGGTTTCGTTTGGACGGGCATCGTCCAGCGGAGGGGCCGATGTCCAAGCCGGGTAATTCTTGGCAATTTCATCCTTCATCACAGCTGGCATCTGGTCCCAATTGTCTAACTTGCGGCCATTGGTGTTGAAGTAAATCTCGCCCTCACGGCCACCCATGCGCATCCAAGGCAACCAGTCGGAGATCCGCACCCAAGCGACACTTGCTTCCGCCGTAGTCTTGGTGGGGTTTACAATATCCGAGAGCGTGCCCGCGAAGTTGAACATTTCGGTTGCATGATAGGTGCCGCCAACTTCGGCCTGATACTTACCAGCCAAAGGGTTGGAATAGAATAGAGGCACCGTCACATTGGTCCACCAATGGTCGCCACTGATCGTGCCTGTCCAGCGCAGCGGCTGGCCATCACGGCCAGTCACAAAGGACGTGGAGTTCACGGGGTCGTTGGCAACATGCATAACGTCGAGGACTTCACCAGTCCAAGGATTGGTCCATTTGCTCAACACTTTGCCCGTTTTGGGATCTGTATAGATCAAAAGCTCGCGCGAGATCAGGCGATAGCCTAGCCCACGCACAGGGTCCTTCACCGTCACGCAATGGCGGATGTTCATGCCTTCGGCTCGGAACAAAAGCTTGTCGGCTTCGCCTTGGCGACGCGAATACGCATCACCTGCCCAATAATAGGTCACGGCCACGCCATCGCGCATGTCGCATTGCATCTTGCGGTTGGCAGCCAGCACGCCTTCAGGGGTGGTAAGGTCCAAAGGTGCGGCAACTGGGGCAGCTGCTGATGCTGGGGCCTTTTTCTTCGGCGCAGCGTCAGCGGTCGTTGCGATCGCCGCGAGGCAGGCAGTAAATCCGATCAATAGGTGGCGGGCAGATAGGTGGGTCATGACAGCTCCTCTTCTGCCTCTTTCTTAAGTGGCCTCCCGCGACTTGTCATTAAGAATTTGTCCGGACAATTGGGGGTGTGCAGTGGTGCGTGCGGCGAAGCTGGAACCGCCCCTGCATACTAAAAGGACCCCTTCAAGCTGACCCGTATCGAACGCCCTGGCTTGGGCAGATAATCCTTCAAGAAAGATGTGTGTTCGCGAATGTCTTCATTGGTCAGGTTCCGGCCTTCAAAGGTCAGCTCAATGCGGTCGTTGCTTTGAACGGGCCGCCAAGACCAGAGGGCGTTGAGGGCGGTTGAGCCGTTGGTTTTGGTTTCAAAAGCGGCAGTACGGGTTTGTTCGGCGAAGGATTGCACTTCGGCGCGCACCCGCATCTGTTGGCTTTTTGCTTCGAGGCCGAGGGTCACCATCGCGGGCGGCATACGGGCAATCGCGCCGCTACCATCATAGCTGCCGCGCACGGTATCGACCCCGCCATCGCCAACCACGGACCAGCCGCCAATCTCGCCGAAAGCCCAAGCGACGTGAAGTTCAGCCCCGGTGAGGGTGGCGTCTTTCTGGCTGACCAGAAAGACCGGTAAATCGTCCTCGATCTGATTGGTTGGGTTGAACGCGATAAAGCCATCGAAACTGGAGCGCCAAACATTGAAATCGATCGTCGCGCCACCGATTTGCCAGCGCGCAACCCCTTCAAGGCTGGTCGCGGTTTCCGTCTTAAGATTCGCATCGCCGATTTCAAAAGCTTGGGTGGCCGCGTGTGGGCCATCGGCAAACAATTCGACTTCTGTCGGCGCGCGTTCTGTGTAGCCGGCATTTAGAGACAGGCGTAAGCCGTCGACAGGCTTCAAGAATGCACTGGCAGAGAGGCTACCCAGATCGAATGTGCGCGCGCCCGCCAGCCCGGAATAGTCTCGCTGCTCATAGCGGGCACCCACTTCAGCGCCCCAATTGTCGCGATTAAAGCGTTCAACCCAGAAAGCGCCCACTGTTTCAATCGTGACAGGCAGGATGAAGGCCTCATCGCCCTCAGCAGCAAAGTCATTGGCGGCAAATTGTAGGCCGAAGACGCCGTCTAATGCCCCAATCGAGCGGTGACGCGCCTCGAGGCGGCCTTCATAGCCTTCATTGGTGAAGACCGTGCCAATCGCGCCGTCAAACTCAATCTCACTATGGGTATAATCGCCTGTCGTGATCGAGAAAGTCAGCGTGTCGAGGAAGCCTAAGTCCTTGATCGAGGCTTGGAAGTCATAGCGGGTTTGGCTCAGTTCGATGAAGGCTTCTTCGCCTGGAATGCCATATTTGGACTTCGTTTGACGGGTCGCGAGTGCAAGGCTGGTCTTATCGGTGATCCGCGCGACGCTGCCACCTAGGGCCCAAATTTCGCCGCGTGTGTTGAAGGCGGTCCCCTCCGTCTCATCGCCTGTCACCGCGCGCAGAGCGGCAGTTTGGGAGAAACCAGGAATCTTATAATCTTGGCCCTCACGGCGGAAACCATCGACCCGAAGGAAACCTGCGCCGCGCGTCCCAACCAGCTTAAAGGCAGCTGTTCCGGCATCTTCAGCGGTCGAACCTGCTAGGAATATTTCGCCGGCAAGCGGCTTTTCAGGCAGCTTGGTTGGCAAGCGGCCGTCGACAATATTGACCACCCCACCAACCGCATTGCCGCCATAGCGCAAGGCGGCGGGACCCTTTAAGACTTCAATGCCTTCCGCGTCTAAACCATCAATGGCGGGGGCGTGGTCTGGTGAGATGGTAGAGGCATCAATGCCTTGGAGCCCATTCAGCACCAATCTTATCCGATCCTCCCCCAAGCCGCGCACAATGGGGCGAGAGGCATTGACGCCGTAGAAGGTGGAGCGCACCCCGGGAATACCTGCCAAGGTTTCCCCAATCCCGCCACTGATAGAGGCTTGTAACGCTTCGCCACGATTGATCACGGCCACACCTTGGCTGATGGCATCTGACCGATCCCCTAAGGAGCTGGCAGTTACCACAATGGTCTCAACCGGGCGGACTTGGGGAGCAGAAGCAACAGGTGGTACTGCTTCTGGTGTTGCCAAAGCGAGCAGGGTGTAGAGGGCAGGCGTCATGGGAGAGTTTCCTATTATGTTATTACATAACACTACCTACCTCAAAAGATCGTCCTTGCAAGTGCAAAGGACATTTTCCATGCACGCCAAACTCAGGCATGAACGAGCAAGAGGTTCGTCACGATCAAGGAGGCGCACATGCACGATCTTATTCGTCAAGCAGAGGCCCTGTGTCAGCGGTCAGGCATGGCCTTTACCGCGCCGCGTCGGCGGGTGTTGGAAATCCTTGCCGCGTCTGAAACGCCTATGAAAGCCTATGATTTGATCAGCAAAGCCGGTGAAGGCGGGCAAGCTACCAAGCCGCCTACAGTCTATCGCGCACTCGACTTTTTGTGCCAATTGGGACTGGTTCATCGGATCGAGCAAGACGCCACCTTTGTTGCGTGTAATCACGCGGGCCATTCCCATCCCATGGCGCTTTTCGTCTGCAATACGTGCCTAAAGGCCACCGAAGTCGCCTATGACGAAGTGGCACCTATCCTTGAAAAGGCCGCTGAGATGCAGGGATTTCATTTAACGCGGCTCGTCGTGGAGGGGCGCGGTCAATGCCAAGACTGCGCGCTTGCCGCCTAAGCCAAAAAGAACAGGACAAGAGAATGCGAGATTATTGGCGCGGCAGTGTCGAGGCTTGGGAATGCGACGAAATGGGGCACATGAACGTGCGCTTCTGGGTTCGTCGCGCCTTAGATGGCATGATGCTGATGGCGACGGAGCTTGGGTGTGAACGCGCGTTTGCGCCAGAAGCTACGGCCACCTTACTGCCCGTGCGCCAGCACATTCGGTTCTTGAAAGAAGCGCGCGAGGGCGCGCCCTTGTTCTTCCGTGGCGGCGTTATCTCGCTCAGCGAGACTGAGATCACGTTTTATGGTGAGATTGTTCATACGCTTGATGGGGCCATTGGCGCGACTTTCTTGACCACGATGGCCCATGTCGAAGCCAAAACGGGTAGAACCTATCCCTGGCCAGAGCGGACAAGGGCGCTAGCGGCTGCCATACTCGTAGAGGTGCCCAAGCATGGCAGCCCGCGCTCGATTGCGTTTGATGGCCCGACGGACCTATTTGAAGCCGAAACTTTGCTGGCGCGCGGCTTTCAACAAGTTGGATTATCTGCCGTGCGCATTGAAGATGTGGATGTGTTCAACCGCCTCTATCCTGAGGGCATGATCGGTCGCGTCTCAACCGCTGTGCCGAACCTCATGACGGCTTGGCGCGATGAAACCACGGCGGAACTTAGCGCTCTAGATGGCCAACCCCGTAAAGCCGGTGCCGCAGTCCTAGAGTATCGCTTGGACTATTTAAGCTGGCCCGGCGTAGGTGATTTTACTGCCGTCTATTCGGGCGTGGCGGATATGTCTGAGAAAACCAACACGCTGAAACATATCTTGACCCACCCGGTCACGGGCCAAGTCTTTTGTGTCTGCGAAGCGGTGGCGGTGACCTTCGATTTGGTCGCGCGCAAAGTCATTGCCATCCCACCGCAGGCGCGTGCGCGCCTAGAAGCAATTCTGATCAAACCGCTTGGATAAGTTCGATCAGCGCTGACGCGCAAACGTCTGACTTTTCCATCGGCAGAAAATGGCTGGTCTCTGGGATGGTGTCGACTTGGATGCCACTTCGGGTCAAGAGTGGGATCAGGGTGGCGACCGTCGTGGAATGCCGCGCACCGCGCAACAAACGGCCGGGCACCTTCAGCGCTTTGATCGCTTGCAGCGGATAATGGCGCTGACCGGCAAAGCAGGCTGCTTCAAAGGCGGGCGCGCAAGACAGACGGACTTGACCGTCGGCCATGTCGGTGAAGCCATCCTCGCAATAATCCGCCAGCATGGCGGTGGGCCAAGACTTAAACGCCCCACGCCCGGTATAAGCTTCCAAAACGGCTTGCCGGCTCGGGAACACAGCGCGCCTGCGACCTGCCGCCTTGGCGAGTGGAAACTGGCTGCGCCACAGGCCAAACACCCAAGGCATGTGGGCATAAAAGTAAAAGGGGGCAGGGGCCAACACAGGGTCAAACAGGCATAGGCCCTTCACGAGGTCTGGCCGGAGCGCGCTGGCCAACAGGCTTGACGTGCCGCCCATGGAATGACCGGCAAGGACTGTTCCTTCTGGCGCGATTTGGGCAAGCAAAGCGGCTATGTCGCGGGCAAAGCGATTCCAATTGTCTTGCCGGTCTGGGTCGTCTCGCAAATGGGTTCGGCCATGGCCGCGCAAATCAAAGGCCGCGATAGGGCGACCAATGGCTTCTGCTACAGGCTGTAACATCTGCCGATAGGTTGAGGCGCAAAAGCCGTTGGCGTGAAAGAAGACCAAAGCGGGGGCTTGATCCATTTGCGATGGCGTGGCCCATTTCAGACCCGCCATCGTGCCTTCGGCCAAAGTTTGGACGAGGCGCATTTCAACAATTTGTCCCACTCGCAATCTGCTTCCCGGGTTTCGGTTCGGCGCTTAGAGGCTGCCAAACACGCGCTTTAAAAGGTCTGTCCCTCGACGGGCAGGGTCACGACGGATCCCACGTTCTTCTTCGCCAATATAGACAAACAAGCCATCCAGTGCGCGGTCTACGGCAAAACCGATCAATTGGTTTTCAAGGGGGTTGTCTAAAACAACAGGTGGGGGTGGTGGCGGCAGTGGTGGTGGTACAGGAAGTGACGATACGCCCTTAGATTTCGGGGCACCTGTTTTCGCTTTGGTGGCAGCTGTTGGCGCTGGCGCAACCGGCACAGGGGCTTCTGGCGGTGGTGGCACTGGCAAGGTAATGGGCGCGCCGGAATATTTCTTTAGGCTATCCCAGCCACCCAAACGCTGAATCTCTGCCCCATAGCGGGATTGAATGCGGTCGAGTGCAGGACCTGCGCCAGACGCTTGCACCGCTTCGGCCATCGGTGGCGTCATCAAGTTTACTAAGCCAGTATAGGATTTCGCCTTTAACAGATCCGTCCCGGCTGTATCGCCGCCGCGCAGCACCTGCAAAACATCCTCAATGGTGAGACTACGGATCGTGTCGACAAAAATAGTGCCAGCTTTTGGCATCATGGATTCGGCAGAACGATTGAGACGCAATTGGAAGTTGTCGAGCGGGACGCTTAAGCGCAGCGGACTTAAGCGCTTTTGTAACGTTGCCAGTGGCTCCGGCAAGGGTATACGAACCCGTGTGTCGCCCCAGAAACCGTCTGTCTTGCCCAAACGACCAACAGCAGCACCAGCACCTTGCAGGAGCGCGGCACGAATCCCTGCTTCGCCTTCATTGCCAGAAGAGGCGCTCAACAAATCATCGTCCAAACTTGGCAGAGCGGTAGGTAAACCTGCGCGCTTCGCCGCAGCTGCTTTGGCCAATTCCTCCAGCATCTGGCCTGCACTTTGGGCTTGGGCGTACGAGCCTAGCCCGGCACTTAAGCCCAAGACTGCCCACAAAATATTGCGGCGCTGAACCCCGTCTTGGTTTGACATGACGCTACCTCCTCGACATGGACAACTATAGGGACGACTATAAGGACGACTTTAGGAACACTCTGGGACGATGTTGCGTTGATTTTGGACTTGAACCAAGACCCAATTAGGGCACATGATGACCTCGAGCCAGACTTGATGTAGGCTGGTGCACTGCAAGACAAAAGTCCATTGAAAAGAGCTTAAGCTCTGACGGCCAAAGGGAACGCGACCATGTACGACACCGAGTCCACACCGATATCAACCTGCTTTAATGTCACCATCGCAGATCACATCGCCCATATTCAAATGAAGCGGCCTGAAGCCTTTAATTCGATGACGCGCGATTTCTGGAACGAACTGCCCAAGATCGTCAAAGACATCAATGATAATTCTCGAGCCCGGGTGATTGTGATCACCTCAACTGGAAAGCATTTCTGCGCCGGTATGGATTTGAGCGTCTTCGCCAGTGGCGACGGTGTCACCCAAGGTTCTGTGTCAGATCGCGAGACTCGCGGCGAGAGCTTCCGCCTGCATGTGCATCATCTCCAAAACACGTTTACCTGCCTAGACGAAGCCCGGATCCCCGTACTGGTGGCCATACAAGGTGGCTGTATCGGTGGGGCTGTCGACTTTGTTTCGGCTTGTGACATTCGTTGGGCTAGTGCGGATGCCTTCTTCTGTATCCAAGAAATCAATATCGGCATGACGGCAGACGTCGGCACTTTCCCACGCCTGTGCAAACTCATCCCAGAAGGCTGGATGCGCGAACTGGCTTATACAGGTCGCAGGCTGACTGCCGCGAAGGCCAAGGAAATTGGGCTGGTCAATGAGGTGTTTGACACCCATGAAGCCTTGGTCGCCCATGTGATGGAAACCGCCCGCGAAATTGCCTCCAAGGCACCCTTGGCAGTCACTGGCTCTAAGGTAATGATTAATTATGCGCGCGATCATTCGATCCGCGACGGATTGGATTATATTGCTACTTGGCAAGCTGGAATGTTTAGCCCTGCTCATATGGCAGAAGCTTTCCGTGCCAATGCGGCAAAGGAGCCTGGCAACTTCCCAGAGCTTCTTCCGTTGCGGAATCGGATGTAGTTATCCCCATTCAGGATCAGAGCCTTAGCGTGTTTTTAGCGCGGAAGTTAACTCCGCTTTGAAGCGCTGTGCCATCTTAAGGTATGACACAAACCCGAAATGTCCGCTCTTGGCTCTGGTCCGCTCTCATACTTTCGATTCTGGGGACCTTGGTTGGTGCGGCGATTGCTTTGTCAGCCGTGCGGAATTTGTCCTTGCAGGCAGAGCGTTTGGCCAAATTTGAGCGGACGTGGAGCGAGGCAATTTGGGTCGATCAGCGTGTTACCGAAGCTGCCGATGACTTTGCCCAAATGGGTCGTCCTGAAGACCGGGAGCGCTTTGTTGCGCTCAATGAGCCACGCGAAGCATTGATTGAAAAGGCCATTCAATTGGCCCCGAAATCAACGAAAAAGAGCGCGTTTGCAACGATTTACACCGCAACTCAGGAAATGGGTGCGATTGAGGATTCTGCCGTTCTACTCGCTGCGGCAGGTCGTCAGGCCGATGCAAAGGCGCTGTTGCAGTCTCAATCCTATGCCATCGCCGGAACCCGCAAAGCACGCCAAATGGAAAAGGCACGGCGCGAAATCGCGGCCAGCTTAAAAGTGGAAATCGATGCAGCCTTCCTTTTGTTGAGTGGAGGCCTCGCAGCCCTCTTAGCCTGTATGGTCGGGGCAGGCTTATGTTGGGCTCGGGTCGCCGCATTATTCCGTGGCCAAGCGCAAGATTTGGTCGAAGCCCGCGATGCTTTAGCGCTGCATGCAAGCACCTTGGAAGCCAGGATCGACGAGCGCACACATGATCTTGAAACGGCCAAGACTGCTGCTGAAGCTGCTGACCACGCTAAATCGGCCTTCTTAGCGCAAATGAGTCATGAAATCCGTACGCCGATGAATGGCGTGCTGGGCATGGCTGACGCTTTATCGCGGACGCAGTTAGATGATCGTCAACTGCGGATGCTGGCTGTGATACAAGATAGTGGCGATACGTTATTGGCCTTGTTGAACGACGTGCTGGATATTGCCAAGATTGAAGCAGGCAAGCTTGCGTTGGAATCGCTCGATTTCAGCGTCACGGAGATTGTGCGGTCGACCGAGGCAATGTTCACGCTGCGCGCGCATCAAAAGGGCATCAGCTTTGCCGTGAACGTCGATGGAAGCGCCGATATTTGGTGCTTGGGCGATCCGACGCGGATCAAACAAGTGCTTTACAACTTGGTTTCCAACGCCTTGAAATTCACGCAAAGCGGCAGTGTCTTGGTCACGATCTCAGCCGAGGATGTGGGTGAGAACCGGCGGGCCCTTTCGTTTGCCGTGAAAGACAGCGGCATTGGCATTGAACCAGATGTGCAAGGCCGCTTGTTTGAGCGCTTCAGCCAAGCCGAAACAGCCACCAATCGCAAGTTTGGTGGAACAGGGCTTGGCCTTGCAATCTGTAAGCAATTGGTCGCGCTTATGGGCGGCCAGATTGATGTGGAAAGCCACGTGGGGGAAGGTTCTATCTTCCGCTTCGCCGTCACGATGCCGCTCGGTGTCGCGCCAGAGCGCACCGATGCTGGCCAGTTTGAAGAATCTCGTGCCCAAGGTGGCGAAGCTGCAAGCACTGTCCGCGTGCTGGCTGCCGAGGACAATGCGCATAATCGCCTCGTGCTGCAGATGTTCCTCGAGCAAGTGGGCATTGAGCCGGTCTTTGCTGAGAACGGTCAAGTTGCGGTTGAGCTCTGGCGCCAAGACAAGTTCGACCTGATCTTGATGGACGTCCAAATGCCCATCATGTCCGGCCCAGAAGCGACGGCGCAGATTCGTGCGCTGGAGCGGGTGCAAAAGCGCGAGCGGACCCCAATCATCGCTTTGACGGCAAATGCCATGACCCATCATGTGCAAGAATGCCTGGATTCAGGCATGGATGCCCATGTCGCCAAGCCGATCCGCCCCGAAGTCCTGTTTGCCGCGATCCACCAGGCTTTGTCCGGCGAAGTAGAGTCTGAAGCGCCCGCACAATTGGCTGAAGCTGGCTGAGGTGAGCCCAATAAAAAAGGCGAACCGGCTAAGGCTCGCCTTGTCTAAAAGCTGCTGAGACTATCAGCCTGCTATGAAAGCGCTTTATGATCAAGTTGGGTCAAAGTTGAGCGCCAACTCTAAATCACAGCCTCGCTTGGGGTTTATTTCGCTGCAGCATTGCAAGCTGCGATGCCTGCTTCGTCTAGGTTCGAGCTACCAACGCTGAAGCTGGCAACAGGGCCAAGAGCGCGTGCAACTTGGCGGCAGTCGCGAACTTGCGCGGTCTTGCGGTCCAGCACGGAGGTGCAGGTGTCGCCTGCGCAATTCCAAGCAGCGCCCAAAACGATAATGCTGTTAGAGGCTTCAGCAACGGGGGTTTTCAGTTTCACAACAACGTTGTTGTAAGCAGCAAAGGCTGCGGTAGCGGTCAAAGCAAACGCAAATCCGGCGACAAGTGTCTTGAAGCGCATGGGGAGGCTCCTAAAAAAGAGGTTTCAGAATAACGGGCTTTTTGTCCTCGTTGAGCGCTACCTAGCCGCTGGCGTGAAAGGTTGCAAGAGAAAAATGAACATACTGTATTTTATTCAGCAGTCACAATTTTGTTAGAGGGCGTGAGCACATCCTTGGAACGGCCCACAAATCAGTTGCAACGCCTCGCCCTGTCGATAAGGTCATGCGTAAAGCCCTTAGACGGCCAAAATGCTTGGGAGGCATGCCATGGATTTCACCATACCTAAAGACATCGCAGATTATTTGGTTGAGCTGGATGAATTCATCGAACGTGAAATCAAGCCTTTGGAAGAAGCCGACGACAATATCCGCTTCTTTGACCACCGTCGTGAGTATGCGCGTACCGACTTTGAGAACCAAGGCTTGCCGCGCCACGAGTGGGAGGCCCTGCTGGGTCAAGCACGTCGGCGGGCCGATGCTGCTGGCCACTATCGTTTTGCCCTACCGGCTGAGTTTGGCGGCAAGGATGGCAGCAATTTAGCAATGGCGATCATTCGTGAGCATTTGGCCAAAAAGGGCTTAGGCCTGCATAATGACCTGCAAAATGAGCATTCCATCGTCGGCAACATGCCGGGTGCTTTGATGCTGCGCGACTTTGGTACGCCGGAGCAGAAGGCCACTTTGTTGCCCAAAAGCCTGCGCGGCGAGTTCATCGCGACCTTTGGTCTAACAGAGCCCAATCATGGGTCTGACGCCACCCATATGGAAAGCACTGGTGTGCGCCAGACGCGCGATGGCGTGGAAGGCTGGCTACTCAATGGCGAAAAAATGTGGATCACGGGGATGCATGTCGCCACCCATTGCATGTTCTTTGCCCGTACGAACGGAAAAGCAGGCGAAGCGCGCGGTATCTCCTGCTTCTTTGTGCCTGCCGACGACCCTGGTGTAAAAATCGAGGAATATTTGTGGACCTTCAATATGCCGACCGATCATCCGCGCGTCAGTTTCAAAGACGTCTGGGTGCCTGATGGCGCGCTGTTTGGGCCACCGGAATTTGGTTTGGCCTTGGCGCAACATTTCGTCCATGAGAACCGTATCCGCCAAGCTGCATCGTCTTTAGGGGCGGCAGTCTATTGTATCGAAGAAAGTGTGGCTTATGCCCGTGAACGCAAGCCCTTTGGCGAAGCCTTAGCGAAAAACCAAGCCATTCAATGGCCTTTGGTTGAACTTGCCACCCAAGCCGAAATGCTGCGCCTTTTGATCTATAAAACAGCTTGGGAAATGGATCAGATGACCAAGCCAGAGGTCGAGAAGCGCCTGTCGGACAAAGTGTCCATGTGTAACTTCTGGGCCAACCGCCTGTGCTGTGAGGCGGCCGATCAAGCCATGCAGGTTCATGGTGGCATCGGCTATTCCCGCCATAAGCCGTTTGAGCATATCTATCGTCATCACCGCCGTTATCGCATTACTGAGGGCAGCGAAGAGATCCAAAAGCGTAAGGTGGCTGCTTGGCTGTTTGGCTATGCTGGACCCAAGAAGCAGCTCTTCACTTCGTAGGGTGATGGAAACGCAGTGAAACGCTGCGCGGCTGACTTGCGTTACGCATGGGTTGAATGTTCCTTGGCTCTCATGGGGCTATTTGACGAGATTGAGCCAACTTACGATGCGATGCAGGCGGTCAAGAAATTGCCGCCTGACGATCCTATCATTGTTCTATCGCTAATGCGGTTCCGCCATGACCTAGCCGATGGCCGTTCGGACGCCGCATGGCGCGAATACCAAGACGGCATTGGCCCAGTTTTACTCGAATATGGGGCTAAACGCGTCGCCAACGGGGTTGTGGCAGTTGATCTGGTCGGCCCCAAAAGTCAGTGGGACGTTGTCGGGGCCTTTTGGTACCCCAATCCTAAAGTTCTTTGGCGCTTTATGTCGGATGAGCGCGTGATTGACCTCATCAAGATCCGCCGGAAGGCGGCCGATGATGTCACCATGATGATTTTGACGGACCAGACCAACGCCTTTGCGGGCAGTTAGGCGGCTTTTGCCGTCTCAAACGCCTGTTCCAACACCGCTAATTCTTCGGCCATAATATCGGCTAAGGGCTACACGTTTGGGAAGATATTGGCCCCGGCGATTTGGCCTTTGGGGCAGGCAGGGCCTGCTCCAAAGCCTTCTAGATGAAAAGCACCACAAGGCTGTCATCCCCGAAGGCGTCAGCCTAACAGGGACCTTGTGCCGCAAAGTCCAATGGGGTCCCCGCTCTGCGCTGACGCTCGGGCGGGGATTGTCTGTTTGTGATGTGCAAGTATGGTTGGGCTGGTTAGGCAATTTGGTGGGTGGCCGCCCACCAAATTGCCGACGTTGGTACGACCGTGCGGGGATCGGGTTTTGA
>Ga0247832_1004042_pt1 | contig 19004 bp, 17 predicted proteins | sample LaCruzMarch2015__10_FD_192407 | JGI IMG/M metagenome (GOLD analysis project Ga0247832, IMG submission 192407) | Freshwater microbial communities from meromictic Lake La Cruz, Castile-La Mancha, Spain - LaCruzMarch2015_4m | ecosystem: Environmental > Aquatic > Freshwater > Lake | place: Spain... | reverse complement strand
CCCATGAGGATCTTGGAATTATTGCGGATGGTGTCAAACATGTCTGAAGTCTCGGGTTGTCAATAAAAAAGGCGAACCTGGGGTTCGCCTTCGTTTGAGAGGTGGTGGGCGCTGACGGTCTCGAACCGCCGACCTACTCCGTGTAAAGGAGCCGCTCTACCAACTGAGCTAAGCGCCCTCTCACATGTGCTTTCAGTTCAATGCGTCTTTCAGGCCCTTGCCTGGACGGAACTTTGGCACATTGGCTTTTTTGATTTTAATCGCAGCGCCCGTACGGGGGTTGCGGCCTGTGCGTGCGGCACGCTTGCCCACGGCAAAAGTACCAAAACCCACCAAGGAAACTGTTCCCCCTTTTTTCAGGGTAGTGCGCACTGCGCCCATGGTGGCTTCGAGGGCACGACCGGCGGCAGCCTTGGACAAGTCAGCGTGCTTGGCAATGTGTTCGATCAATTCTGTTTTGTTCACAATAAACCTCTGGTTGTTAGCGCTGGAAGGACCGAAGTTTGGACTGAAATCGGACCCCATAGCGTGGGCATGTTGATGAAATTTTTTGAGGCCACGACAGCCTGAAGTGATTAAATCCAGACCTTGTGGGTCTGTCAATCGCATTCATGCGTGGCCATATTGGCGTTGGATTCTAGCCTTGAAAATAGTGCTTCATAAAAGCATTAAGATTATTTTATGTCCAGCCCCGTCCAGTTGGCTTGAATGCTCACTTTTGGGACCATGCGCTTGAACAACCGCCTGCTCAAAGCGCCTGCTCGATGGCCCGACCCACATCTGCCGTAGAGGCATTGCCACCCAAATCTGGCGTGCGTGGCGCATCGCCACCCGCAGCCAAAACCTTCTCGATAGCGGCCAGCACCGCATCGTGTGCGTCTTTGTGACCCAAAAACTCCAGCATCATGGCGCCGCACCAGATTTGTCCAATCGGGTTGGCAAGCCCCAAGCCCGCGATGTCCGGAGCCGACCCATGCACCGGCTCGAAAAGCGATGGGAACTTGCGGTCTGGATTCAGGTTGGCGCTGGGCGCAATGCCGATGGTGCCCGTGCAGGCAGGTCCCAAGTCGCTCAAGATGTCACCAAAGAGATTACTGGCCACCACCACATCAAAAAAGTCAGGGCGCTGCACAAAGTGGGCTGTGAGGATGTCGATGTGGAACTTGTCCACGTTCACGCCCGGGTAAGCCTTGGCCATCTCGGCCACACGCTCATCCCAATACGGCATGGTGATGGCAATGCCATTGGACTTGGTGGCGCTGGTCAGGTGCTTCTTGGGACGGGTTTGGGCCAGCTCAAACGCAAACTTGAGCACCCGGTCCACACCGATGCGGGTCATGATGGATTCCTGCATCACGATCTCGCGCTCGGTGCCCGGGAACATGCGCCCCCCCACGCTAGAGTATTCGCCCTCGGTGTTTTCCCGCACGATGTACATGTCGATCTCGCCCGGCTGGCGAGCGCTGCCGTCGCGGCGCACCACCGGCGCGATGATGCCGGGCATGAGTCGCGCTGGGCGCAAGTTGATGTATTGGTCGAACTCTCGGCGGAACAACAAAAGTGAGCCCCACAGCGACACGTGGTCCGCGATTTTGGCGGGCCAACCCACGGCGCCAAAGTACAACGCATCGTGGCCGCCGATCTGGTCTTTCCAGTTGTCGGGCAGCATCTGACCATGCTTTTTAAAGTAATCCCAGCTTGAAAAATCAAAGTGATCAAAGTGCAGGTCAATGCCAAACTTGCGTGCTGCAGCATCCATCACGCGCAGGCCTTCGGGCATGACTTCTTTGCCAATGCCATCTCCGGGAATGACAGCGATGCGGTGCTTGCTCATGTGTAGAACTTTCTAGATTTGAATAAATGGGCGGGGCTTCAAAAAGAAGAGCTTAGCAACAAAGTGGCGGACCGGTGTCGCCTCTGACCCCAGCGTCGGGCTCAGCCCACCCTGCTCATTTCACGCGGGCTCGGATTTCAGGCAGGGCCTTTTTCATGTAGTAGACCATGGACCAGATGGTCAAAATGGCTGCAATCAGGATCAGCACCGCCCCCCAGTCGCGGGTGTCGATCGCGCCGAACACAATCCCGTCGTACAACAAGAAGGGAATGGCCACCATCTGCACCGTGGTCTTGAGCTTGCCCACCATGTGCACCGCCACGCTCTTGCCTGCGCCAATTTGGGCCATCCACTCACGCAGCGAAGAAATCGCGATCTCGCGGCCAATGATGACCAAGGCGATCAGCACATGCACCCGGTTCATGTGCACCAAAATCAGCAAAGCCGCACAGACCAAAAACTTGTCGGCCACCGGGTCCAGAAAAGCCCCGAAGGCCGAGGTCTGGTTGAGCTTGCGGGCCAAAAAGCCATCCAGCCAGTCGGTCCAGGCGAACAAGACAAACATCACCGTGGCGATCAGGTTTTGTGTTTCGACCTTCAGGCTGTCCAGGTAATACACGCCAATGATCAAGGGAATCGCGACTATGCGCGTCCAAGTCATGATGGTGGGAATGGTGAAAAACATGCTGATGATTGTGGCACGCTCAGCTAACGCCTTGATGACAGTCTTGTCCGGGCTCAGTGCAGGGCGTTGTAAATGGTCTCAGCCAGCTCTCGCGAAATGCCTTCCACGCCCAGCAAGTCTTCCACACTGGCACTTTCCACCCCCCGAACACCGCCAAAGCGCTGCAGCAATTTGGCCCGTTTGCGCGGCCCGATGCCGGGTATTTCTTCGATCTTGCTGCCGCCCATGCGCACCTTGGCCCGTTGCGCCCGCATGCCGGTGATGGCAAAGCGGTGGGCCTCGTCACGGATTTGCGCCACCAGCATCAGTGCAGCCGAGTCCTTGCCCAGATACACCTTCTCGCGGCCATCGGCAAACACCAGCTCTTCCAGGCCCACCTTGCGGCCCTCGCCTTTTTCCACACCCACGATGCGCGACAGGTCCAGCCCCAGGTCGGTGAAGACCTCCCGGGCCATGCTGACCTGGCCCTTGCCGCCATCGATCAGCACCAGGTCGGGCAGCCGGGCTGTGCCCTCGCCTGAGCCGTCCTGTGTTCTGAGTGCCTCGGCCAATTTGCCATAGCGGCGCATCAGCACCTGGCGCATGGCGGCGTAATCGTCGCCCGGTGTGATGCCCTCGATGTTGTAGCGGCGGTATTCGCTGCTTTGCATCTTGTGCTGGCGAAACACCACACAAGAGGCCTGCGTGTTCTCGCCAGCCGTGTGCGAGATGTCAAAACACTCGATGTGCAGCACGTCCAAATCGTCCGGCGCCAAATCCAGCGCATCGGCCAAGGCCCGGGTGCGGGCTTGTTGCGAGCCTTCTTCGGCCAAGAGACGGGCCAACTTGATGTCGGCGTTTTTTTCACTCATCTCCAGCCACACACGGCGCTGCTCGCGGGGGTTGTGCACGGCCGCAATTTTGTAACCCGCTTGCTGCGACAAGGCCGCCACCAAGACTTTGTCCACCGCCACGCTGGTGATCAACGCAGCCGGAACCGGAATGCCAATGTAGTGCTGCGCCATGAAGGCTTCAAGCACCTGGATCTCGACCGCAACCGGCGGTTGTCCGTCGTCTTCGACGCCCTGCAAAGCGTGGGCATCTTCCACATGCGCCGGAAAGTAAGCCCGGTCGCCCAAATGCCGCCCGCCGCGCACCATGGCCAGGTTCACGCAAGCGCGCCCGCCTAGCACCCGCACCGCCAAAATGTCCACGTCGGTGTCGGTGCCCGTGTCCACCGACTGCTGGTGCAGCACCCGAGACAAGGCGGTCATCTGGTTGCGCACCTCGGCCGCTTGCTCAAAAGCCAAGCGCTCGGCGTGCGCCATCATCCGCGCCTCCATCTCTTGCAACAGCCCTTGGGTCTCGCCCTTTAAAAAGCGCTCAGCGTGTTGCACATCGTCGGCATAGGCTTCGGGCGAGATGAGGTTCACACAGGGCCCAGAGCAGCGCTTGATTTGAAACAGCAAACAAGGCCGGGTGCGGTTGGCAAACACCGTGTCTTCGCAGGTGCGCAGGCGAAAGACTTTTTGCAAGAGCTGAATCGACTCTTTGACGGCCCAAGCGCTGGGAAACGGGCCAAAGTAGCGGTGTTTTTTCTCAACCGAGCCCCGGTAATACGCCACACGGGGAAAGGTTTGCGGCTCGGGCGTCCCCGAAGCGCTTGGCACGGCCTTCAAAAACAGCGTGCCGTTGCCCGTGAGCTTGAGGTAGGGGTAAGTCTTGTCGTCCCGAAACAGGATGTTGAAACGCGGGCTGAGTGACTTGATGAGGTTGTTTTCGAGCAGCAGCGCCTCGGCTTCGGAGCGCACCACCGTGGTCTCTAGGCGGGCGATCTTGCTGACCATGTGGCCAATGCGCGTGCCGCCGTGGTCTTTTTGGAAATAGCTCGAGACACGCTTTTTGAGCTGCTTGGCCTTGCCCACATACAGCACGTTGCCCTGCGCATCAAAGTAACGGTAAACCCCCGGCAAAGCCGGGAGCGCAGCCACCTGGGCCAGCAAGATGTCGTCGTATGCCGCTGTCATGGCGCGTATTGTGACGGGGAAACAATTTGCCCCGACAATTCCCCACCATGAAAACGCATCGGCTTTGGGACATTTTTTGTACCGTCATCGACAACCACGGCGACCTGGGCGTGTGCTGGCGCCTGACGCGCCAGCTGCTGGCCCAAGGCCAATCGGTGCGCCTGTGGGTAGACGACGCCTCGGCCCTCGTCTGGATGGCCCCTGACGCCCATACCCTGCCCAAACTGCAATTGCTGCCCTGGGCCGCCGCCAGCCAAAGCGAGGTACTGAGCCAATTGAAGCCCGCCGACTTGTGGATCGAAGCTTTTGGCTGCACCCTGCCCGAAGCCTTTGTGGCCCACGGTGTCGCCACGCGCCCTCAACAACCGGCTTGGATCAACCTCGAATACCTGAGCGCCGAAGACTGGGTGCCACGCATGCACAACATGCCCTCGCCCGTGATGAGCGGCCCTGCCAAAGGCTGGACCAAGCGCTTTTTCTACCCCGGCTTCACGGCAGATACGGGTGGTCTGCTGCGCGAAACCGATTTGCTGGAACGGAAAGAGCGCTTTGACCGCACGGCTTGGCGTCAGCGACACGCCCCCCACTTGGCACCGGGCGGCCTGCTGATCAGCCTGTTCTGCTACGAACCCGCCGCCCTGCCCCAACTGCTGGCCCAACTGGTGGGCACGCCGCACCACCTGCTCGTCACCCCCGGCCGCCCGCTGGCGGCGGTGCAGCAAACCCTGGCAGTCATGCCGGAGCACCCCAACTGGAGCGCCCTGCCCTACACCGACCAGAACGGGTTCGACGAAATGCTCTGGGCCTGCGACCTGAACTTTGTGCGCGGCGAAGACTCACTGGTGCGGGCCTTGTGGGCAGGCCAGCCTTTCATCTGGCACATCTACCCACAAGACGACAACGCCCACCATGCCAAGCTGGAGGCGTTTTTGGAGATGATGCAAGCGCCGGAGAGTTTGCGGCGGGCGCATCGGGTTTGGAATGGGATGGAAGCGGGTGAATGGCCTGCGCTCAATTCAGGCGCGCTGGCAGACTGGGCGGCATGTGCGCAGACCGCGCGACAACAGCTGCTTCAACAAACCGACTTGGTCAGCCAACTTCGATCACTCGTCGTGTGACCACATGCGCAGCACCCAGGCGGTGTTCTGCTCGGCCAGCAGCTCCTGCGCTTTGGGCTTGATCACGGCCGAATGGGGCAACCGCGGACGCGTCTTGTGGCAACGCTATGCAGCACTGTTATTACCCCAGCCAGCCCTTTTAATGACAAGCCTGTAGCCATCGCGATCTTCAAAGGTACGCCCTCTTTGGGCCCAGTATGGATTGAAGGACTGAACCTCCCGGAATCCGGCCGCGAGCATACGGGGCATCTTTGCTCCCATTCTTCAGCCTTGGGGAGGTAGAAGACAAGCAGATCTTCTTGTGTGGGCGACGGCTGTATGGGGTGGTTGCGACAGGCACGGTTTTTAATCTACGACGAAGAGCTTCGCACCAACCACAGTAGACGACCTGTGAGGCTCGGCGTTGTCGGCGACTTGATAACTCATGCCAGCCGATAGGGTAAATTTTCGACCATCTGCCAGCTCGGTGAGGAGTTCACCCTCAGTGCACAAAAGTATGTGGCCTTTGACACACCAATGATCTGCGAGATAGCCGGGCGTGTACTCGACGAAGCGAACCCGGATACTTCCAAAGTGCTGGGTACGCCAATAAGCCAAACCACATTCGCCTTGATGTTCGGTAGGTTCGATTGATGACCAATCGGTAGTACCGAAGGGGATGTTGGAAATTTGCATAGTAGAAATTTTTGGTCAATGTGCCTACCGTTTGACTTTGGCGGCAGGCGGCGTGCGCAGCCCGGTGACTGTCCGCTTCAAGGAAGGGTAGCCGTCTGTCTCAAGAGGCCACTCGTTCTTGCAACGCTTCTTGAGCAAGCGTGTTGATGCTCTTGCCTTGAGCCTGTGCTTCGATTGCCAATCGTTCGTGCAACTCGGGCGAGATACGCAGGTTGAACTTGCCGGAGAAATTGCGCCGTGGTTCAAGGCCCTTCTCTTTACACACGTCGAGGAAGACTTGGAGCGACTTCTTGAATTCGGTCCGAAGTTCCTTCGGGTTCTTGCCGTAAAAATCAGCGCCGCCATTCAGGCCCAGAATTTCACCTCGAAAGAGATCAAGCTCTTCGTCGTATTCGATCCTCGCGTGATACCCCTCTACCGTCATGACATTCATGGTTCCACTCCGTGTTGTTCCAACCACTTGCGCACGCTCGCCACCGCGCCCTTGTCCGTATTCGGAGAGGGGTGAGGTCGGTGGAACACTCGCACTTCTTCGAACAAGACCACAGCTGCACAACTACCCTCGCATCCGCGACTGATAGACACCCTGATGTCTGAATTTTTGTACAGGTATAAATTCACCATGAAACCCGACACTCCTTGTTGGCCATCCGCTGAGCGTCGTCAGTCGGCGCGATGCAAAAATATAATTTTATTGACTACATTTCAGAAAGTCACTCCCTGCCAAGACAAAAAAATTGAGGTCGCCCTTGAAACACAGAGTGTTCTGCTGGATGTCCGCAAGATTGACCTGAACCGCGTCCCTGATAATCTCAGCCCATGACTCTGATTGAAACCCTCTTCCCACTAGGCTGGCAGCACTACCTGCTGGGCGGCCTGACCATTGGCACTGGCGTGGCGATGCTTTACTTGTTCAACGGCTGGGTTGGCGGCATGAGTTCCGTGTTTTCCAGCAGTTGGTCTTTTGTGTCCAAACGGGCGTTTTTTCAGCAAGCCCGCTTTGTCAGCACCCGCAACTGGCGGTTGGTCTACGCGCTGGGCGTGGTGCTGGGGGCGCTGGTCTGGCGCTTTGCGCTGGCGGGTGGTGAGGCGCAGCACACCAGCGTGCCTGCGTGGCAACTGCTGGTGGGCGGCTTTTTGGTGGGCTATGGGGCGCGTTTGGGCAACGGTTGCACCTCGGGGCACGGCATTTGCGGGCTGGGCTCGCTGCAACTGCCGTCGCTTTTCGCGGTGCTCACGTTCATGGCCACCGCCTTTTTGACCGCCAACCTGATGGCCATCGCGACGAAAGGTCTGGCATGAACCCGCACACCCTCACTTTCCCCAAAGCGCTGGTCACCTTGCTGGCGGGCGCATTGTTTGGCTTTGGCTTGTCGCTGGCCACCATGGTGCAGCCCGAAGTCGTCATCGGTTTTTTGCAGTTCCAGGACTGGGGCCTGATGCTGGTCATGGGCGGCGCGGCGGGCTTGGCCATGCTGGCTTACAAGGGCTTTCCGCGCTGGTTCAGTCGCCCTCTTTTGGGCGGTCAGTTCCTCACCCAGCCTGCCAGCTGGAACCGCCAGACGGTCATTGGCTCGGCCATTTTTGGGATCGGCTGGGGCTTGTCGGGCGTTTGCCCTGGCCCCGCGATTGCGGCCTTGGGCACGGGCAATATGGACATTTTGTGGGCATTGGGCGGCATTGTGCTGGGCGCTTTGGCCCATGGCCTGACGACTCGGGATTGACCGCTGCGCTTGCTTTCAGACCCAAACCAAGTCCTCGCAGGTTAGAATGGTGGGCTTGGCTTTTTTGCCACCCCTTCTCATTTCAGACCCAATTCCTATGAAAACCGCTCAAGAAATCCGCGTCGGCAACGTCATCATGCACGGCAAAGACCCCATGGTCGTTCTGCGCACCGAATACCAACGTGGTGGCCGCGGCTCGTCCACCGTGCGCATGAAGCTCAAAAGCCTGATCGCCAACTTCGGCACCGAAGTGGTGTTCCGCGCTGACGACAAGATGGACCAGGTCATTCTGGACAAAAAAGACTGCACCTACTCTTACTTCGCTGACCCGATGTACGTGTGCATGGACACCGATTTCAACCAGTACGAAGTCGAGGCCACCAACATGGGCGACGCCCTGAACTACCTCGAAGACGGCATGGAACTTGAAGTGGTGTTCTACAACGAGAAAGCCATCTCGGTCGAATTGCCCACCAGCGTGGTGCGCGAGATCACCTGGACCGAGCCCGCCGTCAAAGGCGATACCTCAGGCAAAGTGCTCAAGCCCGCCAAGATCGCCACCGGCCTCGAAGTGCCCGTGCCCTTGTTTGTGGCCCAAGGCGACAAGATCGAAATCGACACCCGCACGGGCGAGTACCGCAAGCGCGTCTGATCTTCCGATCCAGCCCCCCATCAAGCCCCGCAAGGGGTTTTTTTCATGGGCGTTGGTGTGTCTTGCGGCCGATGCACAATCAAATCCATGAAAACCACTCACGACATCAAAGACCACTCCCTGCCCCACGCTTGGGCCGACTTGCAGACCGAGTCCAAAAGCAGCGACTGGCTGGAGCCCGAGGCACACCGCCTGGCCTTTGCCGACCCCGAGTTTTTGCTGCGCCGCGAAACCCGGGGCATCCGCTTTCAGCTCGAAATGCTCAAACCCGACCTGGCCCAGGCCGAAGCGGGCATCGAGCACACGGTGGTGGTGTTTGGCAGCGCCCGCTTTCTAGACCGGGCAGCCGCCCAAGCCCAACTGCAAATCGCGCAGCAAAGCGGCCAGGCCCAAGACGTCGCCCAAGCGCAAGCCCTAGTGCGCAACGCCGAGCATTACGAAAACGCCCGGGTCTTTGCGCAAAGGGTGTCCCGGGCCTGTTCTTGCCTGCCCAACGACGAGAAGCTGTTCATCTGCACCGGCGGCGGCCCCGGCATCATGGAGGCGGCCAACCGGGGCGCACAAGAGGCCGGAGCGCCCTCGGTGGCACTCAACATCGCCCTGCCCCACGAGCAACACCCCAACCCTTATGTCACGCCCGAGCTGAGCTTCAAGTTCCATTACTTCGCGCTGCGCAAAATGCACTTCATGATGCGGGCCAAGGCCTTGGTCGCGTTTCCGGGTGGCTTTGGCACGCTCGACGAGTTGTTCGAGGTGATGACACTGGTGCAAACGCGCAAAGCCCGTCCGGTGCCGATCTTGCTGTTTGGCACCACGTTCTGGAAAGGCCTGATCAACATGGATGTGCTGGTTCAAGAAGGCACCATTTCAGCAGAAGACCTGAAGCTGTTCCATTACGTCGACACCCCCGAGGCGGCTTGGCAAGTGATCTGCGATTTTTATCAGCTCAAAGTGTCTTGAGCTTTGTGAGCAGGACCAGGCCTCAAACGCCAAGCACCCCGGGCCCCTGAGCCCACCGCTGCGCCCACCACCCAAAACAGGGGGGCCACGCCCACCACGGCACCCAGCGTGCCAAACAGCATGGGCATGAGCACACTCGACGCGTTGATGCTCATCAGGCGCAGGCCCAGTGCCTCGCCTTGCCGGTGCGGCGGGGTGATTTGGTGCAAGGTGCTCATGATCATGGGCTGCACCGTGCCCAGCACCAGGCCCAGCAACACCGAGCAAACCCCCATGGCCCCAGCACTGGGCATGAGCGGGTAGATCGCAAACAACAAAGCCGTGCACACCATCGCCCCACTGATGACTTGGTGCTCTTTGACGTGCCGCGCAATGAAGGGCAAACACACACGGATAAAAGCCGCCGCCAAGGCAAAAGCGCCCAAAATAGACCCCACCACCGAGGCGCTGTAGCCGCGCTCATGGCCCAGTACCGGCACCACAAAGGTGTGCACATCCCAGCACGAAGACAGCACCCAGTTGACGGCCAACAATCGCCGCATCATGGGTTCGGCCAGCAAATCCAAGGCGCGCCTGGCTTGGGTGTTGGGCAGATCCGGCGACAAGGCCAGTTCGGGCACCCTGCGCACGCAAAACCAAGTCACCAGCGGAAAAACCGCCATCAACAAAAAGGCCCACTGGTAGCCGGACACATGCCCAGCTTCGGGCCCTGAAAAATCGATCAACAAGCCCGCCAACACCGGGCCCACAAAGTTCGACACCGCCGGGCCCAAAGACAACCAACTGAAGGCCACTTTGAGCTCGGCCGAGTCTTTGGCCATGCGGCCCACATGCCGCTGCAAAGCGATCACGGCCATGCCGGTGGCGCCGCCTGCGGCCAAGGCACTGACACACATGACCGGAAAAACCGGCCAACCCGCCGACAGCAACACACCCGATGCGGCCAACGCCACGCTGATGCGCATGATTTTTTGCAAGCCCTTGCGGTCGCTGTAGCGCCCAGCAGGCAAGGCCAAAAACATCGGGGCCAAGGCAAACAAAGCCAACAAGGCCCCGACCGCTACAGCGCTGAAACCTTGTTGCAGAGCCAGCAAAGGCGTGGCCATTCGCGCGCCGGCCATGCAGGCATGCAAGAACATCTGGCCTGCGATCAGGCGGGCCAGATCAGGGTTCACTGCGCACCTTCTTGCAGTCCTTCATCCGTGCCTGGCAACAGGGCTTGCGCCTGCGACTCGGGCAGGGCGTCCACCTGCCGCAAAGCGCGGCTCATGACGTTGCTGCGGGTCTGGGCCTGGTCCAGCGTGTTGAGCACGGTTTGCGTCTGGTTGCGCACCTTGGACAGCACATCGCCAAACTTGCCAAACTCGGTCTTGACCGCACCCAGCACTTGCCAGACTTCGCTGGAGCGCTTTTCCAGCGCCAGGGTGCGAAAGCCCATTTGCAAGGCGTTGAGCATGGCCATCAAATTGGTCGGCCCCGCCAACGTGACGCGGTGGTCGCGCTGCAGGGTTTCCATCAGGCCGGGGCGGCGCAACACCTCGGCGTACAGGCCTTCAGTGGGCAAAAACATCACCGCAAAATCGGTGGTGTGCGGCGGCTCCAAATACTTTTCGGCAATCGACTTGGCTTCGAGCTTGATGCGCGTCTCCAGTGCTTTGGCACACAGCTCGGCTTGCACCGGGTCGGCGCGGCCTTGCGCTTCCAAAAGGCGTTCGTAATCTTCGTTGGGAAACTTCGCGTCGATGGGCAGCCAAACGGGCTCGCCGTTGTCCGAGCGACCCGGCAAGCGAATCGCAAAGTCCACCCGGTTTTTGTCGCCAGGGCGAGTGGCCACCTGCACCGCGTATTGCTCTGGGGTCAGCACTTGTTCGAGCAGCGAGGCCAATTGCGCCTCGCCGAACATGCCACGGGTTTTGACGTTGGTCAGCAGGTGCTTGAGGTCGCCCACGCCTTGCGCCAAGGTGTGCATTTCGCCCAGACCTTTGTGGACTTGCTCCAGCCGGTCAGCCACTTGTTTGAAGCTCTCGCCCAAACGGGCTTGCAGCGTGGCCTGGAGTTTTTCGTCCACGGTCTGGCGCATTTCGTCGAGCTTGGCGGCGTTGCTTTGCTGCAGTTGGGCCAGCTGCGTTTCCATGGTGCCGCGCATCTCGGTCAGGCGGCGGGCGTTGGCCTCAGACAAGGCATTCACCTGCTGGGCCAGGCTGTCGGTCAGGCTTTTTTGCAGCAAGGCCAGTTGCTGGGCCAGGGCGTCGATTTGCTGGTTTTGCGTGCGGGTGGCCTCGGCGCTTTGTTGCAACAGCGATTGCTGGAACAGCGTGAGCTTGTGCGTGGCCTCTTGCCGACCCTGCACGCCAGACTGGCTGATTTCGGTGCGCAGCTCGCGCTCCAGGCGCTCCGCTTGCGCCTGCGCAGCAGCAAACTGTTGCTGCTGCCACGCGGTCTGGACCGACGCTTGTGTGGCAGCCTGTTCGGTGGTTTTTTCTGCCAGAAGTTGTGCCATTCGCTCGGCCTGCGCCTCGGGCGACACCCGGGAACGCAGCAGTAAAAACACCAACACCAGCAGGTTCAGCCCAGCCAGTGCCCACAACGCCCATTCGTTCATGCAGCGGGGCCAGTCACCGTGTTCAACGGCGTCAAAGCTTGGCCACGGGTGAGGTAAGCCACCAAGTTGTCAGCGGCCAACTGCGCCATGGCCATGCGGGTTTTGACCGTGCTGCTGGCGATGTGGGGCGTGAGCACCACGTTGGGCACCTTGAGCAAGTCGGGGTGCACCGAGGGCTCGCCCTCAAACACATCAATGCCCGCTGCAGCAATTTGACGCGCCGCCAGCGCTTGGGCCAAGGCCGCATCGTCGACAATGCCGCCGCGCGCGATATTGACCAAGGTGGCGGTGGGCTTCATTAGCGCCAACTCGGCCGCGCCAATGGTGTGGTGCGACTCGGCGCTGTAGGGCACCACCAGCACCACATGGTCAGCCGTCTGCAGCAATTCTTGCTTGCCCACATATGTGGCTTTGCACTGCGCTTCCAGCTCGGCGCTCAGGCGCGAGCGGTTGTGATAAATCACGTTCATGCCAAAGCCATGCGCCGCGCGGCGGGCAATGCCCTGGCCGATGCGGCCCATGCCGATGATGCCGATCGTCGAGCCATGCACTTCGGCTCCGGCGAACATGTCGTAGCTCCACTTGGTCCACAAACCGGCGCGCAGGTAATGCTCGCTCTCTGTCACGCGGCGGGCCGTGGCCATGAGCAAGGCAAAACCAAAGTCGGCGGTGGTCTCGGTCAGCACGTCGGGGGTGTTGCTGGCTTGCACGCCCGCAGCGGTCATGGCGGGCACGTCAAAGTTGTTGAAGCCCACGGCCATGTTGGCCACGATGCGCAACTGCGGGTTGGCCTGCAAGAGCGCCGCGTCGATGCGCTCGCTGCCGGTGGTCAGGGCCCCCACTTTGCCTTGCATGCGGCGGGCGAGTTCTGCCGCAGACCAGACCTCATCGGCCTGGTTGCTCTCGACTTCAAACACCTGCGCCAAAGACTGCAGGACCTCAGGGAAGATGGCGCGGGCCACCAAAATGGAAGGTTTGGACATCATTGGAACCAGATGAAACTCATGATCACGAACAAAGGAATCAGGACAGCGCCCGACCACAACATATAGCCAAAGAAGCTGGGCATCTTCACGCCACGGTCTTCGGCAATCGCTTTGACCATCAAGTTGGGCGCATTGCCGATGTAGCTGTTGGCGCCCATGAACACGGCACCGGCCGAAATGGCGGCCAAAGTCGGGGCCAGGGTGGTCATCAAGACTTGCGGGTCACCGCCTGCGGTGTTGAAAAACACCAAATAGGTAGGTGCGTTGTCGAGGAAAGAACTCAAAGCGCCTGTGATCCAGAAATACATCATCACGTCAGGACTGCCATCAGGCTTGGTGACGGCTTGGACCACTGCACCAAACGGGCCGTTGACACCCGCCTTGAGCATGGCAATCACCGGGATGATGGTCAGGAAAATACCCGCAAACAACTTGGCCACTTCGGCCATAGGCCCCCAACCAAACTGGTTGTCGGCATGGACTTTGGCAGGTGTGATTTTGAGCGACAAGAAAGTCACGGCCACCAGACCCAGATCGCGCACCACGCCAGCAAGGCCCACTTCGGTGCCATAGATGTTGAAAGACACCGGGGATTTCCAGAGCCCGCTCATGAGCACCAAGCCCACCACCGCGGCCAACAGCCAGAAGTTGATGGCACCGTCAAAACCAATGCCTTTGGAATCCGGTGTCGGGTCTCGCGGCAGCAGATCTTCTCGGCGGTGGTACCAAGAGTCCAGCACAAAGAAGATGGCCAACAAACTGCCCACCAAGAACAAGGTTTCAGGGAAGATGGCTTTGAGGGTCCAGAAGAAATCCACACCCTTCAAAAACCCCAAGAACAGCGGCGGATCGCCGAGGGGCGTCAAGGAGCCGCCAGCGTTGGAGACGATGAAGATGAAAAACACCACCACATGCGCCACATGCTTGCGGTTGTCGTTGGCGCGGATCAAGGGGCGGATCAGCAGCATGGACGCACCCGTGGTGCCCATGAAGCTGGCCAGCACAGCACCAATGGCCAAAATGGCAGTGTTCAGCCCTGGGCTGCCGTGCAAATTGCCCCGAATGTAAATGCCGCCCGAGACGGTGAACAAAGCCGTCAGCAAGATGATGAAGGGAATGTATTCGGCAAACAAGGCATGCACCGTGTTGGCCCCAGCGGCGGCAGGACCGAACACCCAAGCGAAAGGCACCAGGAAAGCCAAGCCCCACGCGGCGGCCACTTTGCCGTAATGGTGGTGCCAGAAGTGCGGCAGCAACAAAGGCATCAAAGCAATGGACAGCAAGAGGCCCGCGAAAGGCACGCCCCAGATCGCCGACAGCTGAGCGCCGTCAAAATCGGCGGCCCAAGCCCCACCGGACAGGGTCATCAGCATCGGCAAAGCCAGCCAGGCGGTCCATCGCATACCCAATAGCGTCATGAAACAACTCCTTTTAAATGGTGCCGTATGTTACCGGCGTGACCATGCCTTTTCAGGCACCCGGGGCAATTTCGAACACCTGGCGCAAATACGCCAAATACTTCTCGTCGTCGCACATGCCTTTGCCAGGTGAATCCGACAATTTGGCCACAGGCTGGCCATTGCAGCGGGTCATTTTGATGACGATTTGCAGCGGCTCGTAACCCAGGTCATTGGTCAGGTTGGTGCCCACACCAAAGGCCAGCTGGCAGCGGTCGTGGAACTGCTGGTACAGCTCAATGGTGCGAGGAATCGTCAGGCCATCACTGAAAATCAGCGTCTTGCTTTTGGGGTCCACCCGGTTGTGCTGGTAGTGCGCGATCATGCGCTCGCCCCAGCTGAACGGGTCGCCGCTGTCGTGGCGGGCACCGTCAAACAGCTTGCAAAAATACAGGTCAAAGTCGCGCAAAAAGGCATTGAAGCCGTACACATCGCTCAGCGCAATGCCCAGGTCGCCCCGGTACTCCTTGGCCCACGACTCAAAAGCAAACACCTGGCTGTCGCGCAAACGCGGGCCCAAGGCCTGGCAGGCCTGCAGGTACTCGTGCGCCATGGTGCCCAAGGGCGTCAGGCCCAGCAAATAGGCGTAGTACACGTTGCTGGTGCCTGCAAACTTGCCAATGAGGCCAGTGCCCAGGCGGGCGGACAAGACACGCAGCACCTCTTCGTGCCAAGCGCGTGAAAAACGCCGCCGTGTGCCATAGTCGGCAATCTTGAGGGTTTCAAGGCCTGTGACCTGCATCTGGGCGATTTTGGTGTCCAGTCGGCGGCGGCCCTCCATCAGGTCGGGCACTTTCTGGGTGTTGCGAAAGAACACCTCGTTGACGATGGCCAGCACCGGGATCTCAAAAAGAATCGTGTGCAGCCAAGGCCCCTGGATGGTGATGTCGATCTCACCCGATGGCAAAGGCGTGACCTCAATGTACTTTTCGTTGAGCTTGAACAAGCCCAAAAAATCAACAAAGTCGCTCTTGATGAAGCGCATGGAGCGCAGGAACTGCAGCTCCCCTTCCTTGAAGGTCAGGCTGCACAGGGAACGAATTTCTTCGCGAATCTCTTTGACAAACGGGGCCAAGGGCACGCTGGGGTTGCGGCACTTGAACTTGTATTCGACCTGCGCCCCCGGAAACTGATGCAGCACGACTTGCATCATGGTGAACTTGTACAGGTCGGTGTCGAGCAGGCTGGTGATGATCATGGCAAAAAAAGCCCCCGCCAGAGCAGGTCAGGACAATGAAAGAACACCCATGTTAAAGCAAGCCCCAAAAAACTCTGGCGGTCTGCCCCAGCTCATCAACCGCCTCCCTCAAACCAGAGGGTCCGAGGGAGGTTTTCCGATCAAGTCACATCGTCTCCTTTTGAAACAGGCGATGGCGAATGGGTGTCTGCCGCTGAATGCGCTTGGCTGGCTGCTGAATCCAAGCCCAGCCAAAGGCCCAGTGCAGATGCCGCCCCTTTCAGGCTCGCGCGCACATCCCCCCACAAACCGGCAGCAACAGGTTGCGCCACAGGCTGTGTCACGGAAGACGGCAGCGAATCAAGAGGCAACAGCCAACGAACGTCCGAAGCCGGCGCTTGTGGTGTCACCTCCATTGGCAAGGCATCAGGACGCTCCAAAATCGGGGAGGTCTGTTCCTGCGGCTTGGATTCCTCTGAGCGAACATCTGGCTTGGGCACATCGCTCTGACCCATTGCACCCACTGAAGGCCCAGCCGGAGACGGTACCGATGGGGTCGCGGCATCGCTTGACGACTTGGGCGCATCAGGCTGAGCAGGGCGGTCGCTGCGTTGGACCCACTGGGTCAGACTCTCCGTGTCCATCATGCTGGTCAGGCCACCCTGCTGAGAAATGGCCATGGCCATTTGCAACAGTTGCCCGGTCGTCTTTGGACTGTCCACCACACTCACGCTCATGCCAGACCGGAATTGCCAAGGAGCCTCATCCAACACACGCTCGATGGATCCCGCGCCCGAAGTCGCGGTCAAGGTTTGTGCTGCGGTCCGCATGACCGAAGGCTCATTGTCACTTTGATCGGCGGACGACCATTTTTTCGCCAGCATGTCATTCAAACGCGCCAAGGGTGAAGACGCCATCGAATCCAGCACACCGCTCTTCAAGATGTCAGTCAACAAGGCGCTGGCCTTGACATCGCTGTAGGCCATCCAGTTGGCACCGGTGACCCGAACCACATTTTGGCTGCGCGCGACCACCGAACCCTGCTCTTGAATCGAGCCCTGCCCGCTGAGCAAAGCAATCCAACCATCGGCATCCGAGGTGATGCCGCGCGTCCCCACATTCAACCCACGAACACCTGCAATGACGACATCACCACTTGAGGTGTTGTGCGCACTGACGCTGGCACCAGCACCTTGACCATCCAGCAGCAAACGCTCAAAGCCAAAGCCGCCAATGCCTGTGGTCGCCGCCAATTGCAGATCGCCTGTGAATGCCAGAGGCGGTGCATTTTCTTGCGCCAGTGCCTGGATGGCCAAACCCGCATTCAGAACCGCAGAGCGCGTGATCAAATTCACGCCCGAGACCTGCAAATTCCCGCTCGCCAAAATGGCCACTCGCCCATTTTCAGATTGCAATTTGGAGCCAGCCACCCATTGAAGGTCACCCAGGCTGCTCAATGAGACATCGGAAACTGCCGTCAACTGCATCAGCACTGGCAACGAGGACAACAGGCGAACCTCCAAGTCACTCGCGTCTTTCAGCACCAGTTGCGCCGAATCGGCTGAAACAACACCCCCGAAGTCATTGGCACTGTCCAGCGTGACCGCCTGGCCTGCCGCCGTGAACTGGCTCGCGCCACTCACCGTCAACACGCCGCTGTCGGTCACCGCACCTGCCGCTGTCACGTTCAGGCTGCTCACGTTCACTGTGCCCAGGTCCAGCGCAGACGCCACACCCACCGTCAAGGTCTGCGCTGTGGCCGACAACGTGCCCGTTGACGAACCGCTCACGCTCAAAGCGCCTGCCGCAGTCAACTTGGCTGTGCCCGCGTTGTCCAGCACCACGCTCAAAGCATCCACATCGGTCACATCCACCGTGCCCGCACCGCGCACGGTGATGCCACCGGTGAACTGGTTGGCATTGTTCAGCTGCAGTTGCGCACCGCTGGCGGCGGTCAACACCGTGGCAGTGGCCACATTCAAGCTGCCGCCCTGAGCTTGACGCATTACCCCCGCAAGCGCATTCAGACTCAAACTGCCCACCTCCACCGTGCCCAGTTGGAGGTCTTTGGCGCTGGTCAGACTCAAACTGCCTGCGGCCGCGCTCACGGCGCCCTTGAAGTCGTTGACACTGTCCAGCGTGACCGCCTGGCCTGCCGCCGTGAACCGGCTCGCGCCACTCACCGTCAACACGCCGCTGTCGGTCACCGCACCTGCCGCTGTCACGTTCAGGCTGCTCACGTTGATCGTGCCCAGGTCCAGCGCATTGATGTCGTTCAAATTCAATGCGTTGGCCGTCACGTTCACTGCACCACCGAAGTCGTTGCTGCTGTTCAGTGTGACCGACTGGCCCGATGCCGTAAACAGGCTCGCGCCACTCACCGTCAACACACCGCTGTCAGTGACCGAACCTGCCACTGTCACGCTCAGGTTGCTCACGTTGAGCGTGCCCAGATCCAGCGTATTGACGTCCTTCAGATTCAAACTGTTGGCGGTCGCGCTCACGGCGCCACCGAAGTCGTTGGCACTGTCCAGCGTGACCGCCTGGCCTGTCGCCGTGAACTGGCTCGCGCCACTCACCGTCAACACGCCGCTGTCGGTCACCGCACCTGCCGCTGTCACGTTCAGGCTGCTCACGTTGATCGTGCCCAGGTCCAGCGCATTGATGTCGTTCAAATTCAATGCGTTGGCCGTCACGTTCACTGCACCACCGAAGTCGTTGCTGCTGTTCAGTGTGACCGACTGGCCCGATGCCGTAAACAGGCTCGCGCCACTCACCGTCAACACACCGCTGTCAGTGACCGAACCTGCCACTGTCACGCTCAGGTTGCTCACGTTGAGCGTGCCCAGATCCAGCGTATTGACGTCCTTCAGATTCAAACTGTTGGCGGCCGCGCTCACGGCACCCCCAAAGTCATTGGCACTGTCCAGCGTGACCGCCTGGCCTGTCGCCGTGAACTGGCTCGCGCCACTCACCGTCAACACGCCGCTGTCGGTCACCGCACCTGCCGCTGTCACATTCAGGCTGCTCACGTTCACTGTGCCCAGGTCCAGCGCAGACGCCACACCCACCGTCAAGGTCTGCGCTGTGGCCGACAACGTGCCCGTTGACGAACCGCTCACGCTCAA
>Ga0247832_1004038_pt1 | contig 19009 bp, 17 predicted proteins | sample LaCruzMarch2015__10_FD_192407 | JGI IMG/M metagenome (GOLD analysis project Ga0247832, IMG submission 192407) | Freshwater microbial communities from meromictic Lake La Cruz, Castile-La Mancha, Spain - LaCruzMarch2015_4m | ecosystem: Environmental > Aquatic > Freshwater > Lake | place: Spain... | reverse complement strand
GCGAATCCATGACGGGCATGAAAAGCGCAGCCGCCAAGCGCACGGCTGGCGAAACGGCCCTGACATATGCGCAGCGAGCCGTGAAGCAGTCGCCGAAGATGGCGGACGCCCATCTCGCGGTGGCGATCTGCTATGGTCGGCTGCTGGAATTGATGCCTGCTCGACAAAAGGTGGAGTATTCCAAGCTGGTGCGCCTGGGCGCGGAAAAGGCGATTCAAATCGACCCCAAGAGCGACTACGGCTGGCACATGCTGGGGCGCTGGCATCAAGCCGTGGCCACGATGGACGGCTTCACCAAGGTCATCGTGAAGATCATTTATGGTGGCCTACCCGATGCGTCGCTTGAGGAGGCGGTGAAATGCTTCGAGAAAGCTCGGCAGCTGAAGGCTGACCGCCTTGCCCACACGGTAGAACTCGGCCGCACTTACGCGATGATGGACCGCAAGGCCGAGGCCAAGAAGTATCTGGATCAAGGTCTCGCCATGCAAAACAAGGAACGCGATGATCCCGACACCAAAGCACGCGGACGTGAAACACTGAAGACGTTGTAGCCGAAAGAGGCCGCTACTCTTTGTGTTCGTGCACAAAGCTGAGCACGGCCTGAAGCGCGATCTGGGCGCTGGGCGAGCCAGGGAAATAATCGCACCCATGCACAGCCCAAGGAAGCTCCAGGAATTCATAGGCTACACCCGACTGCTTCAGCTTCTCAGTCAGACGTCGGCTTTGCAGCACCCAGACCAAGGCATCGCGCGGGCCATGCAGCATCAGCGTGGGCGGTGATTGCCCTGTCACGTGATAATAGGCTGATGAATTCAGATAGTTCTCAGCCGCAGTCTCTGGATCGCCGCCGAGGTATTGGCGCAGCAGCTTGAGCGCATTCAAGATGTCGTCCTCACGCGAGAACTGATGAGCAAAGCTCAAGTCATGCGGCGCGTAGAAGGCGATGCAGCCACGCACCTTCAGCTCGGGCAGAAGGAAGGCTGCAGCACTCGCGATCTGGCCACCGGCTGAGCGGCCCATGAGGAAGAGTTGATCTGGGTGAATGCCCAACTCCTGCGCATGATCGCGCGTCCACTGCACGGCATTGACCACGTCCTCACGCTGCGCGGGCCACGGATGCTTGGGCGCTAGACGATAGCCAAAGCTAAGCACCGCGATGCCGTGGCTGGCGATGGCGCGATTGGCAGCCTCGAACTCACTTGGCTCGCCATTTTCCCAGCCACCGCTGTGCAGCAGCACCAGACACGGCAGGGGGCCACTCGCGCTTTGAGGCTTGTAGATCACCACATCCAGCGACTCTCCGCCGCTACGCCAGAACTCGCGGCGCTCCTGGCTTGTGGATGATGTCGAGGAGGGAAACCAGAGCTGCGCCCAGGAAAAGCCGTGGCCGGAGCGCGCGGCTTGCACAGCGGGCAGCATAAGCGCGACCGTGAGGAGCAGGCCGATGGCCACCAGCAGCCAGCGTTGCTGCCAAGCTGCCGCCGCCACGGTCACCAGTGCGAGCAACGCGAACCAATGACCCAGCTCCAGCACGAGCAGTGAAAACTTCCACTGCAAAAGGTGGCGCGGGGTGAGCCACGCGTTCAGCGCGAGCAGGGCGATGACGATCTGGAAGGCAGACAGTAGGCGTGACATGCGTGACCGTTAATTGCTCAGCAGCACGATGGGTCCTTCGGCGACGGGCACACCACCTTTCTTCTCCAAACTGATGGCGAACTTGTTGGCGTTGTTCACGTCCAACTGCGGCTTGAACTCCACTCTAGCAAAGCCCTTCTCGTCCACCTTGATAATGCCGCCATCGACTGGGGTATTGTAGGCCGGATCGACGACCCAGAGTTGGAAGTCTTTGTTCGCTGGGATGGCGGGCATGCGTTCCAGCTTCAAGAGGCCTTCCTTGTTTTGGGCATTCCACACGACCACGGCCGCGCCTTGCTTGTAGTCGTCGATCGTGGCTTGCAGGGTGGCGATCTGCATGTGGATCAGCTTTTGACTGGCGAGCAGTTGATCGCGCTCGGCCACCAGCTTGGCGTAGTCCGCGTCCTTTTGCATGAGCACGTAGCGCGACTTCTCTGCAACGGCTTTCAGTTGCGCCTTCGCCGCCTCCACCGTCTGCCGTGCGGTGGCGATGGCGGCACTTGCAGCCTCAGACGCCGCGCGCTTGGCCTCCACTTCTTGCTTCAGTTCCGCCAGCGTTGCGTGGGTACGCTGCTCCTGCACGGCGAGTTGCTCTTGGGCCTTCTGCAACTCCGTGTAATGCGAGCTAGTGCGGGCGATGGAATAAACCAAGAAACATGCCGCCATGCCCCAGCCGACAAGGGCGCTGGGATTCATCGCCTTCCAAATAGGTGGCAGAATCACAGTCGTTTGGCGTTTTTGAACGAGGCTGTTCGCGCGCTCTAGCACCTGCTCCCGAGCGGTGGCAGGAGCGATACGCTGCGGCAGGTCCAGAGTCATGGCCGCTGCGGACTCCGACAGTTCAGCCACGAGTTGCTGCAGAGTGCCGTCAGCCTCCAGTGCGGGCACAAATTCGACACGTTCCGCTGCGGACATCAGACCCAGCACATAGTCCACGGCTTGGGCCTCGAGAGGATGTTGAAGGCTTTCGCTCATGGATAGCCCTCCCGCTGAAGCTTCGCGCGCAACTCCAGCAGCGCCCGGCGGATGACAGTCTTCACCGTGCCCAGGGGCTTGCCTGTTTGCTCCGCGATTTCTTGCTGAGTCAGGCCGCTGTAAAAGGCATGGTCCAGCAGCTCTCGCTGCTCTTTCTTCAAGGTCGCCAGCACGCGACGGATGATGTTACAATCTTCCTTGCGTGCGGCATTGACAAGCCCATCCACGGCATCGCGCGGCTCTGCATCGGCGTGCTCGGTCACCTTTTCGATCATGCGTGCCTGGCTGGCGCGGCGACGAATGCGATCAATCAGGCGAGAACGAAAAATCATCACGCTCCACGAGAAAGCGGACGCGCGCGCAGGGTCGAAGCTGGGAGCCTTGCGCCAGAGATGCTCCATGCCCTCTTGCAGTGCGTCCTGCGCATCATGCATGTCGCCCAACATCTTCACCGCCAAACTGTAGAGCGGACCGGACAAGCGATCATAAAACTGAGCAAAGGCCGCATGGTCTCCCCTGGCCACGCGTTGGAGCAGCGTGTTGTCGGCATCGGGGCTGGCTTCGTTCACAGACATGCGGGAGGGAGCAATGGCAGTCGTCTGGCGGAACCATACGACTGGCTCCGACAGACGGTTGAATAGCAAAGCAGTGTCCATTGCACAAGGTTCTCCGCACACGATTCGCTTCTGGATTCATCAAGCTGAAGCATGGTCGACTCCCGCGCTTGCATCCCCCGCCCCGCAGGCTGACAGGCAATGCATGTCGCGCCTGGTGCTGAATCACGAAACCTACGATGCTGTCTTTGGCACCGTGGTGCCTGCGGCGCGGAAATTTTTGTGGATTCTCACGGCAGACATTAAGGACGTGTTCGTCTCCAGCACGGGCAAGCGCTTCGTGCCTTTCTTGAGCGTGCTGGCCGGAAAGCTGCGCGAGGGCGTGGAGGTGCGGTTGATCCACGCGAAGGAGCCGGGACCGCGATTCCGCGCCGACTTCGACAAGTTCCCCGAGTTCCTGGAAAGTGATGCCTTTGACCGCCTGCTCTGCCCGCGCATGCACATGAAGTGCGTCATCGCCGATGGCCGCATCGCCTACATCGGCAGCGCCAACCTGACCGGCGCAGGCATGGGCGCGAAGAGTGCGAAGCGCCGCAATTTCGAAGCGGGCATCGTGACCGAAGACAAAGCGACCCTGCGCGGGCTGATGGACTTCCTGGATGAATTTTACACCGGCAGCCTGTGCAAGGTCTGTGATCGGCGCGACCTGTGCCCGAATCCGCTGGCTTGAAGTCAGGCCAGCAGTAGACGCAGCGCTTCGGTGTTGGCCTTGGAATCGAAGAATGCTTCCACGGAAACGCCAAAACCGGTTACCACACCGCTGGACAGCGTGCCGCTGCCGGACTTCATCTTCAAGCCATAGCGTCCGTTGGTCAGCACATACTGCTCGATCACGCGCTGCTCAGCATCCACGATCCAGTATTCATGCACACCGTGGGCCTCGTAGTCCTGGAATTTCACGCCTCGATCCCGTGCTTCGGTGCTTTCGGATAGGACTTCGACAACCAAGTCAGGCACGGGGAATTTCATGGTGTTGTTGCCCAGTGCCGCTGCTTTATCTCGATTGAAGAAGACCACATCCGGCTCGTAGTCGTTGCGCGGGAAGACGACGAGGCATTTCTCGATCTTCACCTCACCCAGTTCGTGCGCATTGGCATAGGCTGCCAGCAGCGTGGCGATTCTGGCTGTCACATCCAAATGCACATTGCGCGCTGGCGAGTGCAGAATGACCTCGCCCTCAATGAACTCCACCTTCATCTCGGGCGTCATTTCCTGGTAGAACTTGTCGCGGCGCTGACGTTCAGCGGCAAGCAAGGCCGACAGCTCATTCACTGCCTCGGGTAGGAACGGCGACGCACGCAGGGGTGCAAGCATCTCGGCAAGGGCTGTCATGAGACGAATGATAACCACGCATCGCCTTTCGACAAGATTTCTTCGACTGCTCCGATCTTGGCGAGTCCTGCAAGAGCCTTGGCACAAACTGCATCTGCGATTGAAAGCCCGCCTGCGTGTCGTAAACATCGGCCCCACTTTTTTCACCCCTCATGAACCTGACACGAACAGCCTACGGCACTTGGAGCGGCGGACGCTTCATGCATTATGGAGAGCAACTCTCCGAGGAACATTACATGCAAATGATGCGCCTCTCCTTCGAGAAGGGCGTGCGCACCTTTGTCACCGCCGACGTGTATGGCGCAGGCCGCGCCGATGCGCTGCTGGGCGATGCATTGAAAGGCATCCCGCGCGAGGAGTATTGCCTCGTCGGCATTGTCGGCCACGATTTCTATGAAGGCCTGCGCGCCGGGTCCAAAGGCTACCCACGCTTCACCGATCCCGCGTTGCGTGGACCGGACGGCTACCAGAGCTACCTGGAGATGGCCACGGAGAAGTCGCTGGAGCGCTGCCAGACCAGCAAGTTCGACCTGCTCATGCTGCACAACCCGGACAGCATCGCCTACACCCAGGACTCCGTTTGGAATGCCTTTACCGCGCTCAAGGACAAAGGCCTGACCGACCGCCTGGGCATCGCACCGGGACCGGCCAATGGGTTCACGCTGGACATGATCGAGTGCTTTGAGCGCTTCGGCGACCGCATGGACTGGGCAATGATCATCCTCAATCCGTTCGAGCCCTGGCCCGGCCAGCATGTGCTCGGCGCCGCAGCGAAGAACAACGTGGATATCCTCGCCCGCGTGGTGGACTACGGCGGTCTCTTCCACGACGACGTGCGCCCTGGTCATGCCTTCCGCGATGGCGATCATCGCACGCACCGCCCCGCAGGCTGGATCGAGCACGGCTACGAGAAGATCGAGAAGGTGCGGCCCATTGCTGAAAAGCACGGCCTGACCATGCTGCAACTCGCCTGCCAGTGGACGCTGGCCAACACCGCCGTGAAGAGTGTGGTGCCGACCTTGATTCAGGAAGCTGGCGAAGGTGCCCGCACCATCGAGAGCAAGCTGGAAGAACTCGCTGCCTTGCCTGCGCAATGCCTAACGGCTGAGGAAGTCGAAACCATCCGCAGCATTGGTGACAACACAGGCTGCATGATGCTGAAAGGCGCCAGCCATCGCCACGAAGGTCAGGAGCCACGCCCCGATGAATGGCCGATCCGCGATGACTTGCTCACGCTGGCAACGCGCTGGGGTCTTGGGACAAGCTGGTAGAGCTTCGATGCATGGCAAGCTCTTAGCCTGATGAGCCGTAGGTTTGCCATGTTCACGCTTCGCCTTGCCGTCATCACCGTTGCTCTTTGCTCCTCGCTCGCGCTGGCTCAAAAACCAACGCCCACCTCCACCATTAAAGCAGGATTCGCCTATCGCGACATCACGCCCGACATCGGCATGGAGCAGCCGGGCGGTTACGGGAAGAGCTATCACCGCACCTTCCATGATGCCTGCAAGGTGCGGGTGGCGGTGTTCGACGATGGCAAAAAGAAGGTCGCCGTTGTCGGCTTGGATTTGCTAGCCATTCCTCGCAGTGTGGTGCTGGCGGCGCGGACGGAAATCGAGAAGGCGACGGGCATTCCGCGCGAAGCGGTCATGCTCTGTGCCTCGCACTCGCATTCGTCGGGGCCTATTGGCATGGTGCAACCGGGCGAGTATGACACAGCCTCCGACCTGGTGAAGAAGCTGGCCTATGAAGACAGCAGCATGGCGGACAAGGGCTTCCTGCACTACCTGCAAAAGCAGATCGTCGAAGGCGTGAAGCTGGCCGATGCCGCGAAGGTGCCCGTGCTGCTCGGCTATGGCTACGGGCACGAGGACAAAGTGGCTTTCAACCGCCGCTTGATAATGAAGAATGGCCAGGCCTGGAGCCATCCCGGTGCGGGCAATCCAGACATCGTGGACTACGCGGGACCGATTGATCCCCAGGTGGGCGTCATCGGCGCGTGGGACTTGCAGGGCAACCTCGTGGGCACTGTGGTGAACTTCTCCTGCCACGCCACGACGAACCCTGGCGGCATCTCCGCCAACTGGATCTATTACTTGGAGAAGACGATCCAGGGCGCACTGAATACCGCTGCGCCGGTCGTCTTCATGCAGGGCGCGTGCGGCGATGTCACTCAGGTGGACAACCTGTCGCCCTACCAGCGCCCCGGCCCCGAGGAGTGGGCCTTGCAAGTCGGTGGCCGTGTCGGTGCCGAGGCCGTCAAGGTCTTGATCAGCGTGGCGAAGAGCGGCGAAGCGACCGTCGATGCGCGGCAAAAAACGTGGAACATCAAACGCCGCGAGCCAGCGCCCGAAACGCTCGCGAAAGCACGTGACCTCATCACTGCTGGCAAGCCGCCAGGCGATCCCACGGACTACACCTTCGCCAAGGAGACGCTGCTGCTAGAGCACTTGATCGCGGTGTCGCCCGAAGTCGAGCACGAGGTGCAGGTGATCCAGGTGGGGCCGGTCGCTTTCGTTTCCAACCCCGCCGAATACTTCGTGCAGTATGGGCTCGAGATTAAAAAGGGCAGCCCGTTCCCCTTCACCTTTCCCTGCGAACTGGCGAATGGCTGCGCTGGCTACGTGCCCACGGAGGAAGCCTTTGGCCCGCACGGCGGTGGCTATGAGACACGGCTCACCTCGTATTCCAACCTGGAGATCACCGCTGGCAAACAGTTCCGTGATGTGGGCATCGAACTCACCAAGACGATGACACCCAGCCCCGTGCCCGAACGCGCCAAGGTGCCCTTCGCCGGGCGTGCCTGGAGCTATGGCAATGTGCCGCCGGGGGTGAAGTAGGACACACTAGTTTACCATATTATGGTTTTGGACGTTAAGCATCGTAACATTCAGTGGCGCACTATCCAATGACGACTAACAATCGCGACCATTGCTCTGCGATTCATACCTCCCTGATAATGAATAGAATAATCCATTTTACCTTGGTTCTGATTTTGTTCGCCTCACTAGCAAAGGCAGGCACTCAGGCTAAAGATGCTATCGAAGTTAAAGAGGGGCGTTTCGTTATGGCCGAAGTGTATGATGGAATAGAATACGCCATGGACCTTTCGCAGGATGATATTCCGAATACCGGTCGCAATGCAGGCTTGTGGAATTCCGACGACACCAACCCAAACCAGGATTTCATTCTTATCCCAACAGATAACGACGCCTATTTTATCTGTGGGAAAAGGTCTGGGGCAGTCATTGGAGTTAAAGCGGACCGCCAAAAGGAGGTCATGGGCTTCATGCCCGAAAACCAGGGAGCAAAGCTCGATGCCAGTTCATTGGTCGTCTGGGTAAAAGAGAAAACAGAAGGATCTGAGACTTTTGTTTTAAAGAACAAAATCGCAGGGCGCTACGTTGGCTTTGCGAACACCCCAGCGAATAGAGCAGACTCTCTGGTCTTGGTTACAAAAGAGAAAGCCATCACCTTCCGCTTCAAGGAAAAATCCACTCATTTGTATTACAGCTCCGGTGATGAGAAGACAAAGTTTGAAGACCCTCCACGCCCGACCCAATTAGCCACGGCGGATTATCCCAGCACTACAGATCCAGTTCTTATCTCTGAAAAGTTCGTTCCTTATTTCATGGTTGGAGAATCAAAAACTTTCCCCGCCTGGAATCAGCGCGTTCAGACTCAGCCAATTTATAGAATCAGAGAATACAGGTCATGGCGTAGAGAACTGTGTAAAGAATGGCACGGCAAGGCGGAGATGGAGGACACTGTGTTGGACGAGGACCAAGTGACTAAATATCAGTTCCAAACCCTCAAAATAGAGCAGGAAAAAACAGACTCCGTTACTAGCTCTAACCATGAAGCCAGTGCCGGTGTCCAACTCATCCCGGGAACCACAATGCCGCGAAGAGTTGGCATCAATATCAGTAGCGAGAAACTAGAAAGCACAGAAAGAAGCAAAGAGGTAAATGAAAGCGGGGGGAATAGCGGAACTTCAAACAAGACTGTAAAGTCCGTGACCGTGAAATATGGAATAACGCCGAACCCGGTTCTTTATGTTACATGGCTATCATCCTCCAAAGTCTGCCTTGAACGAATAGATCCTGATAGCCAAGGTTTTCTGATTGAATCTTCCTTTGAAGCAATCGATCCCAGGGTTCAGAAGGTATACTCTTACCCTAGCTCATCAGTTCAAGAATAACGCTTGTGTCCTAATTCGAAGCTACTAGTGACCAAGAGCGATTCTATGTGATTTTTCGTGGCTGTCTTCTTCAACGAGGCAGTGCCTAGTTCAGTATTTCGGAGTTACTCCATGCATTACTTCATCACCGGCACCGACACCAACGTCGGCAAGACCTATGTCACCAGCCTGCTGCTGCAAAGCCTGCGCCGTGCGGGCAAGGAAGCGGTGGGTTACAAGCCGGTGGCGGCGGGGGATCGCATGGATGCCGCTGCGATTCTGCATGCCTGCCAGGACCCGGCGCTGTCACTGGACGATGTGAATCCCGTCTTCCTCAAGGCCCCGGCCGCGCCGCATGTGGCCGCGCTGCTGGAGAACAAACGCATCGACTTGAACGTGCTGCGCTCGGGCTTCGAGAAACTCACGCAGACGTATGAGACGGTGCTCGTCGAAGGCGCGGGCGGCTGGGAGGTGCCGCTGAATGACATCATGACCATGGCCGATTTTGCCCAAGCCCTGGCGCTGCCCGTGATCATGGTGGTGAACAACAAGCTCGGTGCGCTGAACCACACGATCCTGACCGTCCGCAATATCCAGGCCCGGCAGATGCAGTGCGCGGGCTTGATTCTAAATCACGTCGCCGATGAGCGGGACACCGCCAGTATTAGCAATCGCGCCGTACTAGAGCGCTTCCTGGATGTGCCCGTGCTTGCCGAGATCATGCACGGCGAGACGGAGCTGGACTGGCCGCTGTAGCTGTTTGGTGTTCACGCTTTAGCGTGCGTTCAATAAACACGCTAAAGCGTGAACACCGAACTCCTTCACAGCCCGGTCGGGTGATCCACAAACTCCCAGGGCAGGCTAAACTTGTCCTGCACATGCTGCGCTAGCGCCTTCACGCCGAAGGTCTCTGTGGCGTAGTGGCCAGCATAGATCAAATTCACACCCAGTTCTTCAGCCAGCGTGTAGCTCCAGTGCGGACCCTCGCCGGTGATGAAGGTGTCGATGCCACGCGCCGCTGCGGCAGCAATCTCCGAGCCCGCACCACCAGTGACTAAGCCGATGTGTTGGGCGGTCGATGGACCACCAGGGCAGACATGCACGCGAGCGCCCGTGGCCTTCTCCAGTCGTGCCACCAGCTCATCACGCGTGATCGCGGTCTCGCTCAGCAAGCCAATGTCCGTGCCCTTGTATGGATGAAAGGTGCCGCTCGACTCCATGCCCAGCGCCTTCAATAGCACTGCGTTGTTGCCCAAGGTCTGATGCGCATCCAGCGGCAGGTGCGCGCTGTAAATGGCCAGCCCGCCTTCGATGCAGAGACGCGTCTTCTCAAACACCGCGCGTGTGCATGGCTGCAAGCCGCTCCAGAACAGCCCATGATGGACGATCAATAAATCCGCGCGACAGGCGAGCGCCTTGCGAATCACCGGCAGGCAGGCGTCCACCGCCGCCACCACGCGCGTGACCTCACCCTTCGTGTTCTCCATCTGCAAGCCATTGAGCGCCGGGCCGTAATCGGCAATCTCCGCGATGCGCAGCTCGGTATTCAGGTAGGTAGTGAGGTCGGCGAGGTTCATGGTGGACGCACCATAGAGTGAGAAGTGAAAGGTGAGAAGTGAGACGTTGTGTGCTTCTTCTCCACTTCTCCACTTCTCGACGCCCCCATGCACCTCATCCTCGGACAAGGCCTCGCCGGCACCGCCATCGCTTGGCGGTTGTGGGAGCGTGGGCTGCCGTTCCTGATCGTGGATCGCGATGAGCCGGTGACCAGCTCCAAGATCGCGGCAGGGCTGCTGACGCCGATCACCGGCATGCGCATGTCCTTGAACGAAAACTACGGCCCCTGGCTATGTGAGGCCGTGACGTTCTATCGGCACAAGGAGCGCTTGCTCGGCCAGCGCTTCCTTCACGCCCAGCCGCACCTGCGCCTTTGCAAGAACGGCAAGGAAGCCGAGCGCTGGGCCAAGCGGCAGGCCGATGCCGAGGTGCAGCGCTTCACCCGTGCGCTGAGAACGCCCGACCCGTCCATCTTCACGAACCAGCATGGTGGCTTCGAGATGAAGCACGCGGGCTGGCTCGATACCGCTGGCTACCTGAGCGCCAGCCGCACCTACTTTGAAAACGCGGGCTGGTGGATGAAGGCGGACCTCAGCGCGAGCGACATCGCTCTGACTCAAGACCACGTCACTTGGCAGGGCCGCGACTTCAGCCATGTCATCCACTGCACGGGCTGGGCGGCGATGAAGCATCCGCTCTTCGACTGGGTGCCTTTTCAACCCGTGCGCGGCACCATCCTCACCGCGCGGGCTGATCTGCAAGGCGAGCGCCGCATCCTGCACCACGGCTGTTGGATGCTGCCGCACAAGGACGGCACGCTGCGTGTCGGCTCCACCTTCGAGCTGCGCTTCGATGATCCGCATGGCTTCGATGCCGAGGCTGTCGATGAGTTGAAACGTAAGCTGCACCATGCCGTGCATGTGCCGGTGGAGATCCTTGATCAACAATCGGCGGTCCGCCCAGCCATTGCGCAACAGCGCACGTTGATTGGGACTCATCCCGCGCAGCCGCGCGTGGCCTTCTTCAATGGCCTGGGTAGCAAGGGCACGCTGCGGGCACCGCATTTTTCAGCGCTGCTGGTGCGGCACCTGATCGACCAAAAGCCCCTGCCGCCCGCCTTCGACTTGCGTGGGAACCTGTGACGCAATCGCTGCACACGTTTCTTGTGCAGGGGCGTAGTTCATGAAACACTCCGCCCATGTCACCCATCACTTACCATCTCATTCACATCATTGGCGTCTTGTTCCTCTTCGTCGGCTTCGGCGGCCTTGCCTCCAGCGATGAAGGCTCCCGCAAAAAAGCGATGATGTATCATGGCATCGGCCTGCTCATTCTGCTGATCGCAGGCTTCGGATTGATTGCGAAGCTGAAGCTCTCCTACGCCGCCCCATGGGTGCTGGTGAAGCTGGGTATCTGGCTGGTGCTAGGTTTCCTGCCCGTGCTGGCCAAGCGTGGTGTGCTGCCTGCCAAGGTGGTCATCTACATCGCCATTGCTCTCGGTGGTGTCGCCGCATGGTCCGGTTATTTGAAGGACGCGGCGTGGTAAGCCGCGCGCAACGCTAGCTGCCCAAGCTCAAGTATTCGCGCAGCGTGTGGTTCATCGCACGCCGCACGGGTGGAAAGGCATCCGACAAACGCAGCAGCACCTCTTCGAGCGCGAATTCCTCCGCGAGAACGTGGTGCCCTGCGGCGTGTAGATGGCTCATCACCACGCCTTCATAGAAGTCCACGTCTGGAGCGCCTCGGCGCTCCGCACGATGGTGCAGGTAGTCGGGATACAAGCAGGTCAGCACCATGAACTGGTTCGCACACTTCACGTGGATGAAGAATTTCTCAGTTCCGCGTGCTTGGTCCAGTGCCTCCAGGTAGTCGACACTGTAGAGGCTCATCTTGTCGGCCTGAGCATGGACTTGGCGAGAGGTAGGCATTCCGAACTCCGCGCACACCACGGCCAGGTAATCCGCGACCTGCAGATCTTCCACGCCGATGCGCTTCAGCGTGTGCCGCACCACGACAAAGAAAAACAGCGTGGGCGATAGCATGGCCGCACGTCGCTGCACCGCGACGGCATCGAAGAGCTTCGGGTGATCCAGAATGCTGCGCACGCTGTCAGGATCGTCGCAGAGCGAGGCCAGACTCGCCTTCCCTCGTTCGCTCATGCCCAGAGACTCGATGATGAACTGCCAGTCCATCGGTGTGAACCGATACTGGCACCCGGTGCGCGGAATTGACATGTAAGACATGATTCGTTGGAGGTTACCTCACGTTAAGCATTGGCCGTGCCAGCATGATTCTCCTGACTGCGACAAAGCCACGGTTCATCGCGTTGAGATAAGGCTGATCCCCACTCGCTAAACCACGGCCCCTCGCTCCTCCTTCCTTTTCCCATGATCCTGAAACTGCTCCCCGCCCTTTTCCTGGCGACAACCCTCGCCCACGCCGCTGACTACTTCCCCCAGCCCGACAGCAAGGGTGGCTGGCGCGAAGCGAAGGACGCCAAAACCATGCGCCAGCACGCGGGCATGGACTTGTCGCAGTTGGAGCCTGCTTACACCATGACCGAGCGCAGCACCGCACATGGCGGCTTGCTCGTCGTGCGGAATGGCTGGCTGGTGTATGAGCGCTACTTCGGCCGCGCCAGTCGCCATGTGAATCCTGACATGGCCTCCACTGGCAAGGCCTTTTGCAGCATCGCTTGTGGCATCATGCTGGATGAATTCAAAACCAAGATCCCCGAGGGGCTCGACACGAAAGTCTTCACGGAAACGTATCTGCCGCAGGCCATCCCCTTCAATGACCCGCGCAAGGCCAACATCACCCTCGGCCAATTGCTGTGCATGACCGCTGGCTACTGGGGCGAAGGCCAAGCGCCCACCGGCTATGTGAAAGGCGACCCCAAGCCGAAGCCACTGAAGGCCGTGCCAGGGCAGAACATCAAGGACCTTGATGCCTCGTCGCTGAACGTGCCGCTGTGGACCGATCCCGGCGCGGGCTACTCGTATTCTTCCCCTTCCCCGCACATCGCCAGCATCGTGCTACGCAATGTGACCGGTATGGAATTGAAGGACTACATCAACGAACGCCTGGCCAAGCCCCAAGGCTGGGGCCCGTGGGACTACTGCTTGCATCGTGGCGACTTCGTCATGCCGCACGCGAATGGGGCAGGCAGCACCGCGCTTCATGCCACCGATGTCATGCGTTTCGGCTACTGCCTCGCCCGCAACGGCAAGTGGCAGGATCAGCAACTGGTGCCGCCGAGCTACATTCAAAAATGCCAGACCTGGTCGCCATACAACTCACACACGCCTTTCAGCCTTCAATGGGAGCACAATGCCGATGGCCATGTCGCAGGCGCGCCCAAGGATGCCTTTTGGAAAAGCGGGGCCGGTGGCTTCTGCCTGTATGTCGTGCCCTCGCTCGACCTCGTGATCTACAAGCTCGGTGGCAAGACCGGTCAATACGAGCCCGCACTCACCCGCATTCCACAGCCGAAGCCCGACACCAGCCGCGACACTTGGGAGGCCTTCCCCGGCAGCGGCTTCATGGAAGGCGGCGGCTCCTACTCGCTGAACCGCATCCTGGAAATGGTGTGCTCGGCCGTGCGCGTGGAGTAACGGGGTCAGCAAGTGGACCGCACAGTCCCTTGTGCGGTTCTGGGATTCGGGTATGCAAGACACTGCACAGAGACTGTGCGCCCCCCCCTTCCATGCGCATCCTCCACACCGCAGACTGGCATCTCGGCGCTCGACTTGTCGAGCGCGACCGCCTGCCGGAGCACGCCGCCTTTCTCGACTGGCTCATCGACACGCTGCGCACCGAGCAGATCGACGCCCTGCTCGTCAGCGGCGACATCTTCGATGCTGCAAATCCGCCGCAGGATGCCGTCGCGCTCTACTTCGATTTCTTGAAGCGCCTCGCCGATCTCAAGACCGTGAAGGCCGTCATCACTGGCGGTAACCACGACTCCGCCTCGCACCTCAATGCCCCGCGCGAACTGCTGCGCCGCTTCGAGGTGCATGTCTTCGGCCACGCGGGTGACAACGTCGTCGATCTCGGTGGAGCCGTCGTCGCCGCCGTGCCCTTCCTGCGCGAGCGCGATCTCCGCGAGGCCGCCGCAGGCGAAACCATGGCCGCCGTGCACGAGCAAGTCCGCGCCGCCATTCGCGCCCACTACACCGCGCAGCTCACCGCGTGCCGCGCCATCGCCAACGGCCGACACGTCATCGCCATGGGCCACCTCACCGTCCTCGGTGCCACCACCAGCGACAGCGAACGCGACATCCACATCGGCAACCTCGGAGCCGTCGGCGCGGACCTCTTCGACGGCTTCGACTACACCGCCCTCGGCCACCTGCATCGTCCGCAACGCGTCGCCGGCATCGACACCATCCGCTACAGCGGCTCCCCCATCGCCCTCAGCTTCTCGGAAGCTGCCGATGCCAAGTCGGTCGTCGTCATCGACACGCAGGAAATGAAGATCGAACTCCTCCCTATCCCCACCACCCAAGCCCTCGTCCGCATCACCGCGAACCGCGCCACGCTGGCGACCGATCTCGCCGCGATCCCCGCAGACGCCTGGGCCGAGGTCACCGTCAAACTCGACGCCCCCGAGCCCGATCTCGACCGCCAAGTCCGCGACGCCGCGCAAGGTCGCTTCGAAGTCCTCAAAGTCCTAGCCGACCTCCCCCTCACCGAAACCCGCGCCTGGCAATCCACCGGCCCCACCCTCAGCGAACTCCAACCCCGCGATGTCTTCCGCGAACTGCTCAAAGAGAAGCAGATCGAAGGTAAGGAACTCGGTGCGGTGTTTGATGAGTTGCTGGCGTTGAGGGAGCACCTTGCTATCCACTGACTCGCCAAGATAAGTCCCAAACAAATGAACGCGATTCGATCACTTCATTGCTTTCTCCTCCTTGGGTTGTCAGGTCTGACCTTTGCGGCAGATTGGGTAGTCACAGAAGGAGGGCTTTCTCCGGACAAAAGACTGAGTGTTTGTGTCTTCCCGCAAAAGACCGAGTTTGTTGATGAGGCTGATGGGACTGTGTTGTTGGTCAATAACAAGACAGGAAAGCCGATCGGCCCATTGGAAGAAGCTGACTCAACCGGAGGCACTTGGGGCAAAACCACCACAAATGCCTTCTGCTCGTGGTCGGAAGACAGTTCTCTCCTCGTCGTCAATTTCAGGACAGGACGCTTGATGCATAGCTTCCAGGTTTACAAGGTCACTGCCCTTCGAGCGATCCCTCTTAAAGTGCCAGACATTCGCTCACATCCGAAGGCAAAGATTCTGGATGTGCTCGGATACAATGCGAACCCCGGAGAAACTGCTCATGTTACGAAAGACGGACACATTGTCGTGGTCCGATATGGCTTCATGCCCAAAGAGGGACATTGGGACGAGGACTATTCGAAGTTTGGTCTCAAAGGCTTTGATGCTTTGGGTGGGAGCCTTCGCTTCATCTATAGCTTTAATGCTCAAGGAAAGCTTCAACTTGACGCTGTTACCCTTGATCGGGACGAGAAATAGTCAAGCGGACCGTTCTCATCTGGGTTTCCAAATCTCCCATGCGCCTCCTCGCCGTCCGACTTCAGAACCTCAACTCGCTCAGCGGGGCGCATGAGGTGCGGTTTGATGTGGTGCCGTTGAGTGCGGCGGGGGTGTTTCTCATCACAGGGCCGACGGGCGCGGGGAAATCGACGTTGCTGGATGCGATGACGCTGGCGCTCTATGGACGCGCGGCGCGTTACGGCAATGACAAGGCGGATGAGATGATGAGCCGCCACACGGGCGAGTGCCTGGCGGAGGTGGACTTTGAAACGAAGGGCGAGAAGCTGCGCGCGACCTGGCGGATGCGGCGCGCGCGTGGCAAGGCGGATGGCAAGTTGCAACCGGTGGAGCGTCGGCTGGCGAATGCGGTCACGGGCGAAATCTTGGCCGAGAAATCGGCGGAGATGGACCGCCTCATTGAGGAGCGCACGGGCCTCGATGCGCAGCGCTTCCTGCGGTCCGTGCTACTGGCGCAGGGACAGTTCGCGGCGTTCTTGAAGGCGAAGCCAAACGAGCGCGCCGAACTGCTGGAGAAGATCACCGGCACCGAGATTTACAGTGATCTCTCCGTGCTCGCCTACGAGACGCACAAGGCGAAGGACGAAGTGGTCATGCGCCTCAAGGCCAGCCTCGGCGCAGTGACGGTGCTGGATGATGAAGCGCGTGCGGACCTTGAGAAGCAGTTCGCCGAAGCCAAGCAAGCCATCGCGCGCCTGCTCGCTGAGAACCAAAACGCTGCGCAACAACTTACCGAGCACAAGCAATGGCAGCAGTGGCAGCGCGAGCAAACCAACGCGCAGCAGGACATCGCGAAACTCGGCGATGCCCTCGCGCTGATCGCGAAACAACAAGAAGAAGCCACCAACGCGCTCAAGCAAGCGCAGGCCACTGTCACTCAAGCTCGCAACGCGCGCGCCCAACGCGAGCCGATCTGGAGCGAGGCCACGAAGCACACCGCGCAGAGCGAGCAATACGAAGCGCAGCTCAACGAGAGCCGCGCGACCTTCGCTCAGTGGCAGAAGGATCAAAAGACCGCGCAGTCGCAGCGAGAGCAGGCCGAGAAGAACCTCATCGCGCATCGCGAAGCCAGCGCCGCGCTGGAGGCTTGGCTCCAGGAACATGCTGCCGATGCACAGCTCGCGGACACGCTTGCCACGCAACGCGTCGCCGTTCGTGAGTGGCGCGAGGTCTTTCAGCAACTCGAAGCCGCACGCCGCGTGCAGGCCGAGGCGGAGTCGATTCAGAAGCGACTCCACGAAAGCGAAGCGAATGCCAAGACGCTCGATGCTTCGTTGAAGACCGCGCGCGAAAAGCTGACTACGCAACACTCCGAACACGAGCGCGTCACGCAGGCCTGCGAGCAGCAGCGCCGCGTGGTCGAGCAGGCGCAGCAAGCCGCGAGCTTCGACGAGCATCGTCACGACTTGAAGTCCGGCGAGCCGTGTCCGCTCTGCGGAGCGCTGGAGCATCCGTTCGCCAGCGGCGAGATCAGCTTCACGTCGCAACTGCAAACCGCGCGCCAACTGCTGGCCACGCTGGAGCAGCAGCGCGACAAGCTCGCGCGCGAGGTCGCGACGAGTCAGAACGAGGTCACGCGTCAGGAGGAACGTCTGCGTGGTGAAGCCGATAAGACCGCCGAGGCGCAGCGCTCGCTCGCGAAGCTGGTGGTGCCGGATGTGGCTGCGGTGCAGGCTGCGGAGGCAGCGAAGCGAAACAGTGATTTTGCTTCGCCTGAAGCTGCCGAGATTCATCTCAACACGCTCGAGAAGCGCGCACACGCCTTTGCCACCAAGCAATCGGAGGCCACGACGCAACGCGCCAAGCATCAGCAGTTCGAAGCAGCGCTCCAACTCGCGACGCAGGACCTCGACGCCAAGACAAAACGGCTCAACGAGCTCAAGGCCGAAGGCATCGCGCTAAAGTCGAAGGCGGATACGTTGAAGCAACTCATCGTCAGTCTTCTCGGCGAACGCACGCTCACGCAAGATCGCGAGTGGCATGAGCAGCAGGTCACGACCGCCGAGAAAGCGGGGCGTGAGCACGAAGCAAAGGTGCACGCATTGCAGACCCAGGCCGCGAGCACGAAGGCACGACGCGAGCAGCTCGAGGTGCGCGTGAATGAACTCGCGGCGCAGTTGGCCAATCGCGAGCCGATCACCGCTGCGATGATCTCGGAGCTGGAGCAAGCGGCGCGACACATCAGCGATGAACTTGCCACTCAGCAGAAGTCGGCTGGCATTTTTGAAGAACGTCTGCGCAGCGATGATGCAGCCCGCCATCGACGTGACACCGGTGGCGCGGAGTTGCAGGCCGCGGAGGCGGAGGCGCTGCGCTGGGGCCGCTTGAAGGAACTCATCGGTTCCGCCGATGGCGCGAAGTTCTCGCGCTTCGCCCAGTCATTGACCCTGCGACAGCTCATCGGCCTCGCGAACAACCATCTCGCCGTGCTCGCCGAGCGCTATCGCCTGATGGCTGCCGACGGCGATGAACTCGACCTGCGCATCGTCGATCTGTATCAAGCCAACGTGGATCGCCCGATGGAGAGCTTGTCCGGTGGCGAGAGCTTCCTGGCGAGTCTCGCGCTCGCGCTGGGATTGAGCGAACTCGCGAGCCGGCATCATCCCATTGATTCGCTCTTCATTGATGAAGGCTTCGGCACGCTCGATTCCGAGACGCTGGAGATTGCACTCAGCGCTCTGGAGAACCTCCGCGCCTCCGGCAAGACCATCGGCTTGATCTCGCATGTCGAACTGCTGAAGGAGCGTCTCACCACCCAAGTCCGCGTGCTGCGCGGCACGGGTGGGACGAGTCGGATCGAAGTGGCGGCGTGAGGCCGCTCACTTCAGCGTCTTGCGCAGCCACTCGATGAGCTTCACTTGGTAGTCAGAGCCCAGCTTTTCCCAGCCGCCCATGCCGTGGATACCGCCGGGGATGGCGATGGTTTCGCACGGGTTGCCAGCGGCTTTCATCTTGGCCTCGAAGGTCACGCTCTGCGAGAGGGGCACCGTTTCATCCTTGTCGCCGTGGAGTTGCAGGAAGGGCGGCAGGCCGGGCTTGACGTGGTTCATCGGTGAGATGTCGGCCAGCTTTTGCCACGCAGCGTCATTCAGGTCTTCGGTGCCGATGAGCCCGCCCAAGCCACCGAGCGCGTTGCGACGCTTCACCTGTACC
>Ga0247832_1004037_pt1 | contig 19013 bp, 24 predicted proteins | sample LaCruzMarch2015__10_FD_192407 | JGI IMG/M metagenome (GOLD analysis project Ga0247832, IMG submission 192407) | Freshwater microbial communities from meromictic Lake La Cruz, Castile-La Mancha, Spain - LaCruzMarch2015_4m | ecosystem: Environmental > Aquatic > Freshwater > Lake | place: Spain... | reverse complement strand
TCACGATTGCAACTTCCACTACTACAAGGTACAAGTCTAACTGGTCCCACAACCACTATCACATGAAACATGAAGAACCAATAGCAGCATAACATTAGTCAACAGTCACTTATAATTATTAGCCTATATATAGGCCATAATGCACTTTTACCCCTTTTTACCTTTTTTACCCTTTACCGGGTAAAATGGATTACCCTAAGGTGCTGATGAAATGACCTTACCCTAACCTTACCCTCAACTTTACCAGGTAATTAACGGTTAATTACCAGGTAAGGGTTACCTTTTACCCTTACCCTGGTCCAAAAAGGGTAAAGGGTAAAAAACAACTAAGCCTTTATGGCGGCAAAATGAGCCAGCGGCGCGCGATGTTGTTCACTCTCAGGGGCATGAAATTAGCAATTAGGAGGACCTAGTTGACGTAAGAGCGGGAACAACAAATTTTTTTTTGTGACTTTTGTGTGGTAGAATCCCCTTTGTGTAGGCCCCATCAGGGAGCGGATATCCATAGTATCTCAGTATAGAGTATTCATTTGGCTAATAGAATTCGATTGGGTACCATCCCCACAAAAAACAAAAACACCAAACACCATACAATACTCCAAGCATGCCGCTGTTAACGAGGTCTTCCTCTCCACAGGGCCAAGAGGAGGGACAGTTCCGGACGTGTAGATCCCTCCGCCACTGAGATCCCTTCTAATGCATTTCTCAACTGCAAGAGATTGCTCAGCGAAGGACTCTTGGAAATTGGATATCAATCCTTCAGAATCTTTCGGGGAATGATGTGCTCGATAACAAAAATCAACATCCCCATCACCCTCAGGAAGATTAATGATAATGCCTTTTCTCTCTACAATGTCCAATTCTTCTTCACGATGGCATTGAAAGTATTGGAGCAGAAGCATTCGTTGCCTGCATCTTCACCAACTTTGGAGTCCCATCCCTCATCACCGTGATCCCTGAGAGCATGTTTGACGCATGTATAACCATGTTTTCAGTCGAGATTTCAGGCAATGTAAAGGAGAGCATTCGCATTTTGTAATTGTTTACGGAACATGGCCTTTCCTCGTCCCGACGCAGTCTTTGGCGATGATATCTTTAGCACAGATAATATGACGGATCTGTATCAGCTGTTTGGTTCAGAAGAAGCAAGAATAATTAGAGAACTGCAGCATCGATTCGATATACTGCCAGTCCATAGGCTAGTATACTATCAGTCATATAATCAAGGGGTGCTACAGAGATTCCAAACTGCATTAAAACTAGATCGCATCATTACCAACGTCGGAAATTGCGTAGTAAGCTGGATCTTATAAGCAATCGACAAGATTGTCTGGGAATGACTCCTACATAAATTGCATGCTCGACCGTACACAATCTGGAGCTGTATTGTGTGATTGTTGAGGAGTACCCCACAAATCTAATAACTGAAGATAGACGAGGGGCGCTACCACTGCTGTATACAGTTTGGGGTTCGCACCAAGCGAGATTATACAATTCCTGCTCGACAGCTATCAATCATTTTACCCAGGCCACAATTCAATTGGACAAACATGATGAAGACAAGCGGAAGATGTGGCACACCACAGGAAAGGATTGAACATCTACTCTTTGTTCATCAGACATACTTTCCTGAACGGTCAATGGCTTTGTTCATCAGACATACATTCCTGAACAGTCAATCGATTGGGATTAATTGCTCAACGAGTTTGCAAAGCCTACTAGTATGGCACTATTTCAGGAACAAATGTGATTTCTGCGTGTGGAAGCTCTTGCTTTCCAAGTTTGGCGTGATTTAATCTCAGTTTATGATCTACACTTTTCATTACAAATACAAAAGTGATAACCATGATAGCATACTGTATCAAATCCAAGCAACACTTGACCATTTTGAAGACAGACTCCTCAGGTATTAAAGGAGATCACAACGATATTGGAGCTTGTATTATGGAAGATGCAGATAAAGAGAATAGTCACCAGATCAGACTGATGAGCAGACACAGCCGCATTACCTGTGGAGCGGATGTTGTCATTGACATGTACTGCCATATCTAATCACTGTCGCAGACGACGAATCTGACTTAGACTCAAACTCATCATCTGACGGAGAAAGCAGCAATGAGGAATTGTTGAAGTGTAATATAAATTTCATCTTCATTGAGGATACATGCAAGTGCTGGAGTCTTTTGTTTGAAGAGGATCGTACTTGTTGCGTCATACCGTTGAGAATTCTAATCATCACTTCAAACGATCTGGACACAGAACATCGTGCAAAATGTAAATTAGTTTTATTATGCAAGGGGAAAACACCTAATGACTCCCCCCCTTATCTCGACTATGATTCACACTGCCAACTTTGATTGCTATGATGAACTCTGTTTTTATTTTCATGGAATTCAAATAAGACTTGTCCATTTTGATGACGAAATCCTGAAACTGAAGGTGATCACAACAATATTGGGATGAATGACAATAGTTACCAGATCAAGACTGACGAGTCAAATGTGAGACGACAATGCCGCATTACATGTGGAGCTGATGTTATTATCAGAAATGTGTTGCCTTTCTTATTACTACTGGAGAGGAGGCATCTGACTTAGACTCAAACTCCTCATCTGACGGAGAAGGCAGCGACAAAGAATGATACAGAATTGCGGTGAAGTTGATAGGAAACATTGTCGACACATCGATTGTTTCCTGATATAATTATTTGATTGAATTATTTTGCGATACAAAATGTTTCTTGATCCCTCCCCCCCCTTTTCCCCTATCCCAGCCTTTAGTTGTCTGTGGGATCCGCACCATACTTGAGCGTCCTTACACCTCCCTTATCAATGACCTTGATAATGAAATTCTTCTGATTGATTAAGAATCTCATTTCCAACTCCCGAATACATTTCTCCACAAGCTTGACTGCCATATCTTCATCCATCCCCTTAGCCCAATCCCTATCCATAATGGACAAACAAAAGTTGGACGCATATCCCTGCACACCAAAGTTGGCCTTATTCAAGCTACCCATGTAGTCCATAACATACAGTGATCCACCCCCCGGGACCTTGTCATCATACCCCCCTAAAATGACATTGACCTGAAACGGTCCTTTACGTAATGCCTTCGCCAACTCCCCCCGACAGAAATTGGCCTGTGCATGTGTGGATAACTTCATGCCATCGTTGGATAGTTCATAAAGTGCTAAATTTTTTGATATATACTCTGAGAAGTTCACAAGGTCACAGTTTGGACCGGACACGCCCATGGCCGAGTGTGATGATAGTTCCGCAATTTTATCAAGATTTTGTTGATACATCAGAATTGAGCGAGCATTGACCTGATCGGTCGCAAGGACCACTGTGTGTGCGTGCGATGTGTGAGTATGATAAGAATACGTGTACGAGGAGAAAAAGAAGAATATGATGTGATAACACATGAGAAATGAAATCGGAGAGTCATTAAAAGTTTCGTAGCAAAGATGCGAAAAATCATATCAACCCCACACGCACCTCCTCCATTAAATGAGACTCCAAATACTGTATCCATTTTCGTCAGATTGATTGTGATAGGTAGCTTGCGGCGTTCTCCAGCGTCTTAAATCTTCGGTTGTCTTCGTGAGAGAGGGAGAGGCGAAGTCCGAACGCACCCAGGTGTGACTGACACCAACTGCTGTCCGATTGCGGAGATGGTTTTAGACTGATTGGCTTCGCTTCTTCTTGATCGTGGCGGCCGGAGCCAACCATGGACCGTAATCGCAACGACGTCCACTGCTGTGCCGATTGCGGCGAGGAGGAGGGGGGCGGCAGCCTCAAGACGTGCAAGTCGTGTATGCTCGTCAAGTATTGTGACGCTTCGTGCCAAAGAAATCATTGGCCGACTCATAAAGCTGCATGTAAATTACGAGCTGCCGAGCTACGCGATGAGGCGCTGTTCAAGGACCCACCGCCGAAGGAGGACTGTCCCATTTGCTTCCTACCAATGCCGTCGAAATTGATACATTGTGTCTCGCTTCCATACGCAACTGTATTGTCCGTACCAATTAACAATTAACGACTTTTCAAAAGCAAATGTTCAGCTAGCAATTGAGCAAGCTAAAATATATTATCCATGCTGCGGGAAGAGCGTTTGCAAAGGGTGTGCGTACTCCTTCTATAAGTCTGCTAACGTAAGGAAGTGTCCATTTTGTAATTCCGACCATGATAACAAATCATATGAGGACAGATTTGAATATACAATGAAAAGGGTGGAGGCAAATGATCCCACTTCAATTTGTTTGCTGGCTCAACATTATCACCACGGATGGGCAGGCTTGCAGCAGAATCCTGCGAAGGCAGTGGAACTTTATGCTAGGGCAGCAGAGCTTGGTTGTAGTGAGGCGCATTCTTATCTTGGTGACTTTTATGATGCAAGGGGTAATTTGAAGATGGCCTCGTTCCACTATGAAGCCGCTGCTATGGCAGGAGACGAGAGTGCAAGGAACAACATTGGATCTACAGAGTATCTGGCTGGAAACTTAGAACGAGCTGTGAAACATTGGACGATTGCGGCATCTGCTGGGTGTTGCTGTGCAATGAATGAATTGAGAATGGCATTTGAGGAAGGAGAAATTAGTAAGGAATCAATTGACTCAACTTTGAAAGCTTACAATAGTTCTTGCTCCGAGGTGAGAAGCGAAGCCAGAGATGCTCATATCCGTGCCATAATTGAAGGATAACTAGAGAACTAGGATCAGCTATTTTTCATGGTATCATTGCTAGATAGAACAAATAGTTATCTTACTCTCTTAAGTTTCCAAAGATTAACATTTACACTAAAACATGCAACTCCTGTGAAGTTAAATCTAGAATCTCGTGTGCCTGTTCTAATATTCCTCTTTCTATCCCACGAAGAATGCTAACGGCATGAATGGCCTTTATCTTCTCTTCAGCTGAAAATTTATTTCCTATGTGTTTTTCATCACTGTCATGTTCATAAGTTGACTTCTCCTTCAAGGGAATCCTCAGTCGATTACGGACTGCTGCCTTTGTTGCCTCAATTATCCCCTTCCAATCTATGCATGATTGAGAAACGTTTTGCTCTTCTGTTCCAATCTTTTTCCTCTTGGACGTCCGTTCACAATCACAGTTTGTACTGTTTAGGAGGCACGCTAGATTAAGAAGTAATGCTCTCCAAGGATCATTTCCATCGCTACCTACTGATAGAGCCAACTCTTTCATTTCATCACATTGTTTGTCTGAAAGATTTGCCAAGGCTGATTATCTTGAAGACGCAGCATCATTATCGTCATCAGATTCGCAAACCCCATCTATTTCTATGGCGCTGTGTGAAGGTGATCCAATGACGCAGAAGCTCGTTTCCAATCGTCATCATCTGCCAGAAGAACAAGGAAGATGCAAATGATTTTGCTCAGTCCACCATCATCGTCGTCACTCTGTTCCTTGTATTGGCGGCTACTCTGACTTGAAAGAGATAAGAATGAATTGGATGGTATGTAACCTCAGCTGTCAAATAATCATCCATTCCATCCCAAGGAGATACGTCGATGGCACCCGACTGTTTTAATGTTTGGATTCTTAATGAAAGATGTGCTATAAGTTGTCGTTCCTGGTGGTTCGGGGTATGGGTTCCTGATTTTAAGCTATGATATTCTCGCTGTTTCGTCGCCAACATCTCCTGGGCTACGGAAAGAATGTCAGATAAAGCCAGCGTGCTTTGCGAGTGCCGATTCACCGTACTCTTGAAATAATTCACATCCTTTCGCTATATCGCAAATAGCTTTCCCTACAATTTCCGTCGCAATGGCATTATTTCCTAGATGGAAACAGAATTCAACATTGGCAACACATCCGCAATTCAATGTTGCATTAAAATGAACGATACTCCCTCCAAACCATGGATTGACGTGGCTGTGCAAAATCATGTGGTTCAGAACCATAATTGAAATGGTTTTGTCTACAATGAATTTCCAGGAGTATCTGTGCGAACTCACCTAGCCACCACGGCCGATGCATCCACATAATTTTCATATGTCAATCCGTTGATTTCTTCTGCCTCCTCCTGTTTGTTTGTTTTTACAATTGTTTCATATTCCATACTTATCCTCTTGACCTTACTTTCCACAACTTTTTCAAGTTCGGTACCCTTCAATACACTCCTACGAAAATTTTCGGGCCAGGTCCAGGGTAGAGATGGTGGCGTAAGCATTCTTAAAAACGGAGCGAAGTCATTATTGGTTGGAGACTGCTGCTTGCATCTTAGGAAATGGATTGCGAGGTCCTTCTGTGAATCGATTGTCGTTGGATCATCGACGTCCTCATCGTCGTCTGCATTACTATCTTCATCATTACCATCAAAATCATCATTATCGATGACTGGTGTACGAAAACATGCATTTTTGGGAATAGAGAACAGTATGGTTCCTTATTAATGTCTGATTTGGCCACGCACCCCCAACCTGCAACAACGCCCTGTGTTGTCATTTCGACAGTTGCAATGAAGACATATTTTGTTAGCAGCCATTGGTTGTTCTCTTGTTGTAATATTATCTCCTCGTCCACTCCCTTCACCCTCCTCTTCAGCTGGATAGAATCGTAATTGCTTCCCGCCGTGCCTTTCTTGTCCTCAAAGACTCTCCGAATCATCCTCGATCAACTCCAACATGATTCTTCTCATTGTGGTACTTCATCTTGTGTTATGTTCATCTTTCCAAATAGCGCCATCACTCAACGACGTCGGTAGTACGACGAGGCGGGTGTTTGCGGAAGACATTCTGAAGGCGGCATCGTCTGCAACATCATTGGCATATCTGTTTTCATCATCACCGGCGTATGCGAGTGGAGGTGCCACTGCCGGTGGTGCGTATTTGCTCTCTGCAAAGCAACGCTATAACAAAAGAGTACTTGCAGGGATCAAATCTTTTCTCACTCTTGATACAAGGTAAGTTCGAGAGCCGGGCATGATATTGTCTCATTCGATTTTGATTGTAGAGAATTCACATAATATACATACATACTATGCGATTGCAAAAACATAGTGATTTGGGACAGGTGAATACCTTCTTTACATCAACGGAAGAGGGAGGATGGGAGGATTTGAGTGCATCAGGATGTAAGTGTTTGTCAACAATCAAATCATATTCCTCTGGAGTGTCATCGCTTTTAATACAAAGATGCTAAGTTGAATTCATTCATTTGAAGATTTACTTTCTAATGCATTTAGGACGAGCAGTACAAAAGCTCCTGATGCATTGCCATCGGTCAAGAAGTGGAAGGCATTTGCGAAAGAAATCGAGGTATTGAAACTTGCGTCATCGAAGAAGAATAAAGAAAAGATCATATCTGCTTACGCAAGTGCAAGTGAAAAGTTGGATTCATATTTGGACGCTGTCGAGCTGCCTTCGGGAATGGAATTGAAGCAAATGTAAGATACAATATAAGGAATGTTCGATGTATACTTTGAGATGAGATGTTTCGAAGTAGGAAACTTCGTGGTAGATCATGGCGAAGTAGAGGCTGGCATTCATCTATGTGCAGAAAATACAGTGAATAAGCTGAAAACAAAGACAAATGATTTAGCGTATGGTGGATTGAAGTTAAATGCTAGCTTTCTATAAAATTAAGAAATTTGCTATCTGTAAACGATGCAAGTAAAACTTTAGCGCAGTAGATGAGCTATTTCTTGGGAGGACAGAGTAGGCTTGCCCACAGTGTTATATCTGCCACGCCATTCATCACTCTTCATAGTCTTCATACTAGCACCGAGGTCTTTGCCGCGTAGTATATCTTTAAGTCTAGCTACAGTCATATCCAAGTTGTTCACATGTGCACCCTTAATAGCGGAACTTCTCCTGTCAATCTTGACAACTTTATGACAATTACTGACATGAAGGGGAAAGGGAGAAATATATCCATTACATCTCATATTTGGAGGAAGTCTAATGGCTAGTGGAGGAGATAGAAGATCTAGCGGTGGAATATAGAAGTCGTCGTCGTCGTCGTCTTCTTCTTCGCTGCTGTCGTGACAGGTGCTGAACGAGCGACAAGTCTTGTTGACCAATTTGATGTCGTCGTTCATCGACATTGATCTATTCGTCTGGAACATTTGATGACTGTGTCCATGATGGTGATACTCCGGAGTTATTGTTGTTCGCAATCTCCCATCGAACTTCGTGGGCACATAATATGTACTCGCAAAAGGTACCCGGCTATGAAGGCATGATTCAAGCGATTTGATAATCATTCCGAGATGAAACTTGAACTTGTTCTCTTTCACTGACTGACTGAGATACTCACGACATGGGATCTGCAACAACATCATCTATCTCCCGACCTTTCCCCATACCATATAATATCGTCGGAAGGATTGTTGGATCTTTCAGAAGCCCGCGTTTGGGGTGTCAAAATTTCTGTGACGTATTTATGTAGTACTCATCCTTCTCACCGTTGCTGTTGCTTCGCCGACCGAGGTGTGTAATAGTGTAGTAGTATCCTCCTATCAACCCCGTCGCGTCGTCCCGTCATACTCCTAAAGGGCGCAGCAGTAATAGTTCTTTCGTCTGCTGCATCGAGATTCATATAAGAGGCAGAGCTTACATTCGTAGAATCATCTTCGATACTTCCCAGGATAATCGCTTATTTGGAAAATGAACGCCACTGATGCTGCCATCGGCATGATGGATGGGGCCTACTTTACATCCCGTAATGAGATCCTTTCATTCCTCAATACCCTACTTGATCTCAACCTTGCGAAGATTGAACAAACCGCATCCGGCGCTGTGGCCTGCCAGGTCATTGAATACATCTTCCCAAATAGCATTGCCATGAGTAAGGTAAATTGGGCCGCAAAGGGCAGTCACGAGTATGTTGCCAACTACAAACTACTTCAGGGTGCATTTAGTAAGAATAATATCCAAAAGTATATTGATGTTGACAAACTTATACGCGGAAAGTATCAGGATAATCTCGAGTTCTGTCAATGGCTGAAGGCATTCTTTGATCAGACATCTAGTATGATGAATACACGTGAGGGATATGATCCGATCGCAGTCCGTGCGAAGGGAAAAGGAGGAAAGGCCGTTGCTTCGGGCAACAGAGGAGGTGGGATGAAGAAGGTCGGATCAGCCGCGTCGTCATCATCGTCGGCGCCTCGGGCGGTGGCAAGCGGAGCAGTCAAGAGAGCCGCTCCGCCTGTTGCTCGGTCAGTTGCATCGTCTGGTCCGTCCAGCAAAGACGCTCCTCCGAGGCCCACTTCTGGAGGCTCCTCGGTATCTTCGATCACACGCATCTCGGCAACAAGTGGTAGTTTGAAAGAAAATGCATCCAACTCCAGAGTCCCCACCACTGCTACGAATACGCGTAAGCCACCATCCTCGTCAAACGCTGTCGTCATTGGACAATACGAGGATGAGATCCGTGCACTCAAATCTGAGAATGCAGCACTCGAGTCCAAGTATTCCGAACTGCAACGTTCATCGGCTGTCGTCGAAATGTCATTGCAAACTGTCGAGTCGGAGCGTGACTTCTACTTTGAGAAATTACGTGGCATCGAGGTCATGTTGCAAGTGTATAAAGAGAAGGAAGAGGAATGTGCCGGGAGTAGAGGTGTGAATCGTGTTATGGATCGAATGTTCAAAGTGATGTATGCCACGATGGAGGATGATGTCGTTGTTGATGATGAGGGAAATGTGAGTTGCAGTTGCTCTTCTCTTTTTGATTGACGAATTTTAGTGTGTCACAATTCATTCGTACCGCTAATATTGTGCTGTGATATACCAGCTTGTCGGTGACGTCACTTTGGAGACATCTGTGAACAAAAGTGTGCTGAGTTTAAAGGCCAAGGAGGATGACTATCAGGACGCATTTGAGGAGCACGAAGAGCCCATTCGCTTCGACGAAGGTGCCACGGACGACTTTGCTAACATGCCAATGGCTACGCCAATGGATGATGTCGATGATTGTGCCAGCGAATACAACGTGGATGACATGGACGATGAGGACTTGCTCGTTACGTCAGAGATCAACTATAAGGCAATTCAGCAGCAGGAAACAGAGGACGCTCCAAAGACTGTCGGTGGCGAGATTAACAACCAGTCAACGGAATTATGTGACGATGCATCCTTCTCTGATGAGGATTTATTAACTGATTAGACAACTATAAATTCTGCGACATTGGATGTCACGGAATATAGTTAGGCATGTATAAAGAAGAAGTGATGGTGTGCCACTTGCACAACTCACATTTCTTTAAGTCTAGGATTAGTAAACGGTTTGACAACTGCATTATGTTTATTCTTGCACTAAGCACACAAGTTCATTCCAGATGAAGATGATCAATCGTATCTTTAGAAATGTCCAACGAATGGCGCACCGGCAAGCGTCGGGACCGACCCTGGAATGTAGTGCGCCGAGATAAAGGACATGATTGCAAGCTGGGCAAGACGTCCATTGTTTAACTCTCTGTCTCTCTTCACCGCAATAGTCTTTTCACTAACACCCGAAAAGTCAATGGCCGGAAAAACCATGGTAGGTAATGGTCCGCCTTTCATGTAGTGCACACCCTTGGACTCGGTAATGACCTCGGCAATGAAGATGGTGGCTAGGATTTGAGCCTTTCCTGCCACGGGCACGGCAGCCCATGCATCGGGGGGTGTCATTGTTGAGAGTGACTCAAAGCTTATGTCACTAGATAGCATCCCTGGGAAGTGAATACCGGCAGCATTGATGAGGTATCCAGTCGTCGCGATCATTGCAACACGGCCATGTTTTAGCTCAGCTGCCCGCATCCAAAGTAAAGTCTCATCACTGCCAAATTTTGCGAGGTTGAGTGGATCAAAATTCTTTAATGGAAGTGTCGAACCACCGATGTCATCGAGAGTAAGGGCAGACAACTGTGTGTTTACCGGCTGCAATGAGAGAACATGAGACTAGTGAGTAAGTATCGCATTGGTACAGCATTTACAAGTCATTTATGTTCAATTTTCTTCGAAATGCAATCGATGACACACACCTTGATTGAAGCCGGGGCAAACGCGGCGGCAGCACCGATGAGGGAAAGGCAGATAGTAGCGGACTTCATCTTGTTCTTGTGCAAGAATGAGGTGGGTTGAAGCCAAGATTTTTTATTTTTTGTGTCGCACTTTGCCTCATACCTAAATACCTTTGTACGTAACAACCCACCTTCTCATCTCACCACGTCTCCCCCTGCGGTGGCAGAGAGGAACATCATCTGTCTGGCTACTTTTATTAGAAATGGATAACCACGTTGTCAACACATCCACACATCTCGTAAAAATGCCTGAATTGCAGCGAGTGCCTGCTTGCAATGCAGCTGTCACTACAGAGCAGTCAAACCAGCCTCAATGACGGTAACAACAACTTCATCTTCCCACTCAAACAACGCAGCTCTTCATGCATCAATAAACAAATGGGTTGGATTGGCCAGTATGAACACAGGTACAGAAGAAGTTATGCGAAAACAGCTACGCCATCAGGCGAATGGAGTGATATCAGTCCAATCATTACCCTCGAATGTCTTGGTATCGAATATCCATTTACAACATTCAGAAGGAGGATCAGAAATTTCATTCAACGCTCTTCATAAGTATCACAAGAGATCGAATTCCTCCTCGACATCGTCTACTACAGTCTCCAGATCAATTGTCTCCGTTTTTTTGTCGGGAAATATCCCTCTTGCCGTGAGATATATCCCATTGTCGTCCTGTTGGTCGCCGTGGTAGAATTTGACGGCCGCCGCTAATACCATCGGATAGTGCATTGTCTTGCGCTTCTTTTGGTACCCTGTTTTAGTCTACAGCACACGTGCGTGCTGAGATTCATCCATTCTCCCATCGTCGAGAGTGGGAAAATCGGGTTTTATCGGCTGTGTCAGGGTAAGCGTTGTGGGAACGCTATTTGATGGCGTATCGGCTGTGTCAGGGAGGCGGTTATTGGTCATCATCTCGTCCCAAATGATGTTCTGGTGCGTGTATGCTCTCCCTACTGCTCAATAAGCTGCGTCGCTTGTTTTGAATGAAATTACACACAGCAGGCGAGCTGAGGAAGAGAGTCTTTCGGGCAGAATATTCTTATAATTTCGATTAAATAACATTATTACATTACACTTTTATGATTATGATACATGAATCCACCGTAGAATACGCCATCAACAGCGTTCCCACAACGTTTACCCTGACACAGCCGATAAAACCCGATTTTCCCACTCTCGACGATGGGAGAATGGACTAATCTCAGCACACACGTGTGCTCTAGACTAAAACAGGGTACCAAAAGAAGCGCAAGACAATGAACTATCCGATGGTATTAGCGGCGGCCGTCAAATTCTACCACGGCGACCAACAGGACGACAATGGGATATATCTCACGGCAAGAGGGATATTTCCCGACAAAAAAATGGAGACAATTGATCTGGAGACTGTAGTATGGGTGACACAAATTCCTTATTGACATCGTCTACTGGTGATACAACGTCCTCATATAAAATTCACCGCTCGAATAGTGGTAGCAGCGCCCATGCTAGTTTCGAGAATCTTCGTCTGAAAGCACATAGCAGTGGACAGTATTCAACTACGAAGTCGACCACCATGGCAAATGAAACATTCTCGATAGTTTCAATAGATTCAACGAGACAGCGGTGTGCATCATTCTCCACAATGAATGGAAGTCTCACAAGCAATCCATTACTGGGTACTATCCAAAGTAGTAATACGGGCAGCGCTACTGCAGCTGCAAAGTTTGTTATGGCTGTACAGAAGAGCCGTGACTGTCATGAAACTGCTTCAGTAGTGTCACACAAGCCAATTCAAGTTCAAGCCGAGGAGTATGCTGCTCCTGCCATTATTGACAGGACGATGTTGCCAATATTGTAAAGAAGGCGTTAGCGTCACGAGGTTTCAGTTGTAATACAAAACCACCCATGGACATGGAGAATGGGTACTTTGTTAATCTCACTGACATGTATGACCAGGAGATGGTCACTGCCATTCGCTCGAACGATATCGAATGCCTTACAAAGCTTCATGCTAGTGGGATCAACTTACAGTGTGGCAATCGCTTTGGTGAAACGCTGATCCATCTTGCCTGTAGACGATGCGAGTGTGTCACTGCGTGTTAGGGATGATTTTGGACGAACTCCAGCACATGATGCATGTTGGAGAGCTGAAGCAAATTTACCACTGTTGGAAATGCTACTTGATCAGGCACCTGAGCTGTTGATGTTAACAGATAAGCGCGGTCATACTCCACTATGTTACTCGAGACGGGAGCATTGGGGTGTTTTGAATCCATTTCTGGAAGAAAGGATAGACAAGTTTAGAGCAGCTTAAATCACCTTTTGATTCCCACAAGCAATGTTGTGTACATAACAAATGTTGATAAAACTACTAGGGTGTTAAGTACTTAATTCATAAAGAGATTCTCACAACACCGTTTCTCGGCTAACATAAAAACACCTAGGCACGAAGTAAAGTTTCCAATGCTACCTTCGCCTGGACACCAAACGCACCATTCTCTGTCTTGATACAAACCTTCGCGGCATTCACCCCCTTCTTGAATGTCAACTCTGCCATAAATATCATACCCGTACTAGTCTTCATCGAGAAGTAGGCCACCTCCTGGCCCTCAGCATTTGGGACTGGCCGACGTGCAATCAGAAATATACGATGTAACTTAAACTTGGCCGCGACTTGATCAATGTCCGTCGAGCCGGGGGGTAAGTCACTCACTGTCCCATACAATTCCTTCTTGTCATCAATGGACTTCCAACTCTCAATGAATGAGGCACGTTCAAGTGCGCCATCGGCAACAAAGAGTGCCTCCAGTGCAAAGTTGGCAGCAAAGTAGAAGACGAGGCTTGTGGTAATATTCTTAATCGCGACCTGGATTTGGGGCGACGCTGGCTGTCCAGCGGGGACGGCAACCATCATGTTCGGATTACTAACGAGCTCAAACATTTGCTTACCGGAGCCACCCAAAGGAATTGGAGGATTGCATACGATCTGCTGATTGCTCGGACTTAGACCAAAGGAATTCTTGTTAAGTTGGATGGCCAAGTTCGAGACGGGGACGTTGCTTGAGATGTTACGAATGTCAAGCTCCATCATCACGGCCCCGTTAACTTGACGGAAACCGGCCCACAATTCAATCCCACCCGACTTCTCGGGTCCGCAGACTTTGGTTAGGCGTGCCTCCGGCCCAGAGCTCGTGGGGGATGGTCCACTGAACATATCGGCCATCGACCCTCCACCACTAACGGGGGTATTCATTGATAACCCACCCATGTCAAGGAGATCATCCCCACCACGATTAACATCGTTCTCATCCTCATAGTCCTCCTCCTCATCTCCCTCCTCGAGGACCTCATCGACATCACCCAAGCCCAAATCATCCTCCCCCGTCGGTCCACGCTTAGCGCGTACGACAAATGCCTCAGGTGGTTTGTGATAAATGCTACTAAGTGTGGCAATCTGTCCCACGAGTACATTCAACAAACTCGGCTCCAGACGGAAAGGTTCATCTTCAATTACTGGCTTGTCACCCAGTACAACAAGTTTCGCAGCTTCAGGGTCCGTCGACAATAGTCGCCAGTAGATAAATCCCCGATCACGTAAGTCAGGATTGTCACTCTCCTCAGTGGCCAAATCTAGCACACGTTGGACCATATCCTGTGTCTCCTCGGGGTTCTTTAGGAAACATTTAACCGTGGCAGTTAGTAACTGAAGCTGTACGGCCGGATCCTCCTCTTCAAACGTTTCAAGGAAGGTATCCAGTAATTCATCGGCATTGTCAATTCTTTCGGCATATTCTCCAATTATCCATATCATACTTGCCTTTGCCTGTGGTTCATCGAGTGTATCTAAATTGTCACACAGTGTAGCAATTATACTTTCATACCGATTAGGATAACGTCGGAATATATCCTTAATAACAATAACACTCTCCTGTACGACATAATTAACCTTCGTTTGGATAAGCTCGAGTAATACACCAATGCACCGTTCTGCCGCACGTTCAAGCTTGACAGCACATCGACCAATAGCACTCACTGACTTACGAACAAAGTCAACATCCACCTCGGTGGCATACTCCTTCAATTCAAGTAATACCTGATCAATATTACGTTCATTCACAAGTTTGATAATAATCTCCAACTTTTCCATCTTTACGTATATGGGGTCATTATACTTGCAGAAGAAGACCTTGATTTCATTCTCAAGTATACTTGGACGTTTTTGCACGATAAGGTTGATATTGCGCAATGCGACATACTGTATCTCCGGCTCGGAATTAAGAAGCGTTACAAGGGGAGGTGCTAACTTGCGTGTCAACGCACGTATCGCCTCGGCATTTGCCCCACCCCCAGAGGGAGTTGATCCACCACTCCCTCCTCCTCCCATGACATCCATGTAACTTAGTATGACCTTGACAGCACTCATAACCACGGCACTATTGGCATGTTGTAAACGGGGTGTTACACGTTCAATAATACCTTCGGCCTCACGTGCCTCAGCGGGGGTATACTTGGCAAGTGAATCCAGGATGAAAACCTGTCCCCATTCCGTGCATTCATTCAATGCGGCCAGTAACTTTTGCAATACTGAAGCCGTAATTTTCATTACATCTCGACCGGATGTTTCTGAGATTTCAGACAATGCCGCGACACCGTTGGCGACTACCGAGGGGTTGGAATCGGAGATGAGATCATGGAGTGTTTCAATGAATCCACGTTCTTGGACGAGATCAGGTGCAATATCATATAGCTTCGCAACGCATACTGCCGCCGTCTTCCTCACGTACTATTCATTGATGATAATGTGTATTTTTTGGGGGGGGGAAGAGAATAATTGCAAATTAATAACGATGGTCAACAATAATAAATGACACCGTTAAGAGATCCTCCCCCCCTTCCTCGTCATCAAAGCAAGAAGCACTTACCGGATCTTCATCCCTCAATGCCCGTCCTAATGGTTCACACAAATATTCCGTAATCCTATCCACCCGGATACACCCCATCGTACGTACGGCCAATGCTCGAATTAATGGATTGGGATCATTCGCATCCTTCACGAATGTATTCACTGCCAACAATGTCAATTCTGGTTGACTTTTGGCATAGTTAATTAAATACAAGTATACCAATTTCTTCAATTCGATATTCCCCGTCTGGACACAATTCAATACATCGGTAAAGAGAGACGACACATCCTTCCCCACAGTCATGCTAGCAATGACTTTCTTCACCGCGTCTACCTTGACGGTACGGTCAGTGGAATGGAGTTCGAGTCGTAGTTCATGCATCTCGCCCTTCTTTTGGGTAGTGAAGAAACGTGAGTCCGAGCCGGACCCACCACCACCACCTGCATTGGACGACGAGGATGCCATGGTTCAAGCCGGAACTCGTTCACGCAACAAGAGTTTGTTTGTGTTTGTGTTTGTTGTCCACTTTTTTGGCGCCAATCGCCAGACGAGGGGTGATGAAACATGAAACGATGCGATCAACCGATCCAGACGAGGTGAGTTAATGAAACGATTCGATCAACAGAATTTTTTGTTGTTGTCATCTTTTTCTAAGCGTTGTTTTCGCTTGTAAAAGGAGCTGCTCCGATTGATTGACCTATGCCCATTCCTTGCAAGTGAAAAGTCTACGTACGACGACGGCGCCGTTCTCAAGCTACTTACTTACCATCCTACTGCAGCATGTAAACGCCACTCATATCGTTGTGGTATCGGCACTACTGCCAGTAAGGCATATCCACTTGCAATAGTCGTGGCATTGGGTGGTAGTTTGGATGTAGTAACACGAATGGTCAATGCCTGTCCCATGGCATTGACTGAAAAGTTAAGTGGACGTAGGAATGTATTACATTATGCTATAGCCGAAGGCGTGAATATATCAATTATACAATATTTAACAAGCTGTAATCTACAATTGGTTAAAGAAGTTGATTCATTCCATGCCATACCACTACACCTTGCTTGTACATACTTCCCAACGTCATCATGTGACGTTGTACGGCATTTACTTCACTTATATCCACGGGGTGCAGGATGTTTAGATAACAAATCACAAACACCATTACATCGTGCTTGTCGATCACGTGCAAGTTTGGATAAAATACAATGTCTAATTGAAGCTTACCCCGAGGCTATATTTAAACAAGATTGGGTCAAATCCACCCCGTTGGAATATGCCGAGAGTATGCATCAACGATTAAGTGATCCATGTCCAGAGATTATTGTAGTGCTTGGAATGGTGGAAGACTTATTGAAAATGGATTCAAGCAATAGCAGCAAGTGCCTCGTTGCACACAACTCGCCTTGTCCGGGGCATCATGATGAAGACGATGGTAGAATAAACAACGTGTTGGCAGCAGATCGAGCAAAACAAATTCTTACACATTTCCAAACAATACATTGGCATGGAGGGATACGATTGGCATTAAAGAGAAATATCAAATTGATATCATTGCTAAACCTGCCTAAGAGTGTATATCCTAGACTATTGGCACTGTTGCTCGATGGCGATGATGATAACAATACGGCAGAGGCTGCATACTCGGTGTTGGTACATTTTCCTAATGTCATGTCAGTTGATAGTATTAATCACATATAATAACCTATTTGATAGATTATGAAAAAGGTCAACATTATATTTACTTATACAAAATATCCTGAACAAGTGCACGTAATTCCGCACCCGTATTCCATGAATGGATCAAACAACATGGCACTAAGCCCTCCTTCTTCTTCCTACTGTCAATGGTAGATAGTATTGGAAATTCATTCCCCATCATTAGCAATTTGTCATCTGTAACATCAGCTTGCTCTCCTGTCTTGGAATTCGGATTATTGATCCGTCGACCTGTCCGTGCGAGTAGTACATCATTTGGACCAAGGACGTTCAATGCTGGACATGCATCGTTCGATCCATCACCAACATACACTACTCGAGGGAATGCTGCCGTCGTACCAGATGATGTTCGATTGAGAATATCAAGTAATACTTGTGATTTACATAGATTTGGTGGACATGTTTTACAGCTATGACCACCATACTTGGACGATTGATGTACCACGCTAAATGTTGTTTTATGTTCAGCATCATCAGCAGTATCCTTCTTACTACGTGTCCATACTCCAATGTTCGTTTCGATACCATGGGTAAAATAATGCTCTATTCCAACGTCTTTCATGAATGCTCCAATGAATGAATTGTTACCATCAGATATAACAACCTGCCCTGTTGACAACGATTTACAGTCGTTTATGTCTTTCAGTGACCCAACTACATTTGTTAAATATGGCATTTTGGCAGCAACATCGAGAACCTTTATTACCTTTCCATCAACATCATCATCGTCATAATTACAACAATCATCACCACCACATTCATCCATACATTGATTGACAATATTTGCTATACAATCATGCCACTTCGTCGGACCATGAATACTAATTGCTAATCGTAAACGTCGTTCCGTCTCATCGGTACCAAGGAATGCAGCGGGGATAAATTCATCACTATTGCAATTTACTAATGTCCAATCAAAGTCCCACACGAAAAGGAGGTCGACGGATGACAATGACGATGTTGTCGATTCCTCGTTCGTTGGGTTCATCATGACGATATCGGAAGTGTACCTATCCTCACCAGATTGTACCAACTGTCTGGTGAGGATGAACAACTTCCGAAATTTCTCCCTTTGTCGGCGGGAAGATGGGCTGTTCTATCGGGGGAAACAGAGGCTGCTCTATTAAGCCCAAGAGATTTACAGAGTTCTTCGTGCACCTCCCTTAGAGTCGTTTTAAACTCAGCGTCTCAGCAGGAAGCCAAAAGAGGACAATCCACGAACCGGAAGGGAGAAATGAGTCGCGCTTCTCGTAATAAGCAAAAAATAGTAAAAGAAATCTAAACATCACTACCGTTAAGTATTTTTTGTCATTATTCGGACGAATCGTGTTTCTATTTGGACAAACAAACTGTCCGGGCCTTCGGACGCTGTGTCCAAA
>Ga0247832_1004034_pt1 | contig 19019 bp, 19 predicted proteins | sample LaCruzMarch2015__10_FD_192407 | JGI IMG/M metagenome (GOLD analysis project Ga0247832, IMG submission 192407) | Freshwater microbial communities from meromictic Lake La Cruz, Castile-La Mancha, Spain - LaCruzMarch2015_4m | ecosystem: Environmental > Aquatic > Freshwater > Lake | place: Spain... | reverse complement strand
TGATCGCGATTGACATCTTCATAGCCTGGTTGCGGTATCAGCCAGGTACCACCGTTGTCCTGATGCTGGCTGGGCCATACATGTGCCTGATTGGCCTGCCATGGGGCGGGTTCCCACAACCAGTCAAACTGAGAATAGTCATTGGTTCCATCCACGATCCATAAGTACCTGGTACGACACAGTTCTCGGGCATGATCGATCGATCGTGCTTTCTGCTCGTGAGGAAACAGTTTTGTTGGTTGATGGATGTAAAATATATCAAACATGATCAGGATTGACGAAATATATTATAACGTATTTTTGCCGGGGGTGCAATCTCGTTCTGACATAGGTTTGCATTGGTTTGACCCATTTGGCAGCACTGCTATTGAAGACATGTGCAACGTCCCAAAAATCGATTGGGGAGATGCAAAACTGCGTGTTGTATTTTGGGACCAGGAACCCTTTTATAAAGAAACATCAACAAAATTTCTGAAGAAGTTTATGCCAATGTATGATGGTAAAAAGATTTTAATTACCAGCGAAAAAAACAGCAAAGAAGTTGCACTTGCTTGTGATACTTATGGAATCACTGCTGACTATTATTTCTTCCACGGGTGGGCGGCACTGGATTGGTATAGAGGATACAATCATTCATTCTTGTCACAACCATGGTCAGACCGTGTATTCGATCATGCATTTATTTGCCCCAATAACATCGTAGGAGGAAAACGCACTCACAGATTATTGTTGTTATCAGAACTTGGTAAACGCAAATGCATCGATCAAAATCTCATAAGTTTTCCAGCAACATGTCCTCATGAGGGTAGATCTGTGCATGAATTATTCCAAACACATGGTTTATTATTTCCAAAAAATCTGTCGTTACCATTGATCATCGATCATGATCGAAATCATGCCAGTGATAGTCATCGCATAGATTTTTGGACACAGGCCATGCAATGTTTTTGTCATGTAGTAACCGAAACTGTCTATGACGATATACGTATTCATATCACCGAAAAAACATTCAAACCCATAGTCTTGCAACAACCATTCCTTATTGTGGGCAATCGAGGTGCATTGAAATACCTGCGTAACTATGGCTTCAGGACTTTTGGCGACTTATGGGATGAAGGGTATGACGATCTTGATCATGAACATCGGATCAGTGCGGTAGCCGACATTTGTGAAGAGATAACGTCTTGGTCACCACAAAAAATGCGACAGGCACAACTGGAAATAGCAGACGTAGTAAAACACAATCATGACTGGTTTTATGGTGGCTTCCAAGATGTGTTATGGAAAGAAACATGTGAAATGATCAATAGATGGCAATAAATTTTTGTTTTGATCACATGACATCGCCTGGCCGATTAGGCTATCCCAACCTTGCTCAGATGGGATTGCAAGGACATGAATTTGATGATCAATGGCCTAGAACTGTGCCATTGAGATTATTGGTTTATTTTGACCAGGTTGAAATACAGAGCAAATCTTTCACAGTGCAAGATGCACCATTGAATTCATGGTATCCAGTAGCGTTGGCGTGGCATGATTTTGATTGTGATTACATTGCGTTGATGTCTGCTGCTGTAATATCAAGTATAAAAAACCGTGCCATACGCATACTTTTTTATTACCATGAGGGTGATAACCCTGCGAAAATTAAACAACACATTGATACTTTGTGTTACATTCACGGTCTACCTCACAACTGCTATTTGTTTGTAAGTGCAAACACTGCGGCATCGGATTTAGATAATTTCCTATATTTTTCAGATCATGAATATTTTTTCAGGTACATCAATCGGAGACAATCTATACCCGAAATTGCTGTTGGACCAAGATCTCATGAGTTTACTGCGTTAAGTCGCACACACAAATGGTGGAGAGCATCATGCATGACTGATTTAAGAAGATTTGGCATACTTGATCGCAGTTTATGGAGTTATAACACCCAATGTACTATCAATGATCGTGAGGAAGATAATCCTTTGGAATTAGATAGTGTTTCAGGATGGAGAAATGCAGTAAAAGATTTTGTTTCACAGGGTCCATATTTTTGCGACAGCGATGATGATCAATCACATAATGATCATAGGCAGGTTCCTATCAGTCTATATCAGAATTCTTACTGCCACTTGGTGGTGGAAACACTGTTTGATGCTGATCAGAGTGGTGGTGCTTTCCTCACAGAAAAGACCTACAAGGCCATAAAATTTGGCCAACCTTTTATGATCATTGGAACGGCAAACAGTCTACGCACACTACGACAGCAAGGCTACAAAACATTTGATCATGCGATCGACAACAGTTATGATGAGATAACAGATAACACTCAGCGTTGGTTAGCAGTTCGAAACTCCATACTCAAAATTAGATCACAGAACATGCACGAATGGTTTCTACAATGCCTGCCAGACATCCGACACAATCAACAAATATTCAGAGATGCACAAGGAGCGTCATTAAATAAAATTCAACGAAAGTTATCATGTCCAATATCATAAAAAGTTATACCAGTTGGCAACCACTGGAAGAAGTCATAGTGGGCAGTGTCTACTCCCCGGACTATTTTGACTTCATTGAGCATGCTGAAGTACGCAATCAGATACAGCAAATTCTGGCCGAAAGCCAGGAAGATCTTGATAATTTACAAAAACTTATCGAATCACATGGTGTTGTGGTACGCAGACCTGACTTGCCCGATAAACAACCCTGGCAAGAAGCACAAATCAACAACAAGATTGTACCTTTGCCACCGTTGACTCCACGAGACTGGCAAATCACTCTGGGCGAAAAATTGTTGCGAGTGTTACACATGCCAGAATTAGATAACATTTGTAATGCTATAGAATCACGACAGTTAGGCAGTGTGATAGATCCACACAAGATTGGCTATGATATCAATCATGTCATGGTAGATGCCGTGGCCAGCTGCATTGTGAGAGTAGGAACAGATGTGTTCTTTGATAACTCAGAATGGTTGACCACTGACCAGATGCATTGGATCCGCGACAATGTACTGGATCCTCGGTACCGTGTGCATCGTGCCATAACCAACGGCCACGGTGATGCAGTATTTGCCATCCTCAAACCCGGTGTGATACTCAGCACCATGCACGATGTAGACATTAATTATCAACAGGATTTTCCTGGGTGGCAGGTGCTTAAAATCAATGATGCCACCATTGATGCTGCTATGTCTGTTGGACAATTCCGCTATGAATCTTTAGACGGTCGTTGGTATCTTCCTGGCAAGAGACCCACAGAACAATTCGCTGCATTTGTGGATACCTATCTCAACACATGGACTGGATTTGTCAAAGAAACTGTGTTTGATGTCAATTGTCTGGTGTTGGATGAACAACATGTGATATTTTCTGGATACAACAAATCAGTGTTCGATTTTTGTGAGAAGCACGGAATCACTCCTATAATTTCGGAACTGCGTCACAAATACTTTTGGGATGGTGGAATATCCTGCGTCACACAGGACTTGCGTAGGCGTGGCGATTTAGAAACCTATCTTTAACTGCAAACTTTGATTTCATACTGTTGTTGGAATCTATCAGCATCTGCACGGTCATTGACCATGGGTTCTCCACGGATGTTTAACGAAGTGTTCAACAACATGGGACAACCAGTCAAGAGATACCACTGTTCTAGCAACTGACGGATACCCGAACCATCTCGAGGCACGGTCTGCACACGACTGCTGCCATCAACATGACAGACGGCAGGAAACATATCGGGTTCCAGACAGATGGCCGTGGTCTGCATGTATCGGCTTTCTGGCCAACAAGGTGGCATCAAAAAATACTCACTGGCTAGTTCCTCCAAAATCACTGGAGCGAAAGGTCTGAACTTCTGCCGGCGTTTAATTTCGTTCACGCGATCCTTGATGTCTGGGCCCTTGGGATCCGCCAACAGGCTACGATTGCCCAAAGCCCTGGGACCCCACTCGGCCCGGCCCGAGGCTACGCCCACGATCTTGTGAGAGATGAGATGATCCAAGAGATCTTTCACAGGATAGGCACCGGGTATGCGATGTCCCAAGAAAGCATCTCGCCAGGTCAAGCGGCCGCCATGGGCCAAGGCAGCAGCTCCTAGGCTGGATCCAGCATCTCCGGGATTGGGCATGATCCACACACGATCAAAGTGCCTACTTAAAATACGAGCGTTGGCCACACAATTGAGGGCCACACCACCCATGTAAACTAGATTATCGCAGCCTGTGATAGATCTGGCTTTCAGCATGATCTTATCAATCAGCATCTCAGTCAATGCCTGTGCACTGGCTGCGATATCTTCATTATCGGTGAAACTAAGTTCATGCTCGTCAAATTCGATGTGTAAATTCTTTTTAAATCGTACAGTATCAATGTCATCGATAAATTGATCTCTCATCCAGGCACAGCCCAATGCTGATCCATAGGCTGCCATGCCCATGGTGATGTATTCTTCTTCCATAGGCTTGAGGCCCACTGCCTTGGTTATGGCCGAATAGAACAATCCAATAGAATGAGGATATCGCTGTCCCCACATCTTTCGATAATGAGCACGGCCTTGATCGTCATAGTGGGCAAGATAGATTGATATGGTGTCCATTTCTCCAATGGCATCGATGACCACCACCGCGGCACGATCAAAACTGGAAGTCTGGAAGCCTGCGGCAGCATGGCTGAGATGATGAGGATAGCAGACTTCTCTCCGGGCCGGCTGCTGGTACCACGAACCAAGATGCCATCGGATGGCGTCCGGTGTGGTCCACATGCTGTATCTTCGTTGTCCGGACCACCATTGTTGTATGTTATGCATCCATGGTCGTTCATAGAATGCCACGGTGTCAATGTCATATTCACAGCATTCTTGCAAAAGATCTGCATGGATGTGTGCATCGTTCTTGATTTTGCTGTAGCGTTCTGAATGCCCAGCAAACATGATCTCTCCGTCTTCACGCACTACTGACACAGCAGCATCATGGAAGCCAGCACTGATGCCTAGTGTGTGTTTCATTTGTAGATGAAAGGATCTCGTTTGCGGAGTTCTTTGAGTTTTTTGCGATAGCGTATTTCTAGTTTGATTCTATTGATGATATTTTTAAGCCATTTCATTGCGATATCCTTGGTTGATAATTTCCACTTGTCTTGATATGAAATCTTGATCGTCCCATCGATAATCATACACAGCCTTAGCTGTGCTGCTACGCACAGCGTACACATCTAGATGATTATTTAACTGCTGCCAGATTTCACGATAATCTTCTGAGTCAAATGATCTGGCTAGATCCACCTGTCCGATCTGCGGATGGCCTATGGTCAAGGTTTTGTCTTCGGGGTCGAATCCATTGCGTAACAACCAGGCACGGAATTCCACCAACTGTTTCTTTTGCCATTCGAAATTGCCGGGGTTGTTGGCCCATTCTATGTCAAAATCACCCGCGGCTTCGGACTGACTGCGTAAGGAGTCAGTGATGAGTTCGTCTACCCGGCTATCGCGACCTTCATCTTGGAACACCTCCCAGTGATGCTTGCCTACTGCCTTGTTCACACCCACGAATACTCCACCCAAGGGTCTGTTGATGGTTTCTATGCCAAACAGTTCATAGTCCTGTTCATCCAATAGGAATCGTGGGGCATGCAACCAACACATGAGTTGGCTGGGGCGTTGCCATTCTGGTGCTTGTATGATCTTGCGATAACTGAGAGCCCAGGATTCAAATTCATGGCACAGCAAATTCAATTGTCGGATGTGCCAGCGTGTAATAGCATCGGCATTTTTGTAATGCGGGCTCATTGAGCCACTCACTCCTTGCAAGTCCTCAAAATATCTGTGTAGGTTATTAAGTTTACTGTGTACGAGGCTTCGCCTCTTGGAGCCAGTGCCTATGGGTCCCACTGGACCTGACTCGATGGTATTGTCCAAAGTGAAATAGTCATCTATCACATAGCCCAGACCAGCAGCATTGATGGCCTCGATGCTGCGATTAACTTGATCCAGGATGATCTCGCCAGTGCGTTCGCCCTCGGCGAACCCAAGGAAGCAGTAGTTTTTTTCAAGGTGGTAATCGTTGCTTAATAGATCGTTAAAAGACCCAAGCCATTTCCGGGACAGAGAATTGTCGTATACATCAACATACACGGTTTTCACCGTATCTTGTCTGCTGCGGAGATCTATCTCAATCTGTTCTAATATCTTCATACCAGGCATGTATCTCAGGGTGTTCTTTCAATATATCACTCATGCGGTAGCTATCACCACGGATGTGTTCTAATTTTAACACACGGGTCTTGCCTTTGGCAAGACCTGCATGCCAAGAATCTGGCCATTGTTCTTGGAAGGTGGGTCGTGATTTCAGTTGCTCTAACACGTCTCTCATGGCTCCGGTGGGCAGGTCCGTGCAGAGATCATCAACTATATCATGCAAAAGATCTCTAGGCAGGGCCAAAGGACTCATGATGATGTCTGGGGAAAATCCAAATACCACTTTGGCTAGGATGTCGACGTCGAACTCTCGGGCAAGTTCTTGGATTCTTCTGACTTCAAACAGTCCAGGTAACGTAAGTGTGAAGTCGATTCGCATCTGGCGGCGATTCTTGGATATGTCCAGTCCAATGGCAAAGTTTCGTCGCCATTGTTCATAATCAAGTCCGGTTCGGATGTATTCTCCTGTGGTTCCGGTTCCGTCAAGGCTGGCACAGATCTGCCAATCTCGGACATGGCTGAGGATATCACGATATAGATTGACACCGCGGTAATCAATCCTAGACAGATTAGTATTATACCTAGCATAAAGTCGGGGTCCATCTCCAAGTTCAATGATCCTTTTCATGTATCGCCAATGCTGTTCATACATCAGCGGTTCGCCGCCTACCCAATATATCTCTTCCACTCGATGTTGTTCAACTGCTGTAGAGAACTCTTGCTCGATTTCGGTGTCTTGGAACTTACTTATTTCTCTACGGATGTCTGGTTGCATCCAGGAATTCTTGGCATCGCTCCAGTTGATCATGTCATGCTGTCGCTGCTCTGACTCCCAGGCTGAACTCAGCATGTCTCCACACATACGACATTTGAAATTGCAGAGGTTCGAGAATCTATAATCCCAACTCACCGGCAGCATGTCTGTACGACCGTCCTCATCTGTGACACGCATGGCTTCATCGTACTTGTGCCCAAACAATCTGTTGAAATAACTGCGATACACATCGGTATTCAATAACTTTTCGTTGCATACTTCGCACTCGGGTAAGACTTCGCCGGCGATCATCCTGCGACGCACACTACGCATGTGTTCACTGTTCCAGTGTTCGTCCAGAGTGATGGGTATATACCGACCGGTGCCTGCGGCTGTGTCGATATACTGCTCAAAGTTCTGTGCGGGCTCGCGGCTGGCACAGCACATACGCCGCTCAGTTTGTGGCGAAAGATAGGTGTGTGTCCATGGGGCCATGCACAGTGTGTCAGGTCGCATAGTCTATGGCAGCAGCAAATTCTGGAGCGACTGAAACTATGTTCTGTCGGCGACGATCATCAACCGATCGTATAATCTGATGTAACGCATCCACATCTTGGCTGGTGCCTTGCATCATGAAATCTATCACGCGATTGATCTCCGCCTGATGAGATTGGGAGAACTCAGCTGTGCGTAGTTTGTTTTCTACGGTGAGTTTGGTGTGTGCTGGCAGGGTGGCTATGCAGAAATGTGCGGCATCATGCAACATGTTCCAGTACACATAATCAAAATCTTGTGTGTCTATCCATGCAGCCACTTGATCAAGATACAGCACATTGAAAACATTTATGGTGCAACATACCTGCAGGCTGATGTTGTCGTGTCTCTCACGCATCTCTCGAAACAACTGGATGTTGCTGTTCACAGGCAACCATTCCGCATTGGTGCGTTGATATTCAAATCTGTCACCAACATCATCAACGCTGAAGGCTATCTCCACGTGTTTGAAATGGCTCCATATTTCTTCAGCACCCAGTGGGAAAATGGTGCCATTGGTGTTGTAGTGTATTTCAATGTTGGCGGCATGGCCCGCAGTTACCAGGCGTCGCAGTAGGCCAAAATGTTCTTCGATCAAGAATGGCTCGCCGCCAGTGAATTCCAGATACCTCAATTTAGAGGCGTTGAGTTCTAGTTCTTGCCAGAATTCTGGAGTCTCTCTGGGCCATCGCCCTAACTTCATCATCACATAATGGAAATTATTTTTCTTGTCAGTCTGGAACTTGATTTCTTCTGCGGCATACACACTGCTGGACCATGAACCGCAGATGCGGCATTTGAGATTGCAGATATTGCCCAGTTTGAGATCTAAAAACATCAAGGGTTTGGCCGACGCGGTCCAGGCCGAATCATCCAGCATGTGTTTGAGCCGATCCAAAGTATGCATGCGTTTGCTGGTGCGACCCACATCCTCTTCGGCCCAGCACCTACGACATGTCTTGGGCTGTTCCCTGTTGAGGAACTGTTCACGCAATCGTTGCATGTGCTGGGTATCGCGAATATCTTCAAACGGCATGTGGCCTAACCTGCACTTGCTGTTGTCATCATCCACAATTTCATCGTCGGCCAAGCAGCAAGGACGCACAGTGCCCACAGGGCTAGCCTCAAGACTGATCCAAGGCAGAACACAGAATTTATCGTGCGGTATTTTCACGGTTGATCCTGGTGCGTTTGCAAAGGGGTCGATATTGAATGATTTCTTCAAGTTCTGGAACCACTGACAACAGACTTTCATTACGAGACCAATCAAGGTCATTGATAGATTCCCAGAAATCTTTTAACAAATGGCTGTTATCCTGCGCCATCATGAATTGTATGGCTGCTTCAAATCCGCCAATGGCACGCTGTATTGGATCTTTATCTCTCAACCATTCAATGTGTTCCTCAAACTGTTTTTTAAATCTTAACTTGATATCCAATGGCAACATATCAATACGATAATCTTGTGGTCCTTGCAGTATGTTGACATTAAGATCCTTGGGTTCAATAAATCCTTGATCTATCATGTATCTGTGAAAGTTCACAAAATTCCAGATGTTCATCATGCTCAGGGTGGGACTGATCATGAAATCTATATGCGGACATTGTTGTTTGATATCTCGGATGTTCTGCTCTACCTGTGTCCAATTGGTTCCGGATCTGATGATAGCGGCTCTTTCTTTCATGTCATCAAGGCTAGCAGCCACACATACACTGGAAAAATGTTTCCAAAGTTCTATGACATTTTCTTTTTTGTACTTTAATTCCGTGAGATTTGTATTGTAAATCAATCGTACCTTGGTATTGCCTTTTGCTATAAGCAATTTAAGTATGCGATTATGTTCCTCCATGATAAGAGGTTCGCCGCCGGCAAAATATATCTGATCGAGATTGGGAATGTGTTCCTGCATTTGTTCCCAGACATCTTCCTCGTGGCGTCCAGCAAACTGCACACGCGGTCTTAGTTCTTTGCCCCAGAGTTTGATGTCGTCATCATACCAACGGCTGGAAAATATCGATCCGCAACTGCGGCATTTGAGATTGCAGATATTTGAAAAACGCACATCCCAGTAGTGTAGTTTCATATCTGGGAGAGATCCGTCTGGCAACGTGCTATCCACTAAATCAATATGCTGACCAAAGTTTTTGTTTGAGTTGTTTCGCATACTGGCAAAACCAGCAGATTCCTGCTCGTAACAATCAGAACACTGTCTGCAGGCGCGATCTTCCAGCATGTTGACACGCATCTCTCTCATGTCTGTGTCGTTCCAAATTTCTTTCATGCTCTTTTCTTTAAAATTGCCCACTGGGTAAGATGCATTGCCCAGGCAACAGGGATAAGCACGACCATCGGGCCATGCGTGTAGATGTATCCATGGCAACATGCAAAAACTATTGCTGTTCATGAGCCTATGCCGTTGTTGATCAGTAAGGCGTTGTATGTCTATATAGGTAGGTATCCTATCTTTCCAATTATAATTTCTGAGATTATTGGATTTTTCAGTCATAGACTTTGATACCATGATTTAAGATTGGGAAATGTTGAACAAAAATCTTTACCTCGTCTCTGATCATATTGCTGATAAAATCGTCCGAAATCATTGTGCAGTCGAGGCATTTCAAATGCATCAGAATGCGGAGTCTTGACCACGTCAAGATAATCTATCAGCCTCTGCACATGATTAAGTTCGTGAGGATGTAGATTCATGTTGCGATCCCATCGATCCAACCATGCTTGCAGTCGATCTCTATGATGCATGCGGATGTGATCAGGCAACACCAATGGTGATTGGAAACTAGGGAACCTCAAGATGTTCAGCGTAAAACTGGGGAAGTCCGGACCATAGTCTTGCTTCCACAACATGAGATAGGTCAGGAACTCTGGCAGACTTTCCAAGCACAAGGCATTAATGGTACACATCACATGCAGGCCTCGCAATCGTTTAGATCGCATGATCCGTTCCATGTTATGGGTCCATTGACCATAGTCTAGCCCATCGCGTATGTATTCAGCATGCGGCCCCATGCTTTCGTTAGAAGTATACAGATCCAGTTCCACACCCTCACAACGATCTAACATCCGCTGTATCACATCAAATTCCATGCCGAGGTTTGAGTTGATAGCCAAGCGTGTGTGGCTACGGCCAGGATTATCACGGAACCAATCTATCAGCTTCCAGGTGTGCCCTGACATCAATGGCTCACCTCCAGTGATGCGTAATTCGTCTAGGGTTCTGTGGAGGTCTGACTCCCACCAACGAAAAAACGCTTCAACATAAGGATTGGTATCACCATAATTATAAAGTTGAGCACTGTCATGTATATGAGTGAAATGATTACGTCCGTCTGACTCCAGGCCTTGGTAGGCTCCGTTGCGTCGGATGTCGTTGACCCAAGTAGAACTAAAAGCAGGATTACAATAACTGCATGCAAACTGACATGTTCTATCAAAAGCAATCTCCAGTGTTTTAAGGTCGATGTCTTCATAGTCTTGGGTAGCGGCTGCTCGTGTGAGGTCTTCTATCTTATATATGCGACTCTTATAAACCCTATCGCTCACAGCATCTCTGCCCATGTCTTCGATCTTCCAGCAGTATTCGCAGCCCGAAGGACGTTGGCCCTGCTTCATGAGATGGCGATCCATCTTTTTAGTCATGGTATTGTGCAGAGACTTGGGATTGTGTTCCACATCTGCGACTGCGACCTTGTGTGCAGGAGGATGATGGCACGAAGTAGTCATGCCTGAACCCAACCATATAGTAGCATTGTACCATTTGGCACCACAGAAACTGGCACTGATAGGATCCAGCACCAGCTGGCGGTATTCTAAGTCATTCATTGGTATTGTTTTAGGAATTGGAAAAATCTTTCAGGGAATTCTCGATTGGTTTTTTCCCGCAATTCGGCAAGATGTTGTTGATTGTATTTACATATATCCTGGCATGCAGATAGGAAACTGTCAAGATCTTGCTCACATAGATCGTGTACGATATCAATTACACGATCCATTCTTTGTTGTGCATTGTCAATGATATCAAAACTTTCATCAATGATGCTTCCGAATGTACGGAATCCCAGATTTTGTAAATCTCGATAAAAACCCGAGGTAGAAGCCACGATGAACGGATGTCCCATGACCAATGGTTTGGCCATCTTTTCTGTTCTGAAACTCAAGATACTTTCAGCACATACAGTTTCTGTGACCAGACTGAAGTAGGTATCAATGTAAGGTGCTGGTTCAAGATAGATCTCGCCCCATTCCAAATGGAATAATTCTTGTTTCAAAAAACTGCGATCTTCAACTATAGGTCCAAATGTAGGGTTTCTATATCTATCAACTTCGTAATGTTTAGGTAGGAGTTGTAACGGGCTAGGAGTGGCCATTACATTGATACCATCTTCGACAAAGGTGAAACTGCGAACCACTGTGGGTTTGGCATCTAGCATGGTCCATAGAGCGTGATCCAAGGTACCACGACGTTTTAATTTCTCATAGAGATATTTCCTATGAGGTCGTGCTCGCCCATTTAGGAACAGGAATTTGTAGGGTTTTTTTTGTTTAGAAAATATATGATCTGTTTGGTGCTGTGCCTGGATATTTTCTGGATACCCTAAGATAGTCGTCAAAAAATATTCATGTGTCAAACAAGGATACCGAGCATCTACTTCTGCACCACCAATCAACAATAATTTTTTTCCTAGTACCAGATCATCTATGTGTAATTGCTTAATTTGACTTTCTAGAGTCCACGATCCTTCGGCACTGTTGGCAAATATCATAATGTATTGACCAGTCTCAGCCGCTGTTCTAATACTTTGTATGTTATCAAGCAAGTGTTGCCGACCAATTACATAGATCGATCCTGGATGTAATTTGACTGATGCAAAATCCCAAAATACTTCGTTGGCATATGGTTTGAGCAGATCAAATACCTCGCTCATAGTATCGATAACTAGCCTAGGTCTTGCGTGCATGGTGCTCACATTCTTGCCACCATTGGTGCATAGTCGGAAATGTGTTTAAAAAGTTGGTACCACGACGCCGATCGTGTTCGCTGAAAAATGTGTAAAAGTCGGCTTTGGCTCGAGAATTATCTTGTTGTTGTCCTTGCCTCATCCAGGCAATGTCTCGGCGTAGACGTTGTATCTCATAGTCTTTGAACCCATGGAAAGGATCAAGATCCGTCTCCATATTAAGTTGCATCCAATCTGCTGTGCGTTCCAACACGGCGGCATAACTTTCGGGCAGGATCTGCAGGCTCTGCCAGGCAGGTTCTCGAAGCACCGGAGTATCGAACCATACACGCTGATAGGTGTGACTGTGAGCGCGACGCAGTTCCAATATAAACTCCAAGAGTTTCTGCAGCCCAAGCACTGAAAGATTATTCATAGTGATAATGAATGTGAGACTATTACGACCCGGTATCTCATTGAGCCATTGATAGGCTCTGCTCATGCAAAGATGTGCATTAAGCCCATGGCGTATGTATTCAGCATGAGCAATGTATCCAGTGTCCAGGCTCACGTACTGCATGAAATGTTCGATATTTGTGGCACACAGTTGTTTAGTGTAGTCGAGATACTTCTGCCAGAGTTTTTCTTCCACTGAAAAATTGCTGGTCACATTCAAATGCAAATCGGGTTTGGGTAATGCCAGCACATAATCAAAAACTTTGTATGTGTTCCGATCCATCAGCGGTTCTCCCCCAGTCATGCGGAAATGGCGGAGTTGGGGATACAGAGTGGGCCACCAGGCCCAGAATGCTTCTACATAAGGATTGTGCTCGCGATTAGGTATAACCCTACGATCACCGGTGAAATGATCAGGATGATTATGGACAACGTGAGTAGGATATCCTCCGTGTCGCTGTATTTCTTGAGCCCATGTGGATGAGTATTGAGGACTGCAATAAGAACAGGCAAGATTACAAGCATTATTAAAATTAACTTCCACATAACTAGGGACAATATCATCTTCGTCTTCAGAGGAATTAGCGATACGATCAAAATCTATTGCTGCCCAGGGTTCTCCTGAGCGATAGTGGCGATCACTCATCTCGCCAAGGTCTTCCATGTTCCAGCAGTACTGGCATTCTGCGGGACGTTTCCCCGCTAACATCATCTGCCGCTGTTGTTTTTTATGGGCAGTATTGTGCAGTGCTCCGGGATTGACTTTTATTTCTTCTATGGGTATTCGATGCAAAGGAGGATGATAGCATGAATTATTCATGCCCGTGGTCAAGTGTAAACTTACTTGTTTCCATTTGGCCAGACAGAGAGACGTGCCCAACTTTTGCTTCATTTCTTCAGCGGCGGTCATAAAATCGGATTTATTATCCATAATGAAAAACTGTGTTAATTATCTTTTCTTTTGTGAGTTTCTGCAGTGTTTGAAAGTTATGTTCCAAAATAGATTGCATTTCTTTATACCATCTATCAATAACAGATTGATTTTGATCTGCTATCCAATCTATGTTGGTCTTTAATACGTCCAATCTAGAGTCTGCAGGATCTTCATCATAGCCTTCGTCCCACCAGTCGCCAAAGGTTTTGAACCCAAGATTATGTAGATTTTTCAAGAACCACTGCGGCCCTTGCACGATAAAAGGTTTGCGATGCATGATAGGTCGCCAGGTTTTTTCAGTGACAAAGAAAGTTTTGCCGCTATAATAAGTTTCACAAACTATCTCACAGAAAAATTCTTTATAACGGGGTTCGAGGTTCAGGGCTTCTTGATTCCACAAGATTGGGTAATCATAAACTCTATCTTTGAGAGGAAGTTTTTCTAGCAAAGAATAAATGCATGACCTATCGATCCAAGATCTGTTTAAAAGTTCTTCTAGACCAAAATTAGCCAAGTGATAGTCATTGGTACGATCATAGTGGAAAGTCATTTCAGTCATGTCATAATGGTTCGCAGCAAGATGACTCGCTAGGCCTAGCCTTATCCAATTTGATCTTCCTACAAACAGCCCAAATCTTTTTCCTCCAATATGTGGGTATGCCGACGTGGTCTTACACAGCGTTTGGACTAAATTCAGTTCAGCAAATGGCATCCTATATTCAGAAAATTGAGAGCTAGGGATCTGATTAGCTGTTAAAATGGTTATTATGGCAGGATCGTAGCCAAAACAACTGATGGTATCTACCAACATATCTTCCAGCCCTGCAGAAACACAACAAGGCCCTTCGCTCAACAGATCTATCACAATAGATCCAGATGTGCCTGCCTGTATGATATCACGTTGAACCTGCGATGGGTTCCATATTTTGTTATCGCTGGTAACGACTTTAACCTTGGGCATCTATCAACCAATCTAAACCTGGGTTGCCACGGTCTTGGAAAAAATCCGGACAGTCACCCTGCCGTCTAATGTCGTTGGTAAGACAATGCATGCCACCGTCCCAAAAATTGCGACAGCGAAAATCAAATGCATGAATATTGTATCCTTTCTTGGCCAAGAATTCAAAAGTTTCTTCATCGTCGCCTACGCTGAGGATGTTTTTATCATCCACGATCAACAAATTCACATCAAACACAGTCTCGATATACTGTCCCACCCAATCTATGGCTTTACTTTGTATATGCTGTGCAAATTCTTTGTTTGCATTTATTTTGGTATCAGGTATGTGCCATTGATGAAAACCGCCTCCCATATTAACTGGTGTCTGCCGAGACGCATGATTGATATTGAAAATTTCCCAACCTGGAAATGTTGTTTCGTAGGAGTTCTTGTATGAAGTAGTCAGTATCAATCTTTCATGCACGGGACAAAATACACAATCGCTATGACCATCGATCATGCTGACATGTACACGATAATTTTTTGCCAGTTCCACTGCTGGCTCGCAAATCATACCCCAAACGTGTTCGTGATAAATCCAATCTAAGTAAATATCTCTGCCCATGCGTACCAGGCACGGCGGGCTCACGCAGGCCCAGGGCCCATCTGATATCTCATGAACCATGGCACCAGACTGCCTATATTCATCAAGACAATGTTTCCATGGATTCACTGAAAAATGATTCCTTAAATTATATAGGCTATTTCCCAACACAAGGGTATCATCTCTAGCCGCTACCACTGGTTTATAGAGATTGTCGTTGGCATCAAGACAATGATCAATGCTGATATACTGCGGTCTGCGTACCTGTACCCCTAATTCTGTAAGTTTGCATTCAATCTTGGTTAAATCTTGTTTGGTCCATTCTGTGATGGTATAAAAGGCATCACGCACCGCACTGGGCAAATGATCGTAAAATTCGGATGGATAACAATCTCCTAACCATACTTCCTCGAGATTTCCATAAAATCCACACCAGCTGTTTACTGAACTCATATCACCATCCTTCTTGTTTGCGTATTACATCAATCTCTCTGGTCATCACACCGAGGTTGTGCCAGTTCGATCTATAATGATGCTTAAAAAATTTGCTCTGGTCTGACGACAATACATCCATCGGAAGATCCAACTGTGTGTGCAGTGATTTTGCATAGGTGTCCACGGCTTCGTATGGATCCACATATTGTTCCACCGACCATAACTGTTCCAAGGCATCAAACCATTGCACTTGTTTATAATCCCAATCTCCTAGCATAGTCATGTGAGTACCCATCCGAGATCCCATAATGGACCAGATACCGTATTCTACATCATTTCCTACATTGTGCCATATGGTTAGATGATCGAGATTGCGTTTATGCACACGATCTTTGAATTCACTGACTGTGGGTCGACGCCCGCGATCCAGGCACATCTTAACACCTTCCCGGAATCCTGCACGCCAAGCGTGTTTAGGCGAACCATTGGGATAGGTAGTTGAATAACAGTCATACATGGGCCAATATAGCGGATTGAAACAAAACTCTACCTGGGTTTCATCCCTACCATCGGTATTCTCATGTGTCTTCATCTTGTCGACAAAAGTTCTCGTCCATGAACTCAATCCACCGTTGCCATACATAAGACCATTGACATGATTGCGGGCACGCCAACGAAACACAGCCTGCTCCCATGTGTCATCTGCGAATCTCAGAGTGAGATTAAAAAAACTTTCGTCGGGGATATTGTCACCGTCGATCAAGACGAAACGCTCAGTATCGCTGGCTTCGGCAGCGGCCTTGTGTGCGGCATCTGACCCTTTGACGCTATCTACTCTCTTGGCCCAGGGCACCATGTTACGGATGCGTACCCAAAATTCTTCCTTGTGAGGTTCATCATAGGAAAGATATATGCAATCTAGGTCTGCTATGTCAACGGATTTCATTTGTGGTGATATTCCATTTTTGGTGTTTCGCACTGTTATCGACTACTACACATACATCTCGAGGATCGCAGGGTGTGCCTTGATCCTGTGATGGCTGTAATTTTTTTGCTGTGATCGCAGGTTCCAGAATTATTAGCTTACCGTTAACAACCCTCACACCAAATGATCCGTATATGTAAGTGGCTTGGTCAACTTCTATATATGTACCGGGCAGATCTTCCATGGTGTATATTATGGGTCGCCCCTCATTATCATGATACAGTCGATAAGTCACTGGTTGGATTTCAGGCCATTGGAATGATCGCCAAAACTCTAGAAAATTTTCTGTGTTTTCTTGATCACTCATCGTGGAGCCAATTCTTGATATGATAGTGTACCAGGCCCCACTGTGCTACTGTATTGATACGGAAAGGATCCATTTCCCAGACCAACTCTTGGGTCCAGTCATGGCTTTGTGTGGGAATAATATGCTTTTTCATATGCACAATGTTGGGTCCTAATCCCTGTGGCAGGGTCACCGATTCGGGTCCCATTATCTTAGCTGCCATGGCATAGACCACATCAGTGGACGGTGATTCTTCCGGAAATTTCAACAGAGTTTTATACTCCGTCCAATGTTGGAAAATCAATCTCACCAAGCCAAAGAATTCTTTGGCTGCGGTGCTTAATCGCCAATAAGTTATGGCATTGTAAACATCAGGTAGATCATTCTGATCAAAAATTTTCCTATAGTATCGAGATTCAGCGGATCGATCATAGAAATCTCTCGCACCCAGGCTTATGACCACATCGCGACGTTCAAACAAGGTCCACCAATGATCTATAGGACCAGCAGCGATCATGTCCGCTTCAAGTTTTATAGTCTGTCTATAAGGACTGGCATGAAACACCTGCCAATCGTTACGGTATCCACCTAGGTCGCCATGTGGCAAAGGTATCACGTGATCAAACACCGGATCACTGCACCGTTTCACCGTGAGTGCTGTGATGTTGGCGTCTGGATGCCAGCGTCGGATGGATCTGGCCAATTGCACAGCACATCTCAGATAATCCACACTATCAGAATCTACAGCAGGAATCAGATATCCACGTTCATGCGTGACTGGCAACAATTTCTCCTAGATGTTTCTTGCCCATGGCATGGAAATCTTGCCCGTGTATTTCGATCCATCGAGATTGATTTTCTTGATTGACGAAATCCACACGATACCTATCCACGTCCACACGGGTCAATCGATGTTCTGGCACCACGCTGGCCAGTGACCATGGAATGCCAGCGTGATCCAGAGAGTGACCATTGACCACTCCTAATGCGATACTGAGTGCGTGATCGTTTCTATAACTCTTGCTGTTGTTTTTGTAGAGATTCCTATAATGTGTCCAATGATCACGCACCATGGCCATGGCGTCAAAAATCAGTTCTGCGTGCAGACATCTACGGAACATTATCACTGTGGCCCACCACATGGGCATGCGATTATCACCAAAGTAGTTTAACCCTGAAAAATCATTTTTGCCAGTGACATCCGTGGCCCATCTATGTGCGAGAAATTCCTGTGAGGAATCCAGCACACAACGTAACTGATCAGATGCCACCACGTAATCTGCATCTAGCAACAATGTTTGATCCCATGGTGATAATTGATAAGCATTGGCCCGGGTATGATTGTGCCATGACATCTGTGTCTCATAATCTCCAAACCAGCGATGATTGTCGCCGCCTCGATCGCAGTGTATTATGCGATCAAATCCATCAACGTCTTCACGATCCGTGATCACTGCCACAGGGATGCCGAGATGTTGGCGTATGTTCTCAGCAGACCATGCTGCCATGCTCACATAATCTATGTGGTCATTGTCAAAGGCGAATATCAACGCACCTTGAGTCATCTATTTTTAGACAGTTGATCGTATTCTATCAGCCAGGCCGTCATTTGTTCTTGCCAACGTAATCGCATGATTTCACACAATTCCGTGGCATTGATCCGTACAGGATTTTCGTAGAGATCTTGGATCACAATGCTTTGATCATCGTATAACGATAGCAGAGTAATTGTTTCTGGTGCGGCTCGCCACATGCCTCCGGCGTGGGCAAATGTCAATTTGGCTTGATATTTTTCTTTGAGCAGTCGTCGAGCTGCGGAATGTTCAAAACGGGCCCGACCGTGGGTGATCAATTGTTCAGTATCCATAGCGATATTATATAGGATGATGCGGATAAGGTAAAGGGCCCCAGGGCCCTTTTGGTGATACTAGTCAGTGACGGAATTTATG
>Ga0247832_1004030_pt1 | contig 19028 bp, 14 predicted proteins | sample LaCruzMarch2015__10_FD_192407 | JGI IMG/M metagenome (GOLD analysis project Ga0247832, IMG submission 192407) | Freshwater microbial communities from meromictic Lake La Cruz, Castile-La Mancha, Spain - LaCruzMarch2015_4m | ecosystem: Environmental > Aquatic > Freshwater > Lake | place: Spain... | reverse complement strand
AAGGGCAGCGGTGGTGCCACGGTCGCCGAGAACCTGAACGCGCTGCCCGATCAACCGGACATCGTCGTGGCGCTGGACCGGTTGCAGGCGATGGCCCCGGCGGTCGAGAGCGTCAGCCTCGTCGTAGCTTGGTTCGGCAACGATCTGCGCGCAGGGTCCTGCAAGGTGAAGCCGGGCGTCGAGGTCGCCTCCAAGGCTACCACGCCCGCCAACTGGGAGGTCGACGGGGTCAGCCGGGCCAGCGCGCATCTGGTCAGCCGCGACGCCGAGGATCGGCCGGTCTATGGCGGCACGCCTGCCGACTTTGCCGTGGTGCAGGCGATCCAGGAGATGAAGGCGCGCGGGTTGCGCGTCACCTTCTATCCCTTCCTGCTGATGGATGTGCCGCCCGGCAACACCCTGCCGAACCCCTACAGCGCCAATGCCGCCACGCCGGGCCAGCCTGCCTTCCCGTGGCGGGGGCGGATCACCTGTTCCCCGGCAGCGGGTTTTGCCGGATCGGTCGACAAGACCGGCACGGCCGCTACGCAAGTGTCGGCCCTGTTCGGGGCGGCGACACTGGGCAATTTCAGCGTGTCGGGTGAGAGCGTCAGCTTCAGCGGCTCGCCTTCCGACTGGGGCCTGCGCCGCATGGTGCTGCACTACGCGCACCTCTGCGCAGCAGCGGGCGGGGTCGATGCTTTCCTGATCGGCACCGAGATGCCCGGCCTGACCACCATCCGCTCGGGGGCCAGCACCTATCCCGCGGTTACAGCCTTCAAGACCCTCGCGGCCGATGTGAGCGCCATTCTCGGCGCGGGCACAAAGATCGGCTATGCCGCCGACTGGTCGGAATACTTCGGCCATCATCCGCAGGACGGCAGCGGCGACGTCTATTTCCACCTCGATCCGCTCTGGTCGGACACGAACATCGATTTCGTTGGCATCGACAACTACCTGCCGCTGTCGGACTGGCGCGATGGCTTCGACCATGCCGATGCGCTCGAAGGCTGGCCCGCGATCTACGATCGCGCCTACCTGCAGGCAAACATCGCCGGGGGTGAAGGCTTCGACTGGTTCTATGCAAGCGCCGCCGACCGCTCCGCGCAGATCCGCACGGCCATCACCGATGGCGCTGCGGCGAAAACGTGGGTGTTCCGCCCCAAGGATATCGGCGCCTGGTGGCAGAACCAGCATTTCAACCGGCCAGGCGGGGTGGAGATCGGCTCACCGACCGCGTGGGTGCCTCAATCGAAACCCATCCGATTCACCGAACTGGGTTGCCCCGCCATCGACCGGGGCACCAACCAGCCCAACGTCTTCTTCGACCCGAAGTCGTCGGAGAGCTTCACGCCATATTTCTCGCGCGGCTGGCGGGATGACGCGATCCAGCGCGCTTATCTGGAAGCAAGTTACCTGCATTGGGGCGACCCGGCCAACAACCCGATCTCGGCCGTCTATGGCGGCCCGATGGTGCATGTGCCGGAATGCGCCGCCTGGACTTGGGATGCTCGGCCCTATCCATTCTTTCCCGAACTGACCGACGTCTGGACCGATGGTCCGAACTGGCGGCTGGGCCACTGGCTGACCGGACGGCTGGGCGCGGTATCGTTGGCCGCCCTCGTGCGCCATCTCTGCCTGCGAGCCGGAATGCCCGAAGCCTTGATCGATGTGTCCGGACTCTGGGGGGCTGTCGAAGGCTATGCCATCTCCGCATTGGAAGCGCCGCGATCCTCGATCAGCACGCTGGCCCGACATTTCGGGTTCGATGCCATCGAGACCGAGGGCATGATCCGCTTCGTCATGCGCGGGCGGGCGTCGGTTCTGACCTTGGCCCATGACGACCTCGTGGCCTCCCGCGAAGGCGAGGCGCTGGAACTGGTCCGCGCGCAGGAAACCGAACTGCCGCAGGCCTTGAAGTGGCAGGTCGCGCGGGCCGATGAGGATTATGACGCGGCCCTCGTCGAAGCCCGCCGCATCACCGTCGACACAACGCGGATCGCGTCCGAGTCCTTCCCGATGGCAATCCCGCCCGAGGAGGCCGAACGCCGCTGCCGCCGCGCGCTGATGGAAGCCTGGATCGGTCGCGAAAGTGCCACCTTCCGCTTGTCGCCCTCACAGCTGGCGCTGGACCCGGCCGACGTCATCCGGCTGGTGCATGATGGCCGCGAGATCGAGTTGCGGCTGGTGTCCATCGCGGACTCCGATGGGCGCGGCATCGATGCCGTCCGCCAGGATCGTGCCGCCTATGATCTGCCCCCTGGCGATCCGCGCCCGTCCTCGCTCACCCGGTCCGTGGTCTTCGGCGCGCCGGATGTCGTCCTGCTCGACCTGCCGCAACTGTCCGAGGAACAGCCCGCGCACCGGCCGATGGTCGCGGCGCACGCACTTCCCTGGCCGGGCGAGATGGCTGTGTTCCGCAGCCCCGGGGCGGATGGCTTTGCCTTGCTGACCACCTTTGGCAGTCGCGCGCGGATTGGCACGCTGGTGTCGGATTTCTACCCGGGCCCGACCTCACGCTTCGACCTTGGCAATGCGCTGGTGGTCGATCTGGCATCCGGCACTCTGGAAAGCGTTACCGATCTGACCCTGTTCGGCGGCGCCAACGCGCTGGCCGTGGAATCCGCACAGGGCAAATGGGAAATCGTGCAGGCGGGCGTCGCGGAACTGATCGCCCCCGGACGCTATCGCCTGACCCGCCTCCTGCGCGGCCAGCGGGGCACCGAAGCCGCGATGGGCAATCCCACCCCAACTGGAGCACGGGTGGTGGTACTGGACTCAGCGCTGGCTCCGCTCCCGATCGCCGAGGCCGATCTCGGTTTGCCGTGGAACTGGCGCATCGGCCCCGTGGCACGGGCGGTGAGCGACGCCAGCTACACTCCGCTGGCCTTCACGCCAGCCGGTCGCGGCCTCGTGCCCTTCGCCCCGGTCCATGTCGCGCAGCCGTGGCGCACGGCACGCAGTCCAGGTGATCTCACGATACGCTGGACGCGGCGATCCCGCGCGCTGGTCGCCGATGCCTGGGAACAGGTCGAGGTGCCGCTGGCCGAGGACCTGGAAAGCTACGACGTCCAGATCCTCGACGGGGCCGTGGTCAAGCGCACGCTGACCAGCAGCACGACCTCCGTCGTCTACACCGCCGCCCAGCAGACCGCCGACTGGGGCGCACCGCTCGGCCCCGGTCAGACGCTGGCCATCCGCATCTACCAACTCTCGAACCGCCTCGGTCGCGGCGATCCCGCTGCCGTCATCCTCCAGTTCTGAAGGCCCGTCATGTCCGACACCTCCACCCACCTTGGCCTGCCATACCTGCTGGCGGCCCAAGCCCAGAAGCATGTTACTCACAACGAAGCCCTGCGCCTGCTCGACGCCATGGTGCAACTGTCGGTCCTCGACCGGACGCGCACCACGCCGCCCCCGAGCCCCGCCGACGGCGACCGGCATCTTGTGGCTTCTGGGGCGACCGGGGTCTGGGCCGGGTGGGATCTGAACGTGGCCTTCTGGGTCGATGGCGTCTGGATGCGCCTGGTTCCACGCCCCGGCTGGTTGGTCTGGATCGCGGCCGAGCAGGTCTTTGTTGTCTGGAATGGAAGTGCCTGGGACCCGGTCGGCGTGCCGCAAGATGTGTCTGACGCGATCTTCAGCCTCGTCAACGACGCCGACCCGACAAAGAAGGCGCTGTTTTCGTTGTCGGGGATCACGACCGGCACAACCCGAACATTCACTCTGCCAAACACCTCCAGCGAGCTGGCGATCCTTGCAGGCACCCAGACCTTCAGCGGCAACAAGACCTTCTCCGGCACGCTGACCGCCTCGGGCACTGTCACCGTCTCGGCGGCATCGGCCAGCATCGGCACGGCGACGACGACTCCCACCTACGGGATGGGCACCGGGGCGACGACCACCGGCGTAACCAAGACCGTGAACCTCGGCACCGGCGGCGCATCCGGATCGACCACCGTCGTCAACATCGGCTCTGCCACGGCAGGGGCCGGGGGCACGACAGTGGTGAACACGCCCACCGTGACTTTCGCCAATGCGGTGACGCAGGTCGGCATGCCCCAGGCAAACCTGACCGCCCAGCATCTGGGCCTGGGCGGGGCGACGGCGGACAGCTACAACCGGGTCTCGGTCAACACCCCGGCGCTCCTGTTCAACAACGCCGGAGCCGGGATCGAGGCTACCGTCAACAAAGCGGCGGCAGCAAATGACGCCGCCTTCGCCTTCAAGACAGGCTTCTCGGCGCGGGCCTTGTTCGGCCTGCTTGGCAGTGACGATTTCAGCGTCAAGGTCAGCCCGGACGGATCGGCCTTTGTCGAGGCGATCCGGATCGACCGCACCAACGGGCGGGTCGAACTGCCCGAACCGCTGGTGCTGCCTGCCCACGAGGCCGCCCCCTCGCCACCGCCAGCGGGTCGGATCGCGCTCTATGGCCGGAATCGCGCCGGAACGGGCTGGGTCGATGTGCAGCGCCCCTCGGGCCGCCATTTCCCGCTGCAACCGCATTTCGGGGTCAACCGGGTGGCCACCTGGTCGCCGTCGGTCAGCACCACCGTGACGACCGACGGCATGCCGCGCACCGCTGTCGGCACCGTGGCCACGCCGACGCTGGCCACCACCGGCCTTGCTGCCAGCATCCGCCGCTGGCGCGTCACCAGTTCCGCCACCGCCAATGCCGCCGCCGAGGAACGCTCGGCAGGCTGGGTTTGCTGGCGCGGCAATGCCGATGGTTTGGGCGGCTGGAACTACGTCAACCGCCTGTCGCTGACCACGCTTCAGGCGACGGGGATGGGGTTCTTTGGCCTCTATGGGTCGGTGGCGGCGCTGGCGACGACCTTGACGCTGGCCACCGTGGTGAACTGCATCGGCATCGGCTTCCAGCGCGGGACGCACACCAACTGGCAACTGGTCCACAACGATGGCACCGGCGCTCCGACCCTGATCGACCTCGGCGCCAGTTTCCCGGTGGCCAGCCTGACGAACGTGCTGACGCTCTACATCGCCGCCGCGCCGAACGGGTCGGACATCGGCGTGCGGGTGGTCGAGGAGGTCAGCGGCGCGGCAGTTGAATTTACCATCACCACCGATATGCCCCCCGCCACCCAACTCCTCAGCCCGCGCAACTACATGAACAATGGCGCGACAGCGGCCGCCGTCGCCTACGACTGCGCGGGCGTCTACCTCGAGACAGACTATTGAGTCTGGGCACATTGCCAAGCCGCTGGCCCGACGACGTCCGAGGCGGTAGGCTGGAACCATGAACAAGGAAGCCGAAAAGCGCATCGCGGCCAAACTCGCCAAGACAATGGCGATGCTCTGTGTGCGAAACACGCAAATCGAGACAATCCATGCAGGCAAGACGCCGGTCACCAGGACCGGCGACTGGAGCGACGTGACCGTCGTCGACGCTGATGGCGACCGCATGCCCTGGACCGATGTCTCGCATATCAGCGACGATCAGATGCGCGACCTGATGCGGGACATCATCAACCGGCTCTACACCTTTCATTTGTATGCTGACGAGCCGGGATTGCAGGCCGAGATCGACCGGTGGATGGCGGCAGCGGCGAAGTGGGACGAGCCGGAAATCGACCGCCGAATGATCAGAAACTGCACCGGGTCGCGTTGACGGTTGCCGAGATTCCATGGCATTTTGAAGCGACGGCGTGGAACGTTGGATTTCCCGGCTTCGGCTTCTGTCCACGGCCGGGGTTCATCCTTGTAGAGTTCGGCCCCGCGCGCCAGTGGGGTAAGCGGTAACCGGTCCGGTCGACCGCATTTGCAGCCGAGGTGCCGCCCTCGCGCGAGGTGCTTTTCGACGTCCGCACACTGAAGGGCAGTAGCGACGCCGGGCTCGGCCGGGGTCGAGGTTACGCAGAGCATTCAGGCGGTGCCCCATACCGCCATCCTGTCGCTGGTGCGGCATCTCGACACGTTGCGCTGAATGTTCATCGCGGTGGCACCAGGCTGCTGGTATTCGGAAATGTGTTTGGACCGAAGGCCAGACACATCATGCCCGTTGCGCTGAAGCACGTCGAGCGCGAAGGGGTTCAGTTCGGTGTTCGGCCGCGTTCCGGCGGAAAAAGCTTGGAACTTGCCCTTGCCCAGATCGCGCAGCAGCGCCTCGGCGAAGATCGAGCGGGCAGAGTTGCCCGAACAGATGAAGAGAACATCGAAATCGGTATCTTGCATGGGATTGGCATCCTTGTGGGCTGCGAGCAGGGGAGAAAGGAGATCGGGGCGCGCGCGGCCAACGTCGAGCGCGAGATAGCCGATAAGACCTTCGGTCACGTCCAGATCGACCGAATAGAGCAGTGAACGCCCGCGCCGTTCGACCTGAACCAGGCCGGAGGCTGTCAGGTCGGCCAGGTGGTGTGACAGGGTGTTCTGCTTCAACCCGAGCGCCGCCGCAATCTCGGTCGGCCGCACACCTTGGGGCGCGAACCGCATTAGCAGGCGAAATACAGCAAGGCGGCCGGGGTGGCCGAGGGTGCAGAAGCCATGTGAAGCGCGATTCTGTTCCTTATTTCCCGAAGATCGGAATCAAAAATGGTCGTCGAGTGAACTTTTGATGACACGGCCCCCGTGCCAACAGTCGAACGCTGATTTGCGGGGTTGTGCATCGCTTCTAAAGTCGCTACTCAATATTTCAATACTAATGGAGATGTTGAGGCGATGCGTGAGGATCAGGCCCTTTCGGCTTTTGCCGCCTTGTCACAGGAACACAGGCTGCGAATTGTGCGGCTGCTGGTGGAAGCAGGGCCGGAAGGCATGCCTGCGGGGGTTCTGGGTGAGAAGCTTGGCGCCGGATCGTCCAAGATGTCGTTTCATCTTTCGCATCTTGAACAGGCCGGACTGGTGCGATCGCACCGCGACGGTCGGTTGATCATCTACGCGGTCGAAGTTGCTACGCTTTCGGGTCTCATTGCCTTTCTGCTGAAGGATTGCTGTGGCGGCCGCCCCGAAATCTGCGCCCTTGCCTTTGCGGAAGCGAGGACAGAAGGCCCAATCAAATGCTCTGGTCTGGAAGCTCCCAAACATCCGCGTCTGATTTCTGCTGAACGGTTGCCCGGTAAACCCGTGGCCGAGGAGATCTGACATGCGGCGTCTTTCGTTCCTGGACCGCTGGCTGACACTCTGGATATTTGCGGCGATGGCCACTGGCATTCTGCTGGGAACTGTGTTCCCCGCGCTGCCCGGTGCACTTGATGCGCTGTCAATCGGTTCGACCAACCTGCCCATTGCAATCGGGCTCATCCTGATGATGTATCCGCCACTGGCGAAGGTGCGCTATGAGGACCTGCCGAAGGTATTCGAGGACCGCCGCATTCTGGTCCTTTCACTGGTGCAGAACTGGATCATCGGGCCGGTGCTGATGTTCGCGCTCGCCGTCCTATTCCTGTCGGACAGCCCCGAATACATGACCGGATTGATCCTGATCGGCCTGGCCCGCTGCATCGCCATGGTGCTGGTCTGGAACGGCCTCGCCTGTGGCGATCAGCAGTATGGTGCGGCGCTTGTCGCGTTCAACTCTGTGTTCCAGATCCTGTTCTTCTCGACCTACGCTTGGGTTTTCCTGACCGTTCTGCCGCCGCTGTTCGGCCTCGAGGGACAGGTGATCGACGTAGGGTTCTGGACCATCACGCAAGCGGTGTTGACCTATCTCGGCATCCCTTTTGCCGCCGGATACCTGAGCCGCCGCGTATTGGTCGCCCGAAAAGGGGAAGACTGGTACCGGACACGGTTCCTGCCGCGCATAGCCCCGATCACAATGGTGGCGCTGTTGTTCACCATCACGGCGATGTTCGTGATGAAGGGCGGCGAGGTTCTGCGACTGCCTGCTGACGCGCTGCGCATCTCAGTACCGCTGGCGCTGTATTTCGTGATCCAGTTCGGCATCGGGTTTGTGATGGGCCGCCTCATCGAGGCCGACTATCCCCGTACAACGGCCGTCGCATTCACTGCGTCGGGCAACAATTTCGAACTGGCCATTGCGGTTGCCATCGCCACGTTCGGTCTTGCCTCTCCGGTCGCCTTTGCAACGGTCATCGGCCCGCTGGTCGAAGTGCCAGTGTTGATCGGGCTGGTTTCGGTCGCACTCTGGCTTGGCCGCCGGTGGTTTCCGACAACCGCCCCGCAAAAGGCCTGACCCATGCAGCACCCGGATACCGCTTCGTTTCCCGCACTGGACGAGACGAGCTTCGACCTCATTGACCCTGCGAGGTTGCTGACCCCGCCGATTGCCGCTCATCCGCCGCGCATCCTGATCCTTTACGGCTCGCTCCGGCCCCGCAGTTTCAGCCGCCTTGCCGCCGAGGAGGCCGGGCGCATCCTGACGCGCTTCGGGGCCGAAGTCCGTTTCTTCAATCCCTCCGGCCTGCCGCTGCCGGATCAGCCGGGTGCCGACCTGACAAAAGTTGAAGAGTTGCGGTCACTGGTGATCTGGTCCGAGGGCATGGTGTGGTCGTCACCCGAACGCCACGGGGCGATGACCGGCATCATAAAAGCGCAGATCGATTGGATCCCATTGTCGATGGGTGCGGTGCGTCCGACGCAGGGCAAGACTCTGGCGGTCATGCAGGTGTCAGGAGGCTCGCAAAGTTTCAATGCCGTCAACCAGATGCGTATCCTGGGACGCTGGATGCGGCTCATCACCATCCCGAACCAGTCGTCGATCCCGAAGGCGTTCCAGGAGTTCGAAGAGGCGGGTCGGATGCGCCCGTCGCCGCTTTATGACCGGATCGTCGATGTGATGGAGGAACTGGTCAAGTTCACCTTGCTGACGCGCGACCGTGCAGACTATCTGGTGGATCGCTATTCCGAACGCAAGGAATCCGCCGAAGCGCTGATGAAGCGGGTCAACCTCACGGCGGCAACCTGACGCTGCCGCGATGTGGCCATGCGACGGGGCCATGCGGCACTTGCAAGCTTTCGGAATGCACCTGATGCAAGTCAATGCGTCACATACAGCATTGAAGGATTGTGCCGCCAAATCCTGAAGGAATTCCGATGAGCACCCTGTCCCTGCTGAAAGACCCGAAGCGCTACCTGTTCTTCACCGGGAAAGGTGGGGTCGGAAAGACTTCGCTCAGTTGTGCAGCGGCCCTTTCCCTTGCCGATCAGGGGAAACGCATCCTTCTGGTCAGTACGGATCCCGCCTCCAACCTGCCTGCAAACCTGTCGGCGCTGCCAAGGGCAGAGGTCCCGCTGCGGTCTTTCGACATGGTCGGGTTACCCGCCCTGCGCGCTTTGCTTGAGCCGGAACCCGCCTCGACCCCTGCTGTCGCAATCTCTTCGGACGTGGACGAGGCGGGGCTTGCAGCCATGGTTGACGACCTCGCCCGCGCCGGACGCGGGTTGATCATGGTCATGGTCATGGGCAAGGGCGGTGTCGGCAAGACCACTGTCGCCGCCGCCAGTGCCATAGGGCTGGTCAAGCGCGGCCATGCCGTTCACCTCACGACCACTGATCCGGCGGCGCATGTGTCTTTGGTCGTTGACGGAACCTTGTAGGGTCTTACCGTTGACCGGATCGACCCGGTGACCGAAACCGCCCGATATGTCGAAAAGATCATGGCCACCAAGGGCCGCGATCTGGATGACGCAGACCGCGCCCTCATGCGCGAGGATCTTGCATCGCCCTGTACCGAAGAGGTGGCCGTGTTTCATGCCGTTTCCCGGACCGTCACAGAAGCGCGCAGCGCTTTTGTGGTCATGGACACCGCCCCGACCGGTCACACTCTGCTGCTGCTGGATGCGACCGGTGCCTATCACCGGCAGATGATGCACGACATGGGAGAAGCGACGCAGGGCCGCCTCGTTACCCCGCTGATGCGTCTGCAAGACCCCGACTTCACCCGTGTCATTCTGGTCGTCCTGCCGGAAACGACGCCGGTCTCCGAAGCCGCCAGCCTGCAAGGCGACCTACGCCGCGCAAAGATCGAGCCTTGGGCCTGGGTGGTCAACCGCGGTATGGCGCAATCAGGCACAACCGATCCATTGCTGCAAAAGCGGATCGTGTCAGAAACCCGCCAACTTGCGCGTCTGCACGACGGGCTGGCAGCAAGGCTTTACCTGCTGCCCTTCTCGCCAGTTCCGCCGGTCGGGGTTTCGTTGTTGTCCGCCCTGACCTAAGGTCGGACTTGCCGCACCGAAGGATCATTGAGCCGTTGCCGGACGTGGTGGCAAATCACTAGGCCTTCCCGGCCGGGGGTGGAAAAATGACATGACCTGCACACGCCGACTCTTTCTGGGCGGATTGGCGACTCTGGCAGCACCCGCCGTGCATGCCCAGTCTTCGGTCGCAGTCCGGTTTGCCCTCACTCCGGTGTTTCTGGACAATGATGCCGCGGTGATTTCCAGCCTTCAGGCCGCATTGGCCGAAGGAATGGGCCGCAGCATCGAGCTTGTGCAGCGCCGGACCTATCAGGAAATCACCGGCGCGCTGCTTGATGGGTCCGTCGATGCGGCCTGGACCTGCGGCTATCCCTATCTGCAACACCGATCTGATCTGTCGCTTCTTGGCGTGCCTGTCTGGAACGGGAGACCGCTCTACCAATCCTACCTGATCGCATCCGCAGATGACCCGGCCAGTGATCTTGGGGATCTGCGGGGCGGAACGCATGCGTTCTCCGATCCCGACAGCAATTCCGGGTTTCTGGTCACGGCCTCTGACCTTGCGACCCTTGGCGAGAGCCCGGAGACGTTCTTTTCCCGAACGATCTTTACCTTCGGGCATCGCAACGTTGTCCGTGCCGTTGCAGGTGGACTGACCCGATCCGGCAGCGTGGATGGCTATGTCTGGGAGGTGCTGAGTGCTGTCGAGCCGGACCTGACCGTACAAACCCGGATTGTCGCCCGATCCGAATGGCTGGGATTCCCGCCCTTCGTGGCGCGCTCCGACCGCAAGGATGACCCGGTCGTGGCGGACTGCAGCTCTGCGCTCCTGGGGCTGGCGGACACGGTGGCAGGTCGGTCGGCCCTTGGCCTCTTGTTCCTTGATGGGGTGACACCAGCGGACCCGTTGTTGTTCGACGGGATTGCGGCGCGCATGGCCATTCTTGGGGCGAGACCATGACTGCAAGCTGGTTCCGCAATCTGCCGGTCACGCTTCGGGTGCCGCTTGTCACGGCAACCCTGATGATCGTGCTCGGCCTCGTGGCAAGCCAGGGTGTGCTGACGGCCCTGCGCCATGTTCAGGACGCTCGTCTGGTTGAAACCGCGCGCCTGCATCTTGACGGCCTCTCGGTGGCTCTGGGGCCGTTCGTGCTGCGGCAGGATGTCTGGGAGGTCTATGACATTCTGGAGCGGGCGCAAACCGCATCTGATGGTCAGCGGCTGCTGCAGACCGTTGTCGCCGACGAACGCGGACAAGTCCTTGCGGCGAGCGATCCGAAGCGCGCTCCGGTCGGAAGCGGTATCTCTACATATGAGACGGGCGCGGTCGCCCCGAAAGACGTCACGATGACGGGCGACCCGACCCTGCGGGTGATGGCCCCTCTGCGCTATCAGGGCCGCGAGGTCGGGCGCATCGTGACCGAACTGGATGTGACCGACCTGCTGGCGGAACGACGCAGGGTGTCGCTCTGGCTGTTGTTCGGCAATGCGGCCGCGACGGCGGTGCTGACCTTCGCGGGCTGGCTGGCGGTGGCGCGCATCCTGCGCCCGGTGGCTACGCTGGTGCGCGCCATGGATGCGACCGAGGGAGTGCCCCGCCCAATTGCCGAAGCCGACATTCCCCGGGGCGATCCCGGCCTCGCCCGGCTGATAGCTACCTACAATCGCATGACCACCGCTGTCGAGGCGCGCGCCGAGGCCGAGCGGCGGCTGGCCGAGCGTGAGCGGTTCGTCAGCCTCGGGCGGCTGTCCTCGTCGCTGGCGCACGAAATTAACAATCCGCTCGGCGGGTTACTGAATGCCGCCGACACCATCGTCACCTACGCCGACCGCCCCGAAGTCGTGCGCGAGTCCGGCAGCCTGATGCTGCGCGGGCTGACCCATATGCGCGACGTGGCGCGTGCCATCCTTGACCAGAACCGTCTTGACCGGTCTGCCCAACACCTTCGCTCGGTCGATTTCGAGGATTTGCGGCTGCTGTTCGAACCGGAAGTTGCCAGCCGACAACAACACCTGAGATGGGAGATCGGCGCGGGGGACGCGACGCTTGCCAAGTTGCCCTCGGCGCAGGTTCGGCAGGTCACGCTGAACCTGCTATTGAACGCGAGCGAGGCGGCGGGGACTGGTGGGCAGGTCGGATTGACGGTCAGCAATGGCGCAGACGAGCTGTCGATCATTGTTGAAGACTCCGGACCAGGCCTCGGGCCAGACCACCTTGCCCGGCTCTTGTCGTCCGGCCCGCTTCCGCCGGGCGGCGGAGTGGGCCTGCGGCTGGCACATGATATCGTCGTCGGCCTCGACGGCCAGATCAGCCACAGCCGGACTGCGTTGGCCACGGTGATCCGAGTGGACCTTCCGGTGTCGGGCGACGGCCATGTTTGAGGGTCGCCGCATAGTTCTGGTCGAAGATGACGAGATCATGGGCGCGTCGCTGGTGCAGCGGTTGACGCTGGAAGGGGCTGAGGTGCAATGGCATCGCCACATCGCCCGCGCGTTGCCGGCAATCCGCACTCCGCGACGGACCATCGACGCCGTGATCTGCGACATCCGTTTGCCTGACGGCACCGGAGAGGAGCTTTACGACACGCTCACCCGCTTTGGCACTCCGCCGCCGTTCCTGTTCATCACCGGGCAGGGTGGCATTGATCAGGCCGTGCGGCTGATCCGGTCGGGTGCCGCCGATTACATCACCAAGCCGTTCGACATCAGCCGCTTCCTCGAACGACTTGCAATCGTCATGCGGCCACGGGGTGACATGGAGATGCCGCCCGAAACAGGCGTTTCCGCCGCCGCCCGCAGGGTGGATCGGCAGACGAGGGAGGCAGCGGATCGCGACGGGCATTTGTTGGTTCGAGGGGGACACGGGCTTGGTAAGGCGCGCCTTGCCCGCCGTGTCCATGACCAGTCAGACCGGCGCGCAGCCCCTTTCGTGGTCTGTGATGCGTTGCGCCAGCCTGTGGATGATGGAGGTATCCGCGCGGCGGTTGACGAGACCTGCGATGGCACGTTGCTGATCATCGGCATCGGGCGGCTGATGCCAGCGGCGCAGGATGTTCTGATGCAGACGCTGCGCGCGCCCGCCTTTCGCCTGATCGCGACGGCTGGCATGGGCATCGAGGAAAAGATTGCCGCAGGTAAATTTCGCGGCGATCTGTTTCATCTGCTGCAAAGCCACGAAATCGTCATTCCGCCGCTGGCCGACCGGCCCGAGGATGCGGTCTGGCTCGCGACGCGGCTGTTCCCCGTGTTCAATGCCCGGCGCAGCGCACCGCTGGAGGGACTGGCTGCCGCGACCGAGGATGCAATCCGCGCGCATGACTGGCCGGGAAACGGTCGCGAATTGCGTGCCCGCCTGATGCGCGCCGTCGAACAGGCCGAAGGGTCAAAGGTACTGCCGTCCGACCTGTTTCCTGAGCGAGCGGGACAGGATGCGATCCGACCGCTCGCCATCGTCCGCGATGCTGCCGAACGGGCACAGATCGTAGCGGCTCTGGAGCGGACGCAAGGTCAGGTTTCCGAGGCTGCACGTCTTTTGCAGGTGTCGCGCACGACCCTGTGGGAAAAGATGCAGAAGCTGGGTCTTTAAGCCCCCATGCCTGTTCGGAAATCCGAACGCCGAAAAATCAGGCATGAATTGAACGGCTTGCCGCAGCGCGGCACGACCATCCCGACCGTATCTCTCCCCCGGTCACCGTCACTAAACTGACGCAAAACGGAATTCAGGGAGGATTCTAGCCATGAAATGCAACAAGCTGGTTGACGTCGGCAGGCGTCAGTTTCTGCGGGGCGGAGCGATCAGCGCCGTCGGGGCCGCCGCCGCCGCGACGTTTGCTGCACCCGGCCAGGCCAACGCGCAGGCCCTTGCCCGGGTGGAATACCCCGCCAACCGTCTGGCCAACCTTGCCGACCTTGCCGTGAACGAACCGCTCGACATCGCCTATCCCGATGCCGACAGCCCCGGTGTGCTGATCAAGCTCGGCACTGCAGTGCCTGGTGGTGTAGGCCCCGACGGCGACATCGTCGCCTACTCGGTCCTCTGCCCGCACAAGGGCTGGACGCTCAGCTACAACGCGGGGGACAAGACGCTGAACTGCCCCGGGCACTTCAGCCGCTTCGACTGCGAGGCGGGCGGCCAGCAGACCTGGGGTCACGCGACGCAGAACCTGCCGCAGTTCAAGCTTCAGGTGACCGATGCGGGCGACATCATCGCCGATGGCGTGGACGAGCTGATCTACGGTCGGCTGTCGAACGTCCTGACGGCTTAGGGGGGAAGAAAATGGCTTTCAAACGTCAAACTGACCGGCTGCCAATCATCCCGGCCAGTGCCAAGGTCCACAATGTCACCTGCCACTATTGCATCGTCGGTTGCGGCTACAAGGCCTACACATGGCCGATCAACCAGCAGGGCAGCTTTACCGACAACTGGTCGGGCGCCGACCTGTCAAAGCAGCAGGACCTTGAGACCGACAACTGGTATGCCCCGTCGATGTACAACGTGGTGCAGCAGGATGGTCGCCCGGTGCATCTGGTCATCAAGCCTGATGTCGATTGCGTGGTGAACTCCGGCCTCGGTTCGGTGCGCGGGGCGCGCATGGCCGAGAACCGCCGCAGCGATGTGACCGGCTCGCAGTCGCAACGGCTGACCGACCCGCTGGTCTGGCGCTATGGCACCTGGCAGCCGACAACCTGGGACGATGCCCTGGATCTGGTGGCCCGCGTGACCGCCCGCGTCATCGACAAGGACAATGAGGACGACCTGTTCGTCTCGATGTTCGACCACGGCGGCAGCGCCGGGGGGTACGAGAATACCTGGGGCACCGGCAAGCTTTACTTCGAGTCGATGAAGGTCAAGCACTGCCGCATCCACAACCGCCCGGCCTACAACTCCGAAGTCCACTCGACTCGCGACATGGGCGTGGACGAGCTGAACTACCAGTATGCCGACTACGAGGTGACCGACACGATCTTCCTGATCGGCGCCAACCCGATCGAGACGCAGACCAACCTGTTCCTGAACCATATGGTTCCTGGGATGCGGAATGGGGCCCGGGTACTGATCGTCGATCCGCGCCGCACGGTGACGGTCAACGCCTGCGAGGAAGTCGCGGGCGCTGACAATGTCATGCATCTTCAGATCACCTCGGGCACCGACCTTGCGCTGTTCAACACGCTCTTCACCCACATCGCCGATCAGGGCTGGGTAGATGCCGATTTTATCGCCGCCTCCAGCTTCCAGGGAGACGTTGCGGTGGCCGAGGATGAACAGCACCCTTCCGCGCTCGGCTCGTTCGAAGCGGCGCGGGCGGCCTGCAAGATGACCTTGGCCGAAGGTGCAGCGATCTGCGGGATAAGCGAGGCCGATCTGGCCAAGGCGGCGGAATGGATCGCAAAGCCCAAGGATGATGGCAGCCGCCGCAAGACGGTCACCGCCTACGAAAAAGGTATCATCTGGGGGAATGACAACTACCGCACCATCGGTGCTCTGGTGAACATCGGTCTTGCGACCGGCAACATCGGCCGCGAAGGCGGCGGCGTTTGCCGTCTTGGTGGGCATCAGGAAGGCTACTACCGGCCGTCCGACGCCCATGTCGGCAGGCCCGCTCCCTACATCGACCAGCTTCTGATCGCTGGTCGCGGCAAGGTGCACCACATCTGGGCCAACGACCACTACAAGACCACGCTGAACGCCTCGGCCTTCAAGAGGGAATACAATCGCCGCACCAACATGGTGAAAGAAGCGATGGACGCCCGTGCCGGGGCGACGCGCGAAGAACTGGTGGATGCCATCGTGGCCGCGCTCAACGCGGGTGGTCTGTTCAGCGTCAATGTCGACATCATCCATAGCCAGATCGGCCAGCAGGCTCACGTCATCCTGCCTGCGGTGGAATCGGGCGAGATGAATCTGACCTCGATGAACGGCGAGCGGCGGATGCGGCTTGTCGAGAAGTACATGGACGGCCCTGGCCAATCGATGCCTGACTGCCTGATCGCCGCACGCATGGCCAACCATCTGGAACGCGTGCTGACCGAAGAGGGCCGCACCGAATACGCTGCCCAGTTCAAGGGCTATGACTGGCAGACCGAAGAAGACGCCTTCATGGACGGCTACAACAAGGGCAACCCAGAGGTGACCTATGACCGGCTTCGCGCCATGGGGAACAACGGGGTGCAAGAGCCGGTCACCGGCTACGCCGATGGCAAGCTGATCGGAACGCCGCGCCTCTATGAGAACGGCGTCTTTACCCGGCACGGGCGCGAAGACGGCAAGGCGCTGTTCTGCATGGGCGCGTGGCGCGGGCTTCAGGCCCCGGGCAAGGCACAGCAGAAGGCGAACTACCGGTTCCTGATCAACAACGGCCGGTCGAACATCAACTGGCAGAACTGGTTCCTCGATCAGAAGAACGACTTCGTAGCCGATCGTTTCCCGTTGCCCTACCTTCAGATCAACCCGGCCGATGCGGCCGAACTTGGCCTGAAGAACGGCGACATGGCCGAGGTCTACAACGACGTCGGCGCCACGCAGGCGATGGTCTACATCGAGCCGACGGCAAGGCCGAACGAGACCTTCATGCTGTTTGGCGCACCTTCTGGCACGCAGGGCAACGTGATCAACGCCGGGACCAACGAGTTGATCCTTCCGAACTACAAGCAGACCTGGGGGAACATCCGCAAGATCGCGGAAGCCGGGCCTGCCACAGCCGGGCTCAGCTTCAAGTCCTGGGAAGTCGCGCTCTGACGCCTACCTTGCCGCGCCCGGTACGACACGGGCGCGGCAGGGGCTACCGATCCAAGAAAGGACTGCCACATGAAGTTGGCCTACATCATGTCTCCCGCGCGGGGCGGAACCGACCCCCTGCTTGCGGAAGTGGCCCGACAACTCCGGCAGCGCGGCTTACGCCTGTGCGGAACCGTGCAGGTCAACACGGAGCGGGATGGCAGCGTGCATTGCGATATGGATCTGATGGTTCTACCCGAGGGCCCTTCGTTCCGCATCTCCCAGAACCGGGGAAACTGGGCGCGTGGGTGCCGTCTGGACGCCGGTTCTCTGGAAACCGCGGTCGAACATGTTGCACGTTCCGTGGACCGGGGTGCCGACCTGATGATCATCAACAAGTTCGGCAAACACGAGGCTGAAGGGCGAGGGTTTCGCTCGGTGATCGCAGGGGCGCTGGAGCATGGTATGCCGGTTCTCGTAGGGCTGAACGCCCTGAACCGGGAAGCCTTCGATAAGTTCTCGGGGGGATTGGCGACCGAACTGGACGCTGAACTCTGCAGCATCATTCAGTGGGCGGACTTGCCCTTTGCCAACGAGACGCATTCAACAGCCGAATTCCAACTAACGGACCACCTGTAAGCCACGTTGCGAGACGCCGAAAAGGTCAGAATGGCCGGTTGGCCCCAGAGATGGGGTGGATGCCGCTCTCCCCTGACGGCATCGCGATGTGCCAAACTCGTGGTGTCGAAGCACAAGTTGAAGGAGAGGGCATCCATGGAAGAAGTTAGCATCATCGGGGTCGATCTGGCAAAGAACGTGTTCCAGCTGCATGGCGCTGCGGCGGACGGGGCGGTCGTGTTCCGCAAGAAGTTGTCGCGGCTGCAGTTCGGGCGGTTCATGTCGGACCATCCCGCATGCGAGGTGGCGATGGAGGCCTGTCCCAGCGCGCATCACTGGGCGCGGGAACTGGCCGGGCACGGGCACCGGGTCCGGCTGATCGCGCCGCACTACGTCAAGCCATTCCTGAAGCGCCAGAAGAATGACGCGGCCGACGCGGAGGCGATTGCCGAGGCTGCGCTGCGGCCGACTATGCGGTTCGTGGAACCCAAGTCCGCAGAACAGCAAGCCCGGGCGGTGGTGTTTCGTGCGCGCGAGCAGCTGCTGAAGCAGCGGACCGAGGCGATCAACGCCTTGCGGGGCCATCTCTACGAGTTCGGCCACATCGCCCCGGAAGGGATCGGCTATGTGCCGCGGCTGGCGCAGGTCGTCGAGGATCCGGGCTCGGGCTTGCCCAACCTGGCGCGCGACATCTGCCGCATGGTTCTGGAGCAGGTCGAATTTCTGACCGTCCGCCTTGCCGCCCTGACGGCGAAGATCGCCGCCCTATCAAGGCAGGCCGCGATGCCGCGACAGCTGCAGACGATGCCCGGCGTCGGCCCGATCGGCGCCCTGGCGATCGAAACCTTCGCACCGCCGATGGATCAGTTTCGACGTGGCCGCGACTTCGCCGCCTGGCTGGGCTTGGTGCCGAGGCAGCATTCCTCGGGCGGCAAGCAGAGGCTGGGGAAGACATCGAAGATGGGGCAGCGGGATATTCGACGACTGCTTGTCACCGGCGCGATGGCAGTGCTCCGCTGGGCCCTGCGTCGGGGCGCCCCCGGAAACCCGTGGCTGGCGCGCCTGCTGGAACGCAAGCCGCCGATGGTCGCGGCCTTCGCGCTGGCCAACAAGATGGCGCGTGGGATCTGGGCGATGCTGACGCGCAAAGAGGACTACCGCGACCCGGTGACTGTCGGCGCCTGAACGGGTGCTGTCGGCCCTAGGCGCGACAGAGTTGTGAGGAAGACATGAACTGCATGGGCAAATGATCGCCATGATCCGGGTTGGGCAAACCAGAAACCTTCTCCGGGCCTCGAGCCCGCCTTCAGAGATTTGGCTCCGATCCGCGCATCACCATCCCGGCCAGCGGCATCAGTCAGTCGCACATATAGGCCTGACCAAAGATCGCACTCGATCACATGCGCAGAAGTTCAGATATTCCTTGCAAACCGAGCGGCATCCACCAAAGAAGGTTCGACCGCAGTCGCGTTCCCTCCGCCACATGCCTTCGCGAAACGCTTCTCCCGATCCGGCTGCGGCTGGATTTTTCCGTTGTTTTCAAGGGTTATGCGCGCAGCCCTTTCCACCGGTCACGCCATGCTGTGACCCCAAAGCGTTC
>Ga0247832_1004029_pt1 | contig 19031 bp, 14 predicted proteins | sample LaCruzMarch2015__10_FD_192407 | JGI IMG/M metagenome (GOLD analysis project Ga0247832, IMG submission 192407) | Freshwater microbial communities from meromictic Lake La Cruz, Castile-La Mancha, Spain - LaCruzMarch2015_4m | ecosystem: Environmental > Aquatic > Freshwater > Lake | place: Spain... | reverse complement strand
ACGGACCACAGCGACGCAGAAATTCGTGGCGGCCTCCCCAAAACCAAAAGATCTTATTGCTGGTTTTTGGCGATATCGCATGCCCTGCCTATCACCTCTACCTGCCCAGAATAATGGGTTTAAAAGAAAAAATAGCAGAACTCAACGGCGAAATCCTGTGGATCTTCCCGCACGCATTGGACTCCAGCATGAGCCCCTACGCCGGCGCCAAGGTTTACCGGGATTTGCTTGGTCAAAGCATGGGGGCCTATCGCATCGCTCGTTTGCCCACCCTGGTCCTCCTCCAAAAAGACCGTGAACAAGCGAAGAAGCCGTTGTCATGGGCACGCAAAATCCAACGAGATACGTGGTCCGTTCGCTATGTAGGGGCCGTTGACCAGGACCCCGAGGGCCGTGCGATCGGAATCCGACAGGACCTTGGCGAAGCCTTGCGGGATTTGAGCCAAAGTTCCTATGTTCGCATCCCGGCAACCCGAACCCATGGCTGCCCCTACCCTGTCACACAACGCCCCTAACACCACATCCCATCCGAACATGCCTGTATTCAATCATCGTCTGATCAGGGCCCTGTGGGTTGTTTTTTGTTGGACCCTGCTGTCAGTTCCTGCGGCCTTGGCCCAGACCGATACCTTGTTTTGGTTTGCGGCCCCGGAGGCCAGCGCTGGATTGGGCGAGGTTCCCGTTTCACTGCATCTATCGGCCGGACCTTCGGGAGCCCAAATCACCGTAGATCAACCGGCAAACCCCGTTGGATTCGCCCCCATCAACTTGACCGTTGCCCCGAACAGTGTCTTGGTCCATGAGCTCACAGCGCGCCTTGCCCAATTGGAAAACCAACCGGCCAACGCGATTCTCAATTTGGGACTGCGCATACGTTCCACCCAGCCCGTAGGTGTTCTCTACGAAATTAGTTCCCCCCAGAACGCAGCCTCCTTTACTCTCAAAGGCAAGACGGCCTTGGGTCTGCGGTTTTTTGTGGGAGGCCAAGCCTCGTTGGCGGCTTGGGTCAACGATGCCTCCCTGGTTCCCGCAGCGCGCAGTCGTTTTGATATCGTCGCCACCCAGGACAGCACCCTCGTTACGGTGAGCCCCCGCAGCGATATCGTGGGGCACAACGCCAACCAAACCTTTCAGCGTATGCTAATGCGGGGTCAAACTTATTCGGGGGTTGCAGTGGGCACAGGCGGTCTTAACAAAGTCAGCGGGTCGCTCATTAACAGCAACAAGCCCATTGCGGTGACCTATTCAGACGATGCCGTCCAAGACCTGGTTCAGTACGGGCCTTGCCGCGATATGGTTGGGGATCAGTTGGTACCCGTACAGTCGGTCGGCACCGAATACATTGTTGGCAAAGGAATTCTTAGCAACCAAGGAGGCAGCAATGCCCTGCCGGACCGCTACTATGTGACGTCCACGGATACCGGTACTGTCCTACGGATCAACGGTTTGGCTTTGTACACCTTCATATCGGCCGGGGAAACCTATCCCCTGACGGTCAACAACCCTTCCGAAATTATCCAGACCAATAAACCCGTTTATGTATTTCATGTTACGGGAATGGGTTGTGAAGTGGGCGGAGCTCTGCTGCCGCGTATCCAATGCACCGGTTCTCGACAAGCTCGATTTTATCGAAACCCCGGCGATTCCCTCTACCTCCTGGCCGTTGTTCAAAACGGGGGCCAAGGGTTGTTCACCGTGAACGGTCTTTCCACCGTCCTCCAAGCTTCGGATTTTGCTCCCCTGCCGGGAAGCCAATGGTGGGTGGCCCGCAAGAATATCGGCCCCTTGGTTCCGTCCAGCGGAACCGTCACCCTGCAGAACAGCGTTTATACCTTTCATGCCGGGCTCATTGCCGGCTCATCGGACCTGGATGCCCAATCCGCCAACGCCATCCGATACGCCTACTTTTCGGATTACGGCCTGAGTGCCAACCGGGATATCTACGATACCCTCTGCCAGGGACAGGCACGCTTTTTGGGAAATCGCCGATTTGATAGCACCGGCATTTACCTGGTAACCTACAGTTCCACCACCCTCTGTGATTCAACGGTCACCCTTTTCCTGACCGTTTACCCCAAGGACACGTTCAACCTGGTGCCGCTACCCGTTCAGGCTTGCGGTTCGTTTCGAATCAATGGCCGTAACATAACTGTTTCGGGAACCTATACCGACAGCCTGCGCAATCGTTGGGGCTGCGACAGCCTCTCTGTTCTGCAACTCACCGTGCACCCCCTCTACAACCAAAGTCTGCAACGCAGCGTCTGCGATAGTTTTTATTTTGACGGTCGTTGGTTGCGGCAATCGGGCAACTACGCCGATACCCTCCTCAGCATCCAAGGCTGCGACAGCATCGTACGCCTGCAATTGACCATCGGGAGTAGCTATACCGCCAGCGAAGAAGTGAGGCATTGCGGCCCTTACCGATGGCGGGGCCAAACCTATTCCAATTCAGGGACTTATACGCGATTGATTCCCGGACCCGGGGGTTGTGATTCCTTGCTCGAACTGCAGCTTCGAATCTTGGAGGTTCCGGATGCCCTCCTGCCCGGACCCGTCGAACACTGTTTGGATGACGGACCGGTACGGTTGGAACTGGGTCAACCGGCTGGAGGTCGCTATGTAGGCGATGGAGTTACTGGTAACCTCTTTGCCCCGAACATCCGACGCGATTACGAAATACGGTATATTGTTACGGGCCCCGACGGCTGCAGCGATACGGCCTTGCTTCGGGTCAGGGTCCACGATGAATGCAACGCTTTTTTGCATCTGCCCAATGCCTTTGCTCCGGATGATCCCAACAACCCCGTTAACCGGACTTTTGGGATGGTTTTCTATAACATTGCCCAGGTATGGGTTCGGGTTTACGATCGGTACGGTCAAGTGGTTTTTGAATCCGAGGATTTGAACTTTGGATGGGATGGCACCCACAAGGGTCAGCCATTGCCCGCGGGCACCTACGTTTATCATCTAGAATACACCGAGGCCTCCCGTCAAAAAGGCCAACGGTCCGGCCTCCTGCACTTGGTTCGCTAGACGAACTGGCTAGGGGCGGTTCTTTTCTGCAAAAAGCACCGCATCCCGCAAGCGCACCGACATGGCCGTTTGCAATTCACCCATCATGCCCGACACCGGGGCAAATTCGCGACGGCCGTTCAAAAGCCGCTCCATATCGCGGCGCTCTTGGCGTTCCGTGAAAACCTTGTCGGAGGGATCAACGCGATTGCGATCCGCCCACACCCCGGCATAGAGTCGGCTCTTATCCCCATCGTAGGTCACATAGCGTAGCTCGTCACCCGTCTCAACCTGAAAAATATCCGAGAAATAAACCTCCTCGTTCGAGGCATTGACCATTTGGCACTGCACCTTCATACGAATCACACTGCGACCGGTCCACTCGGTGTATTCAACTTTCTTGTAACGGGTTTCGGTTTGTTTTTGTTGGTTGGTCGGGTTCACCACCTCCACCGTGTATCCCTCCCAGCCCCTGCGGATCTCCGAACGCAAGTCCGGTGGAATGATCTGAAGCTCAAGTACTTTGCCACCTATAACGGCATTGGCGCCCAGGGAGAGAGCGGTTTCCAGGATGACCTTGTTGCCGCCAAAAAGCAGGTTGGCCTGCTGCTGCAAAGCATTGTTAATGGCGACCTCGTCGACCAGCTGAATAAAACGGTTGCGTTCCATCGTAAGGGCCGATCGCAAGAAGGTATGCGGTGTTAGCATGAAGGCAAATCCGGTGCTCCCATCAAAGGGCAGGATGGCCAGCTTCATCATCAAACGACTCTCGCAGACAATCATCATCGAGTCCAAGTTCCTGAAACCGGGCAGAATTGCTTCGGCGTCTTTGAAGCGCTGGTGGGCCGCCCGAAAACGTTGACGGTCATACATCGCCATGCCATCTTCGTAGACGGGAATGGCACGGGCCACCCGCTCCATTTGAGCCGCATCCCGGTAATTGGGATCGACCCGCTTCATATCGGCCAAGACGGCCTGGGCTTCGGTGAACTGACCTTGGTCCATCAGACGGGCCGCTTGGTTGTAGGCCCCTTCCAGGTAGGTTGCCTTGTCGGACTCGTAGTCTGCACGGTAACGGGCCGGAAAATCCAGGTCAACGCGCAGAGCCTCCAAGTCACGGTAAAACCTCTCGGCCTTGACAAAGGCAAAAACCGCATCCGTCAATTGTCGCTCCCGGTGCAATCGGTCAAACTTGAGCAACAAAGCATCGAGGTGCTGCTGACCCGAACGCTTGAGGCCGGTTCGGGCCTCAATCAAGGTGGGCTTGGCGCGCAATGCCCGCATGTATTGAAGGGAGGCCTCTTCGTACAAACCTGCGGCAGCCATTTCGTCGCCCTTGGCCGTCCATTTGCGGGGCGATTGGCAAGCGTATAGGCCCAGCAAAGACAAGGAAAGTGCCGCCATCATGGCATAGCGCTTGATGCATGGAATTCTATATTCAAGAGTTGGCATGGGGTTCCGGTTTTTGGTTCAAGCCGGTACAGCCAAAATTAGGGGATTTCGACAAAGATTCGCTTGTAAAAGAACAAGCTCATACCCACCCCAACCGAGATTCCAGTATCCGCCAGATTAAAGACCGGTCTGAAAAAAACAAAATAATCCCCTCCCCAAACCGGAAGCCAATCCGGCAAAAATCCTTGGAAAAGGGGGAAATACAACATATCAACCACCCGACCATACATCCAATCCTCGTAGCCAAACAAGCGGCCGTAAAACAAAGAATCCACGATATTGCCACAGGCCCCGGCCCAAATCAAAGCCAAGGCAATGGTTCCTCCGGTTCGGGTAAAACCTTTGTGAATCGTATTCCAGAAATATGTACCCAAACCAAGCACGGCGATAAGTCGAAAGGAGGTGAGCAATAATTTTCCGGTACGCCCCCCCCATTCCAAACCAAAAGCCATCCCGTTGTTTTCGATAAAAAACAATTGAAAATACCTTCCGAGAACCTCGATGGATTCGCCGTGGGCCATGTGGGTTCGGATCCAAAGTTTGGACGCCTGGTCCAAAACCAAAAGACCTAAAGCGACCGTGATCGCCAGGATTTTGGGCTTCAACCTATTGTTTTAGTTTGGCTTCCATCGAAAGGGTGGCATGGGGCACCGCCATCAAACGCTCCTTCTGGATCAATTTGCCGGTTTCACGGCAAATCCCGTAGGTCTTGTTCTCGATGCGAATCAAGGCGTTTTCGAGGTGATCGATGAATTTGCGCTGACGAGCGGCCTGCTGCGAATGCTGTTCTTTTTCGAGGGTTAAGGAGCCTTCTTCGAGGGTAACATACGAATTGGACGTGTCATCGGTTCCGTTTTCGTTGGTATGCATGAGCTGTTCTTGGTGATACCGGAATTCTGCCCGGGCTTTTTCAAGTTTTTCGATGATGACTTTGCGAAAATCCTGTAATTCTTCGTCGCTGTAACGGTTTTTGTTGGAGCTGTTCATAGTTGAGCGGGTAAAAAGGAAGCGTTGTGAATGGAATTGAAAATTAAAAGCCAAATGGGGTTGGCCGTACGGTTCAGGCAGGTTTGTTATCCACTTTGTCAACAAAAACCCGGATCACGAGGCCCTCCAAGTCGAGCACCTCGGCTCCTTCCCTGGAGGATGGCAGACCTTGATGGATTTGCAGGGCCAGGACTTCGTTGGCCATGGAAGCCCCGTGCTCTGCCACCAAGTCTTTGACCACCGGTAGGTCTTCCAAAATCAAGTGAATGCGGTCGGTCAATTCGTACCCGCGATCCTTGCGGATTTTTTGAACACGGTTGACCAATTCGCGAGCGGTACCCTCCAAGACCAAGGAAGGACTTAGGGAGGTATCCAGGGCTACCGTCAGCGTTCCTTCGGAGGCCGTCTGCCAGCCTGGAATATCCAAGGTGATGACTTCCAAGTCCTCTACTTCTAGAACACAATTTACGTCATCTACCCGAAGCTCCAATAGACCCTTGTCCAGAAAACCTTGGACCTCCTGGGCACTGATTTGTTCCAGGGCTGCTCCCAACTTTTGGATGACCGTTGGGTAACGGGGACCCAGCCGCCTGAATTGAGGCCGCAATTTGCGTTGAATTTGCAAATCACCGGTGCCCGTCCAAACAATTTCTTTGATGTTCACTTCGTTGCGGATCAAATCCAACATACTCCCTAGGCTGTCGGTATCCAAACCTGCCGGAGGAACCAAACCCAAACGCTGCAGGGGTTGACGAACGCGAATCCCGGCTTTTTTGCGAAGGGACAAGGCCAAGGAACAAACCTGCTGGGCCCATTGCATTCGTTGTTCCAACTCCAGATTCATCTTATTCCGATCGGCCTGAGGCATGCGGTCCAGATGGACCGACATAGGAGCATTGCCCGAACCAGCACCCATCAAATCCCGGTACAGGCGATCCGCATAGAAGGGAGCCAATGGCGCCATTAATTGGGACAAAGTCCGCAGGCATTGATGAAGGGTCGCAAAGGCGTTCCACTTATCGCGGCTCTTGCCATCTTTCCAGAAACGACGGCGGCACAAACGAACATACCAATTGCTCAAGTGCTCGTCTGTAAATTCCTGGATAGCCCGAGCGGCCCGGGTGGGCTCCATCTCTTCGTAAGCCGTAACGGCCTCGTGGATGAGGGAATGCAGGCGGGACAAAATCCAGCGATCCATTTCGTGAAGGCCTTCGGCATCCGCCTCCAGGGCCGGTGGCTCTGCTTGGGGATCAAAACCATCCAGGTTGGCATAGAGCGCCCAGAACTGGTACGTATTGTAGAGGGTTCCAAAAAATTTACGCTGCACCTCTTCCACCCCTTTGGGGTCAAACTTGAGGTTATCCCAGGGCGGAGCGTTCACCACCATGTACCAACGCAAGGCGTCGGCCCCGTAGCGGTTGAGCATCAAATAGGGATCGATGGTATTGGCCAAACGCTTGGACATTTTGTTACCGTCCTTGTCCAGAACCAACCCGTTGCTGATCACCGATCGAAAAGCCACGCTATCAAAAAGCATCACCGCCAAGGCATGCAGGGTAAAGAACCAACCCCGGGTCTGATCCACTCCTTCCGCGATGAAATCGGCCGGAAAAGAAGGCGGCAATCCCGTTGCGATGGCTTCGGTCCCTGAACCCCATGGATAATGATTCTGCGCATACGGCATGGCCCCCGAATCAAACCAAACATCAATCAGATCGGGCTCCCGGTGCATCGGACGGCCCGACGGAGAAACCAAGACAATCCGATCCACTTCGGGACGGTGCAAATCATTGATTTCGTTGGGATTGGGCCAACCTGCAGCACGGGCTTCCTCCATCGCCGATTTGAGTTCGGCCATGGAACCAATGCAGCGCGTCTCCTGCCCGTCTTCGGTACGCCACAAAGGCAGGGGCGTTCCCCAAAAACGGGAACGAGACAGGTTCCAATCCACCAGGTTTTCGAGCCAATGACCAAAGCGCCCGGTACCCGTGCTTTCGGGTTTCCAGCGGATGGTCCGGTTCAGTTCAATCATCCGGTCTTTGAAAGCGGTGGTCCGCACAAACCAGGAATCCAAGGGATAATACAAAATAGGCTTGTCCGTACGCCAACAATGGGGATAACTGTGCTCGTATTTCTCGATGCGAAAGGCTTGACCGGCCCGCTTGAGTTTGAGTGCAATGAGATCATCCGCGCTCAGTAATTTGCGCAGGTCGGCGATCAAATGCGCCAATTGCTTTTGTTGAACGGCCAGCCACTGGGCTTTTTCTTCGTCGTTGAGGAAGGCCTCCTTGACCGGATAGCCGGCCAGCGGAAACTCGGGATCCTGAATCTCCTCGCTAAAGCGCCCGGCCCGGTCCACCAGGGTCAGGGACCCCAGGTTGTGCTGACGCCCCGCCTTGAAGTCATCGGCTCCAAAACTGGGGGCCAAATGAACCAAACCGGTTCCCTCTTCGGTGCTGACAAAATCCCCCACCACCATCCGGTACGGATCCCCTTCGAGGGGTCGTGCATAGGGCAACAGGGGTTCGTAGCGCAAGTCCTGCAAGGCAGAGCCCTTGATTTGGCCCCAAACCTTCAAGGAATCCTTGTCGGAATAGGCCTGCAGTCGATCCAAAGCCAGCAAAAACCCTTGCTCTTCGGTGGTGTAGGTGTTGGGACCGCTCACCAAAACGTAATCAATGGCAGCGCCCACCGCCAGACCGGTATTGGAAGGCAGGGTCCATGGCGTGGTGGTCCAGGCCAAGGCGTAGACCTGCAGATTCAACCCGTTGAATAGGGCCCGCCCTTGGTCTCCATCGCTAAACTGCAGATTTTGGAGCAAGGTTTGGGTCGCATCGGCGGTCAACCGAAATTGGGCCACCATCGAAAGGTCCTTGACCTGACGATAGGTCCCCGGCTGATTTAATTCATGGGAACTGAGTCCCGTCCCTGCCGCAGGGCTGTATGGCTGGATGGTATACCCCTTGTAGAGTAAATCTTTTTGATAAAGTTTTTGGAGCAAAAACCAAACCGACTCGATGTATTCGTTGTGATAGGTGACGTAAGGCCGATCCAAATCGATCCAATAACCCATCAGGCGGGTCAATTCTTCCCACTTGCCGGTGTATTGCAAAACATCTTCCCGGCAATGCCGGTTGAATTCTTCGATGGAAATCCGCTCACCAATATCATCTCTGCGGATTCCCAATTTCTTCTCCACCTGCAATTCAACGGGTAGTCCGTGGGTATCCCATCCGCTTTTGCGTTCGACGCGATACCCTTGCATGGTCCAATACCGTCCCAGGTAATCCTTGATGGTCCGGGCCATGACGTGGTGAATACCCGGAATCCCGTTGGCCGAAGGGGGCCCCTCGTAAAAGACCTTGACCGGACGCTCGTCCGCCTTCAGGCTTTGCTCAAAAATCTGGTTTTCCTCCCAGAATTCGGTGATTTCCTGCTGAAAAGCCGTCCAATCGGCTTTGGTGTATTCCCGGTACCTCTTCATAACCAAGGCGCAAAAATAGGCGTTTTCGTCCCCGCTCAGTTAGGGTTGAACAGCCGAACCGGGTCGTTTCCTGCGGTCCATCCACAAAATCAGGGTCGGCAGCAGGACCAAATTGGCCACCATGGCCAAAAGCAAGGTCACGGCCGACATGAGGCCCAGGGCCTGGGTCCCGCCAAAATCCGAAAACGCAAAGACTACAAAGCCAAAAAACAAAATAATAGAGGTATAAATCATGGACCCCCCGGTTTCCAGGGTGCAAACCCGCAAATGCTCCATGGTGCTCCGGTTATGACGCTTGATTTCTTGGTAATAACGCGCCAAATAGTGAATGCAATCATCCACGGCAATCCCCAAAACAATACTGAAAATCAAGACCGTGCTGGGCTTGATCGAAACCCCCATCCACCCCATCACACCGGCCGTAAAAAGCAACGGAAGGCTGTTGGGCAACAAGGCAAAAAGCACCGCCTTCCAACTACGGTAGGTGAGGCCCATCATGAGGGCAATCAACAAAACCGCCAACAAAATCGAACCCGCCAACGATCGAACCAGGTATTGATTCCCCCGTAGAAACATCAGGGAATTCCCTGTGAAAAAGACCTTTTCATCTCGACCTTCCATGATGGAATCCACCCCCAACCGCAACGCATCGAGAACACGGTGGAGGGAGTCGGTCCCTACATCGGCCATGTTATAGGAAATGCGCATAAATTGTTTGGAAGAATCCATGAGTCGAAGGCTGAGGCCTTCCTTTCCGGATTCCCCACGACTTCGTAACAAATAAGGAAGCACAAAGGCCCTTTCCTGAGCGTTGGGCAATTGATAGTGGGCCTGAGATCCTCCAAAATAAGCCTGATTGGCCGCTTTGATCAATTCCACCATCGAAATCGGCGGCCCAAAGATGGGCTGCTGCTCCAACAAATTCTGAATTTGATCGGCCTTTTGGAGAAGGGCTGGAGACTGGGCGCCGTTGGAACGGCCGGCATCCAAAACCAAATCCAAGGGCATCACCCCGCCAAAATGTTTTTCGAGGAAACGCAAATCCCGGTAAACATGATCGTTCCGTGGCAAATCATCGACAACGTAACTGTTGGTCCTTAATTGCAGGATTCCACTGATCGCCACAACCAATAGACCCACCGTTGCCGCCACCACCACCCGACGACGAAATTCAATCCAACGCGTCAGGCGTTCCAGCCATCGCCGGATGCGCTGATTTTCCAGGTGACGAATTTGACGAAATCCTGGGGCCGGAAGCAGGCTAAGAATCGCCGGTATGACAACGATGCTTAATACAAACATCACCATGACCGAAAGGCCGGTCACAAAACCAAACTCCCGGAGAATCACACTTTCGGTAAAATAAAAAACAAAAAATCCAACCGCTGTGGTTGCGTTGGTGATCAGAGTCGCTACCCCAATTCGTTCGACAATGCGGGTGAGGGCTTTGACTTTGTTGCCGTGCTTGCGGTACTCGTTGTGGTATTTGTTCACCAAATAGACCCCGTTGGGGACCCCAATGACCACCATCAGGGCCGGAATCAAACCCGAAATCAGGGTGATACTGTAACCCATCCAGCCCATGATGCCCATGGCCCAGACAATCCCAATACCCACCAGCGTCAAGGATAGCAAGACGGTTTGAAACGACCGAAAAAACAAAAACAGGACCATCCCAGTCACAACCACGGATGCGACCAAAAACCAAATCAATTCATCTTTGATTCGGGTGGCCATCACGGTGCGGATATAGGGCAGGCCCGAAAGGTACACGGTGTTACCGGAGGCCACGGAATACGCCGAAGTCCGTTTTTCGACGGCCGATACCACCTCGATTCGACGGGAATCGTCCAACGTAGCCGGGTCCAAAGCCACGGCCATCAGGGCGGTCGATGTTTGGGGGTTGACCAACAAACGCTCGTAAGCGTTTTCAAAGCGATCCCCCCCGCTAATCCATCCGTTGGGGCCCAGGCGTTCCTGGTACTCAAAGGCCCGCAGGCTATCGTTGCGAACCAGCAGGGGCAAATCCGCAACGGTATAAGCCTTGGCGATTCCAGGGATTTGGCGGATGGACCTGGCCAGCTGGGACCATTCCCTCGCAAAGGCGGGGTCGGCGACCGAGGGTACCGAGACCCCCACCACCATCACATTCCCATCCACCCCAAAGCGTTGACAAAAATCCTGGTAAACTTTGTAAGCCGTATCGCTTTCGGGAATGAGCCGGTTGCCCTGGTACGACATCTTGACCTTGGTTGCCTGCCAACCCATCAAGCAGGTCAGCGCCAGGACCAACCCAAGCAGAGGCAGTCTTTGCCTAAGAATCAAACGAGCGATGCCAAACCAAACCATGGATCTGTTATAATTTTTTTTGAAAGCGATGGGTCAGGGACGTCGTGGAATGTCCCTCCAGCAAACTCACCAAATGAACGCGACCCCCGGCCTTCAGGACCGTATCAGCGCCCACCACAGTTTCGACGGTATAATCCCCGCCTTTGACCAAAACATCGGGGACCAATAGACGAATCAATTCGCCCGGATCTTCTTGGCCAAAGAGCACCACGGCATCGACCCAAACCAAGGCCGAGAGCAACGCAGCCCGGGCGTTTTCGTCCTGCACCGGGCGTTGGGGCCCTTTGAGACCCCGAACCGAGGCATCGTCGTTGAGGGCGACCACCAAGCGATCTCCCTGGGCCGCCGCTTCCCTCAAAACCCGCAGGTGACCGGGATGCAAAAGATCGAAACAACCGTTGGTAAAAACCCAACGATGACCCTGCGCCTTCCATTCTTGGACCAGCGCCAACAGATCCTGATCGTTACGAAAGATCGGAGCCGCTTGGGTTTGCATGGGGATTGACCGGTTGAGGTTCTTCGACCTGGTGGTCGCGGTACAAACTCATCAAAAAATAACTAAGACCACCCACCAACACTACCAAGACGGTTTGAGCCAAATGACTAAGGGTCGCAAAGGCCAAGGCCGTAGTCGGGCTCATCGCCAAGCCTGGAATCATGCCCAGGGTCCATACAATAGCCGCATGATAGGCGCCCATCCCCCCTTGAACCGGCATTACAAAGCCAAAAGCACCGGCCACCAACAAAAGCATGGCATCGGGTGCCCCCAGAGATTCCGCCCCGGGGAAGGCAAAAAAGCAGAAATAGGTCATCAAATAATACCCCAACCAAATCAAGGCGGTATAAACGCCCACCAGCCAAGGGGATGGAACATGACGCAGTCCGGTCACGCCTTTGCCTATATCGGCCAAGGTTTGTCGAATTTGGGCCGGAACCGGCACCAGGCGACCCAGGGTTCTCCAAAGCACCACCACCGTTGCCATTCCCAACAAAAAGGCTACCAAAAAACCGAGGGAAACACCGGAACCAACTTTTGTTGTAACAAAACTCAAAACAGGATCCAGCAACATATCCTGGTATCCCAACAAAACCCCCAGGGCCAGGACCAACAAGACCGCCAAGTCCAACAACCGCTCCAGGACCACCGTGCCAAAGAGGGCACTCAAACCCAAGGGGGTTTTGCGGGCCAAAAGCAGGCAGCGGGTGAACTCCCCCAACCTAGGCAAAGCCAGGTTGGCCAGGTACCCCGACATGACGGCATAAAAGGCCTTGAGCGCCGAAGGGCGATGACCCAAGGGTTCTGCCAGCAAGGCCCAACGTAAACCCCTGAACCAATGGCTCAAAAGGCCGCATAACAAAGCCGCTCCTATCCATTCCCAACGGGTTTGAGACAAGGCATCGGCGAATTCTCGAAGATCAATTTTGCGAAAAACCAGGTACAAGATGATGACCCCGGCGATCAGCGACAAGAGGGCGCCCCATGGTCGACGTCGAGCTGGCTGGGCGGGGACGGACGGGGCTGAGCCCGACTGCGTTGAGCCCGGCTGGGATTCGTCGTGAATCATCCGACGATTAATCGGTTGTTATCGTCCGGAAAGACGGTCAAGGGATGGTGATGGGCTGCCTCTTCGGGGGTGTAAAAACCGTAGCCAATCACAATCACCAAATCACCCACCTGGGCTTTGCGGGCTGCAGGTCCGTTCAGGCAAATGATCCCGGTATCGGCTTCGCCCTCGATGACATAGGTTTCCAACCTTTCGCCGTTGTTGATATTGACCACCTGAACACGCTCGAAGGCCATCAGGCCCGCGGCATCCATCAAACGCTTGTCAATGGTAATGCTACCGATATAATGCAACTCGGCCTGGGTGACCTTGACACGGTGCAATTTGGATTTGACCATTTGTATCCACATAAGCGGTTTTTTGGAGGGGTTGGACTGCGAAAAGCGGGCAAATCTACGGAGCAAGGAGCTCATTATCGATTAAACGGACCGAACCCAGCCAGCCGGCAAAAAGGGCGCGCGGCAGGCCGTCAACGGCGGGACCGGACCAGGGGTCCAAGGTCCCATCCCGGACCAGGCTGAGGTATTCGGGGCGTAGGCCCTCCTGCTCCAGGCGATGCAGCCCCCCCTCAATCAGGGCGGACGGGGAGAGCGGGGCGGACGGGGAGAGCGGGGCGGACGGGGAGGGCGGAACCGCACCCGAGAGCGGAACCGCACCCGAGAGCGGGGCTGCCAGGGCCTCTTTCATCCAACGCCAGGTCCGGGCTATGCCGCGCGCCCGCTCCAAATCCTCGGCACTCAGCAACAAATTCCTGGAACTCAATGCCAAACCCATCGCATCCCTCACCGTGGGCCTCCGATGAAGGACCGCCTGGCGACCCTTCCTCGTATCCAAGAGCCGTTGCACGACCAAGCATTGCTGATAATCCTTGAGCCCCATAAAGAGGTCGGTGCAGGGTATTAGGTCCAACAAACGCCCCACCACCTGCGCCACCCCTTGAAAATGCCCGGGTCGCCAAGCCCCCTCCAAAACCGTATCCAAACCGCCCAAATCATACACCGGGGGCTCCCATCCTCCCCCAAACAAATCCCCCACCTCCGGCATAAAAACCAAATCCACCCCGGCCGGCTTGAGCAGGGCCAGATCCTCTTCCTCATGACGCGGGTAACTGGCCAGGTCTTCGGCCCGGTTGAATTGGAGGGGATTCACAAAAATGCTGCAAATCACCACCCCTGTTTGGGCCCTGGCCTCTTCAGCCAAAGCCAAATGCCCTGCATGCAATGCCCCCATGGTGGGCACAAAACCCAGCGAGGCTCCCTTCGAATTCAGGTCATCCAAGACCTGCCTCAAATGGGCAAGCGTTCGTACAATCTGCATGGTTGCTAAAGTTAGGTTAATATCTCGGTGTCAAATTTTGCGATTTTCGCTTTATTATCTATATTTTTGCATTATAATAATTTGTAGAGGACCCCGATGAGCGCCAAACCCCGTATTTTGTTCGTTTCGCATGAAATGAACCCCTACCTTCAGATCAGCGAAATAGCCCAAGCCGCCCTACAGTTGCCCAAAACAATGCAGGAAAGAGGCATGGAGATCCGGGTTCTGATGCCCCGCTACGGCAGCATCAACGAACGCAAGCACCGCCTCCACGAAGTCGTCCGCCTATCGGGCATCAATATCGTCATCGGCGAAACGGATAACCCACTCATTATCAAGGTTGCCTCCTTACCGCAGGCGCGCATGCAGGTTTATTTCCTGGACAACGAAGACTTTTTTCACCGCAAACACGGCATCCGCGATGACAAAGGCAAATTCTTTGCCGACAACCATGAGCGCATGATTTTTTTCAACAAAGGCGTTCTGGAGACCATCGTCAAACTGGGCTGGGCCCCCGATATCATCCATTGCAATGGCTGGATGACCTCGCTGATCCCCCTCTACCTCAAGCGCTACTACCGCCACTCCGCTGTTTTTGGACAATCCCGCATTGTTTACTCCGTCCACCCTTCCCAATTCAAAGAAAAACTAGGCAAAGACCTGCAGGCCAAGGCCCGCATTGAAATGGTCTCCGACGAAGACCTGGCCTGCCTGGCCCCCTTGGACGAAAACAGCCTGCACCAACTGGCCATCCAGCATGCCGACGCCGTCACCTACGCCGAATCCTTGGGCGATAGCTTCCCTCATGCCGACCCAGCCGCTCCCATCATCACTTTTAACAGCCAAAACCTGGCGGATGTCCACCAGGATCTGTACCAAACTCTGCTACAATCCGTGACCGAAACGGTCGGTTCATGATGAACCGTCCACTTTGGGGCCGGCTGACGGCCCTTGCACTTGCCTTGGCAGGGGGGATGGGCCTCGTTTCCTGCAACCAGGAAGGCACCTTGGGTCTGGACCTCCTACCCGACAAAGACCGTTACCTCACCCTCACCGACAGCGTGAGCCTGGTGGGCGGAACCGTCCTCGAAGATTCCTTGCAAAGTCAATTGCCCGGTTCCTTTCTGTTGGGCGAACTCAACAACCCCGCCTTTGGAAGGGCCCGCGCCTCCTTTGTATTTCAGGTTCTGCCCAGCAGCGAGAACATCCGATTGGGCGATCCCGATTCCACCCTTACCCTGGATTCCCTGGTTTTTTCGATGAGCCTCGCCGGTTACCAAGGCGACACCAATACCAGCCTGGTCCTGCGCGTTCATCGGCTGGCCGGTACCGTGGCCCCCATCCGGACCTACTATTCCCGGGATCCCGTCCGTACCATCGGCGAACCCCTGGGCCAAAGCATCTATCGGTACCGCAGCGGCGTCATTGACCCCATCAACGAGCCTGTTGGCCAAAACCTGGACTCGGTGATCAAATACAGCGGCGTTCTGCGCATGCGCTTGGATCAAACCACCGCCGGACTTCAACTAGCCCAAAGCCTGCTCGCCGGCAAAGACAGCGTTGAATACAAAGACGCCAGCTCCTTTGTCCGTTTCTTGAACGGCCTCTGGGTCGAAGCCCAAACCGACCCCAACATCCTTCGCAACGGAAACGGGCTTTTGCTTCAAAGCAGCCCTGTCGCCACCCGCACCGGGCTCTACCTCTACTACAAAAACGGAAGCCAACGCCGCCGTCTTGATTTAATGTTACGGACTGTTTCGGGCAGCCGCAATCGTTTTGAATTTGACTACGCCAACTCCGAAGTAAAAGAAGCGATGGGCCGCAACAGTGCGACCGATACCACCTTGGAATTCACCTACATACAAGCTGGTTCCGGGGTCAAAACCCGGCTCAGCGCCGAATCCCTGCACCGTGCCCTGCGCAGGCAATTGGGCGCCGGAGATAGCACGACCCTACCCACCGCCTCCGGTTGGGTCATTCACAAAGCGGTGCTGGAATTTGCAAACGCCGATAGCAGCGGTTTTGCAGGGGTCGCCCCTCCAAGCCAGCTCTTTTTGGTCCCGCTAGACAGCCAGGGCCGTAACATGGCATCGCGCATGCCCGATCTCTTTGAAAGTTACTACGACGGAAACCTCCGCAATGGACTCTACCGCTTTGGAATAACCCGCTATGTTCAACAGTTGTTGGCAGAAGGTCCCAAAGGCGAAGACCTGGGGGTCATCCCCGTCAATCCGGTGGGCAACTTGGCCATGGTCCGGCTCCGTGTCCGGCCCCGCCTGAGGGTAACCTACACCCGCATTCCGTAACTTATCTTTGAATTTCCAAGGAACAAACCCCTTGGCAACCAAACCCTTCTCTTATGTGTGGAATTGTAGCCTATATGGGGGACCGCCAAGCGGCCCCACTGCTCATCAAAGGACTCAAAAGACTGGAATACCGGGGCTACGACAGCGCCGGCATTGCCATCATGAACGATGAACAGCAAATCACCGCCTACAAAAAAGCCGGCAAAGTCGCCGACCTCGAAGCCAATATCGGAGACCGGGATACCCAGGGCCACCTGGGCATCGGGCATACCCGTTGGGCAACCCACGGTGAACCCAACGACCGCAACGCCCACCCCCATTTTGGACACAACGGTTTGTTGGCCTTGGTTCATAACGGGATTATCGAAAATTACCAAACCATCAAGACCCAACTCCAAAACAAGGGTCATCAATTCCTATCGGATACCGACACCGAGGTTTTGACACATTTGATTGAATACATTTATACCGAACAACAGGTCAGCTTCGAAGAGGCCGTTCGTTTGGCCCTCAACGAAGTCCACGGTGCGTACGCCATCGTTGTTCTCTCCAAGAAAGACAAAGACACCTTGGTAGCCGCGCGCAAAGGCTCCCCTTTGGTGGTCGGTGTTGGCAACAATGAATTTTTCTTGGCATCGGACGCCTCCCCCATCATCGAACATACCAAAAGCGTGGTCTATCTCAACGATGGGGAAATGGCCTGCATCCGCGATCGCAAACTCAGCATTCAAACCATCCACAACGAAAAGAAAGATGTTAAAATTCATCAGTTGGAGATGGAACTTGAAGCCATCGAAAAAGGCGGTTTCGAGCATTTTATGCTCAAAGAAATTTGGGAACAACCTCGCTCGATCGCCGATTCAATGCGCGGAAGGGTTCGCAGCGATATCGGCAAAATCCAAATGGGAGGCCTGCTGGAATACCAATTCAAATTGGTCAATGCTCGGCGCATTCTCATTATTGGTTGTGGTACATCGTGGCATGCAGGTTTGATTGGGGAATACCTCTTCGAAGAATTTGCCCGCACACCCGTTGAGGTGGAATACGCCTCTGAATTCCGGTACCGAGACCCGGTGATTTACCCCGAAGACGTGGTCATCGCCATCTCGCAGTCCGGAGAAACGGCCGATACCCTGGCCGCCATCGAAATGGCCAAAGAAAAGGGAGCCACCATCCTAGGCGTTTGCAATGTAATTGGTTCCTCCATCGCCAGGGCAACCCATGCCGGGGCCTACACCCATGCCGGACCCGAAATCGGGGTGGCCTCCACCAAAGCCTTCACCGCCCAGGTCACCGTTCTGGCCCAGATGGCCTTGTGGACTGGCTACCGCAAAGGTGCCATTTCCAGAACCCAATTGCAGAACAATTTGGTGGAACTCGAAAGCATACCCCCTTTGGTCGAGAAAATTCTCCAAACCGAGGCCCATATCCGGGATATCGCCGCCAAATTCTGCGATGCCCGCAATTTCCTTTACTTGGGACGGGGTTACCAATTCCCCGTGGCCTTGGAAGGCGCTCTCAAACTCAAGGAGATATCCTACATCCACGCCGAAGGGTACCCGGCTGCCGAAATGAAGCACGGACCCATTGCCCTGATTGACGAAGAAATGCCGGTGGTTTTCATCGCCACCCAAAACGCCCAATACGAAAAGGTGATTTCCAATATGCAGGAGGTCAAATCCCGCAAAGGCGTCATTATCGCTTTGGTCACCGAAGGCGATGTGCAAGCCGCCGAGATCGCCAATTATGTGATCGAGGTGCCTCCGGTTCAAGAAGCCTTTGCGCCCTTGCTGACTTGCATTCCGTTGCAATTACTGGCCTACCATATCGCCATTCTCCGGGGTTGCAATGTGGACCAGCCCCGCAACCTCGCCAAGTCCGTCACGGTGGAGTAGGATCCGCTCCTCAAATTAGGAGCCGGCGATGGGGGATCCCAAAATCCCCACCGCAAGTTCCAGCCACAGCAAAACGAAAATCAGCAGAACCAAGGCAATGATCCACCAACGCATCTTGTGTTGGCGCCAACGGTGCATCACCGTTTCCAGGGTGAATCCTGCGGTAAAGACCAATAGGCCCGCAATCAGATAATCAAAGCCGGACCAGTTCACCTCGCTGGGCTGCAGGCGTTCAGCTATGGCGACCACCAAGAGAAGTAGGGCCGTAACAGCCAGGGTGCGGTAGGGGATTTTCAAAACAAACCGGTTATTTGACCTTGTTCGTCCAGGCGGATTTGGTTGGCAGCCGGGACTTTGGGGAGACCGGGCATGCGCATCATTTCGCCAGCGATGGGAATAACAAAGCCGGCACCGGCGCTGATTTGGACTTCTTGGATTCGGAAAGGAAAACCGCTGGGGGCGCCGAGGAGCTCCGGGTTGTCCGAAAAGGATTTTTGGGTTTTGGCCATGCAGACTAGGAGGTTTCGACCCAGAGACGCTTCGAAGTAAGCCAATTGGTCGGCGGCTTTGGGGCTCAAAAGGACCTCCGAGGCGCCATAAAAGCGGGTGGCCAGGGTGTGGATTTTGTCGGCGAGGGGCGCATCCGCTTCGTATAGAAAACGGG
>Ga0247832_1004028_pt1 | contig 19031 bp, 16 predicted proteins | sample LaCruzMarch2015__10_FD_192407 | JGI IMG/M metagenome (GOLD analysis project Ga0247832, IMG submission 192407) | Freshwater microbial communities from meromictic Lake La Cruz, Castile-La Mancha, Spain - LaCruzMarch2015_4m | ecosystem: Environmental > Aquatic > Freshwater > Lake | place: Spain... | reverse complement strand
TGCTGACCGAGAATTTCGTCCATGAGTTTGTACAGATCAGGTTTGGGGAGCTCACCAGAATCATATTCCTTCATAAGTTTAAGAATCCTGAGAATATCAATTTTTCTCCCACCCGCTTTAAGAATCATTATCTTTTTGTGAACTTCCTTACGAAAGACATCATTATTCGAGCGAAGTAAATTACAGCACACCACTTTCCTACGGAGCTGTATGCCGCATCCCAAAAGTTCCTCGTTCTCACGTACACTTTGCTCCATGTAATAATTCCAGAGAGAGTTATACTCATTTTCATTCACACCATCCAACTCTACTTCCTCTTCTTTGCATTTTCGTAGATTGTTTTTCATCTTCTTCCTTGTTTTTGTTGTAGTAGTGCCTGAACTAGGACGCCCCCGCTTCCGTGGTTGATCAGAAGAAGGTGACAAATTCCAGTCAAACCCGATAGCATCTAACGCTGCAATCCGATCTTTTGTCAATAACATGATGCTCCCTTTTCCAGACATAATGTCTCTTCTTGCATTTCTGACATTATAGCAGAATTTATACATGCTTTTATTCTTCGTATGATTAATATTCAAATGGCCATGCTTCATTTTGAACGATTTCAAGTCGTCAACTCGATCAAAGAAATCTCTGTATTGACTCTCTTTCCTTGCTTTTGTTGGACGCCCCCGCTTCCGCCTAAATTCTTCAGGCGGTTGACACGTATTTCGAACTGCAGAAGAAGATGTAGCCGGCGACAGCTTCCAGTCAAACCCAATTGCATCTAACGCTGCAATCCGCTCTTGTGTCAATATTTTGTCGCTTTCTTGTCCAGAAATGATTTCTCTTCTTGCAGTTCTAAAATAATGGCAGAAGTTATACATGTGTTTATCCCGCACTGAGCTGATATTCAAGTGTCCATGCTTCATTTTGAACGCCTTCAACTTGCCAACTTGATCAAAGAAACACTGATCTTTGTATCGTCTTTTCTTCCAGCCAGCTCCGTCCGATGACGTGTAAATCTTCCTTGCATTCTTCACATTACATATATTCATTTTGTCCACTCTCTCGTGAGATTTTCTTTTTGAGACAGGTCTGTTGCATTGCTTGCTGTCGATAGTTGTCCCAAAATAAGATTTGGAGCCAGACACTACACTCAGCCTATCTGTTTGTATTCGTTTTCGTTTGACAGTTGACTGACCTGGAGGATCCTCGTGAGACTTTCTTTTTGAGACAAGACTGTTGCATCGCTCGCTGTCGATAGTAGTCCCGACATAAGTATTGGAGCCAGGCACTATACTCAGCCTATCTGTTTGTATTCGATTTCGTTTGATAGTTGATTGCCCTGGTGGATCCAAAAAGGATTCGAAGGAAAACATCGGGCGAATGTTTGTAACTTTTACCTCGTCAGTTCGCCCTTTCCAGGTCGACCAGCGGACTGTTGCCATCCGTCGTTTATATTTCTTAGGACTATCGATAGACACAATTACTGCTTGATATTCTGTTTTTCCGTCCATGACAAGAACATGCTGACCCTCATGGAAGTCATTGGGTGGTTCAATAGGGGTGATCGCACTATTATCTGTGCTTGCTGGAGCCTTTGCCATTTGACTAGGCGTCATGACAGGAGGCATAAAACGTTGCATTGCTCGAGCTGCCTTAAGATCGATCTTGCCATCATTTACGATTGAGCATGAATTAATCTTGATTCTCTTGGGTATGCCTGAGATAGTACACCAGCCTCCGAACCCTCGTTCCTCCAGTGTTCCAGATTTTCCCCTGAATTTTCCATCAGACACGTAAATAGTTGCACCAATGAGATGATCAACAGAGCGTTCATTCTTATCTGAATGATCAGTACTATCGCCGTTAGTGTCAGATGATAATGTCCCATGACTTATTTTCGCACTTGCCTTATTGGTGACTTGTGTATCACTATGAACAGCTGAAAATTGAAATCGGGGATCTGCAACCCCGGCTGACACTCGTAAGTGCTCATTCCATGCCAGAGACTCATTGTAATCAAACTGTTTACGTAGCTCCTCGAATTTACGTGCTGCCTCCCAGCTGCTAAACTTGATTTTTGCGTCTGGCGACATCCAGCATACACTTTTGCTACCCGGCAGCAAGCCTTTTGTCCAGCCTCGACCTAGATTGCGCTTTCCCCCCCGTCCTTTCTTCTCCTGCTGTTCACTGCCTTCCAGGGTCTCGTGCCGCTTTGTTGTAGGCTCAGTAGATTCTTCATTCCATTCCTTTAGTTCCTGTGAACTCTTCTTGGTGGAACTAGCATTTACACTGAATCCTTTCATAGCCGTCCCTGTCTCCCCTTCATCAGACAGATATTCTTCTTCTACTACTACTTGCTCCTCCGTAAGCTTTGTTCTATCATCAATGATTGGTGCGTACATGTCTGTTTTCTTTCTACTTCTCTTACTATATTTTGAAGGAACTTCAGCACCATTTATCGAATGATCAAACATGAGCTCTAATACAACTATTGGAAATTTCTCGTACGTGCATGCAATTGGCCATTTGACAATCACCTCTGTGGCATCAACAATAGAATGAATCACCGCGGCGTGTGATTCTTTACTACCCAAATTAACCCATACATGCTGACCGGGCATAAATCGCCCTACTCCTTTGCAATTGATGGATACTGTGTCGTCTTCATCATGGCCACTTTTATTGGGGTTTGTCATGACCATGGGATTATTTCGTTTCCCCTCGTATTTGGCATTTTTGCTATATTCCGAAGTCGAAGTGTACCCACCAGACGTAACATCGCTGCCATCCAAATCATCATCATCATCATCATCATCATCATCATCACATGAATAGGCTAATTTTCTTCGCTTTTTTGATCCAGCGAAAGGCGACAGGTCAGCAAATGGATCGTCGTCACTGTCACTTTCATCGTCATTATCATCATCACAACCCGTTGATGTAGTCCTTACACTCGATAGAAATTTCGTCGTGGTGGGTATCTTCTTCGTTGCTATAGACGCAGCCGCCTTTTTCGTTGCAGTCGTCGTTCTCCTCATCCCAACCTTCGTTGTCGTCGTCGTTGTTGCCGTGGTTGTTTTTGTCCTTGTTGTCGTTGCTGCTTTGGCCACAATCGTCAATTGGCCTTCCTTCGTTTTAAGCAAGGCGCTGGTCTGTGGAATCGTTACGCATTTCTCCCCATCAATCGATACCAGCTCCATGCCTGCCCTCATATCGGTTCCGACGAATAAACTGCCGGGATTGATGGACCTGATCAAGATTTCTCCCGTCGTCCCTGCTTCTTGACGGAGGGTGACTCCTATTAGGCAAGTCTTGCTTGGTTTGGTAATTATGACAGTAACAGCCTCAGATCTCCTCGCGTTTGATATAGTAGCAGTAGCTTGGCAATACTTACTCCCCACTACCTGAACATCTTCTTCGTCCGTGTCGTCTTTCCCACCGCTCCTCTCGGGACCAGTTGACGACGATCGTTGGCTGAATGGACGCATGTTCAAAATGGAGTCGGTCGACGATGCCATCGAGGAGGAATCGTCGACATCTACGACTTCCATTGAATCGCGAGGCGATGTTCCGAGTAGGATAGATTAATTCTATTCGCGACAATAATTTACCGGCCGATGGGCTCAGTGTGTAGTGGCCTTCTTCCTCCACTTCTTCTTCCTCCTCTTGTCTTGAGGTATCCGATTTGGCGGGGACGATACGCTGGGGTTCATCAACAACCCACTGTATGGTGCTATTCCTTTTATGCATCAAGGCAGAGCTTGATGGTGTTGAATCATTATCACTGGTAACAAATACGAATCTATGCTTTAGTGTGAAAAATCCATTAAGTGATTATGAAACACGTGACAAAATTGTGTTCAATCCGTCAGAGACACTGGATCGGGACGAAAGTGATCGTGAACCACCTCATCACTTTGCATTAAAATGGGAGGGAAGTAAAAAGTATTCGACATTGACCGTACTTAGTGCCGATGAGGCCAAGTCGGTCATGAAAAGGCTGAGTAAGAAAGGTGGCAAGAAGGGTGGTGCAGATGGAGGAGAAGTGGGTATACCACGAGACGTTACAAATGACGATTGTGGTAACTATGTACCAGTGTTGGCAATGGAATGTCGAGGCTTAGAACCATATGCCTTCCATATATTGGGTAATGAATTCAAGGTCAAAAGTGTCGGTGGGACCGTCTTTGATGAAGACGTGGACTTGTCAGATGGCGATTGGGGAGAGTATGATGAGGAATATGATGCAGCTGTAGGGGTTAATGACTTTGCATCTAAAGTTATAACAGTCTAAACGTAGTATAAAAATGTTCACACATTGATTATGATATTTGCTATGCTGCGCCTGGCCGCATTTTATCAATCACCAGTATCCACCACCTCGACCTCTACGACCGAATCCATATCGTTGTCTACCAAATCCACCACCAAATCGACCAAAACCACCAGCACCACCTGGATATGCACCATAGCCAAATCTTGCACCACCTCCTCGTCGATTTAATAGATTGAGCATCATTAGTACTTGAAATGGATTCACACCGAAACGATGACAAATTATCCCACCTATTAGTAATATTGTCATGGAAATTAATGACCCATCATGCAAATTTGGCTATAAGAATCAGGATTATTAAGAAATAAAGTGAGAGTGATTAAATATTACCAGAGTAATTGCAGTATAAAGCGAAAAATAAAACCTACCAATTGAAAACTAGTGTTGTAACCTCTATTGTTTTGTCGTCCTCGTGGTGGATCATAGTAGTAATCGTCAGTATTACCATACCTTGCATAATACTTATCATTCTGAGGATTAGTCCTATCATTGTATTCAGTGCTGTGACTAGATGTTGTTGTCCGGCGTCCCCCACGGCCATCTTGATAATGATCACGATCACTGTTACTACTACTAGACGACGACCCTCTTCTGGACGATGAATATCTATCATATGCATTCCCTTTCCCATAATTCCCAGCTGGAGGTAATGTACCACCAAGACCAAATCGACCACCCAATGCCACGTACAAAATAAGAAAACAGAATGATACCATAATTAATGTTTGAAAGTCCTCTGATTGGGAATAGAACCATGTAATAAACCGAGCAATGTAATGTTGTATCCGTTGGGACAATGATGATAATGAATTGTGTTGTAGTACCTCAATTGGTGGTTCGGTATCGTCAATGTCAATCCCATCATGACTGATTTGATTATTATTGTTTGTAGATTCAGAAGTAGTGTGTGGTGTTGATGGCGGCGCAGACGCACCTCGATAGAATTGTTGTGAAGTTTCATGAGCGGGATTGAGTTGATCACCGTCTCCCATATTGTCTTGCTGCCTTCTCACCCCCTCACTGTTGGTAGTGGCGGTGGGGGAGGAGCTACTACTACTAGAAGTATTACCACCCGATTGTTCCATTGTCCTCCTTCGCATTTCTGTAACTAACATTTCTCTCGCCACCTTATTTGTACGATCTAGTGATAGTGCACGTTGTAGCGATAGACAGGCATCGTTGGAATGTGCCCCAAGTGCAATATACGCACCGGCAAGGCGTACATGTGCCTTTGACCATTGAGGATTGAGAGAAACACACTGCAAAAAAAATGGATGTTGAGATAAATCAATCTTTAAGATATTGATCAAGAACAAAACGAGCTATACAGAATGAATGAACGAACGAACAGGTGGGGGATCATAACAGCTAAAAGATAGATTTGTTCATCGCCACACTCGCGTGGGGGGCGGATCATAAACACGGACCAGCTGTGATTAACTAATCATTTCCCTCTATCGCAAACAAAACAAATTCAAATATCCGACAAATAATAATCGCACCTTTTTTGCCTCCTCCACCGCCTTCTCGATCATGTCAGTGCCGCCAATTTTCAATCTACATGCTACAACATTGGATAATAATATTTGATGTTCACTATTACTACTACTACTACTCGCACCCTCAGATGATGACGATGATGTGAAGATTAATTGATCAATGGCCGTGAGATAATGACCAAGTGCATCTGAAAATCTATTCTCGATAAAGGCGCGTTTGCCATCATCCTTTGATGATGATGGTGGCGATCCAGCCGCCGTCGTAGGCCAATCCTCTCGTGTCATTGAAGGTAGGTAGGTCAACACACTACGGATGATGATGGTCGAGCAACACACTACGATACCTAGGTGCGGTGGGACGGGGAGTGAAAATGCGGGAGATGAGACCTTGACCCTTCTTTACACCATCATGGTCCCTCCATCACCCTCCCTCTTCGCCGTCCTTTTAATTGCCGTGCTATCATCATCATCACCATCTTCATCTGCATTTACAATTTCCGATCATCATCATAATTGTCGTCATGGTAAATCGATTCTTCTTCGCCCTCCCTCGACGACTGCACTGTCTGTCCAACGTAGTACAATTAGAATGCCAACGCAGGAACCAATGGTACCGTACCGTGCCCCGGGTAGGACGTATGATACCTTCATCGGGATGAAGTCTCGTCAACTGAAAGATCGGAAGTTATGGATAGCACGATATATCGATGAGGAGGCGACGAATTCTATCATCTCGTCATTATTGTATATGCAAAGTATGAGCGATAAGGAGGATATTAAGCTTTATCTTAACATACCCGGTGCAAATTTACGTTCGGCATTGGCAATATATGATGCAGTATCAGAATTAAAGGCCGATGGATGTAAAATACACACAACCAATATTGCTCTATGTGCGGGTATGGGTGCCTTAATAGCAGGAGCTGGGACGAAGGGACTACGGTACTCATTACCCAATGCACGATTCTTACTCCAAAAGACTGGTATGGACAGTGTCTTTCGTGGTCAAGCGACGGATATTGCACTAGAGGTTGCCAATGTGAAAAAATGGAATGAGAAGATAAACAATGAAATATCCAAGGTTACCGGCCAGACCACCGATCGTATTAATGAGGATTTACGTCGAGACTTTTATCTAAGCAGCGAGGAGGCTGTACGATATGGATTAATTGATGGTGTACTATTACCCATGCCGGGTAAGCGACAACCACCGTCTGAAATTGTGGACTTAGGAAGCTTCTCGAGTGGTGATGAGCAGAGGTATCAAGGTGAGGCTGCTCCAGGACGACGGGGAGAGGACTCGATTGACGAACAACGACGGAAGATGCAGGCGGGGGGCAATAATGGGATGTTACGCACAACAGATGACGACGATGATGATGGGCCCAAGGTTGGCAAGGCGTAAAGTATTGTATGGCTAGGGTGTGGCATACTTGATGGGAGGGGGGTTTAGGTTGAGCAACAATACCTTAGATTACAAATAATACAAGGATAAGAAGAATCAAATTATGTGAATAATGTTGTAAGAATGTTCTTCTACTTTATTGCCGAGACAATTAATTATGTATCTTAGGGGAGAGAGAAATTTAATGCTTTGGACGGGGAAGGAGTTTATTGCATAATCATACACTGGATAATCATTCCCCGTCGAGGGATCATCCCACCTCTTCTTACCCCCACTTCCCATTAATCCATCATGGACGCTCGACCGATGCCGCGGGAGCATATTCGGCATTGCCAGGTAAATAATTCTTCCAATTGTATGGCAGTTTGTGTTTCAATGTTAATTCACCAGTACGTTTATCAATAACAATATTATCTTTCATTTTTATACGTTTTTGTAATGTCGTTTTGAGACGTTTCTTTCCCCTTGATACCTTCTTCTTTGGCACTGCGAACCAAAGTGAATCTTCTAATTCAGTCGACCCCGTCGTTTCGTCATCATGGCTTACGTCAAATGATGAGGGAAATCCCGCGAGAGAAAGCTGCGGTGCTAGGGGAGGGAAGAAGAAGAAATTATCTATTTGTCGCCGAAGTGCAGACATGGCAGCATGCCTCAGTGATGCGAGCATCGTTGGGAGCTAGGGTGACGACGCCTACCGGTCTGACCGTCACAAGTTTGGCGGAACGAATGAGTCCGGACGCCAGATTTACAGCTTCAACATTGCAAAAATGCTCATCATCAACCTTCTCCCTAATAACTCAATGATTATTCATCGTGGAGAAGGAATGAGTCGATGCGGCGTGCCGTTATATGCTACTACTCCTGCGAAGCCAAGGACTGGATTGGCACAGCAGCTCTTAAATTTTGCGCTCGCGACTCCACTTTGGGAATTCGTCCTCGTACCTCAAGCGAAGGCAACCATTGTTAAGACAGCAGAGGAAAATAATATCCCTTGGGTAGCGGCCAAAGAGTGGCTTCAGAATCATAAGGATGCTCCGTGGAATGATCAAGATAGAATAGTTGATGAATATGACAAATTGCTATATCCAGAGTATTATAAAGCATCCTTCCATGCATATTCAGAAGGAAATCTATGCTACGACGCTGCGTTTGAACAAGAATTAGCGAGTCGATCAGTAGGAGCAAGGAATTTTCCAAAATATGCAAGTCAAGGCGAAGACGTCTTCCGCGATGCCTTCGATAGGGCTTTAACAAAGCTGGGAGCACGAGTTCATCATCGTAGTATTGACAAAGATGATGAAGTTGTTATTGTTGATTTTGGGTGTGGCACTGGCACAAGCACGCGTAGGCTGGCGAGGCTGTACCCACATGCTGATCAACTTATTGGGATTGACATGTCGCCATACTTCATAGAAGTTGGACGAACGCTGTTGAAGTTAGCTCCGTCTGAGATTAATATGTCCGCTGACAATAACAACAAGCATGGATGGATTACCACAATTGAATCGGATGATCGTATACAGTTACGACAAGGAAATATTGCCAATACGCAGTTACAATCCAACTCTGTCTCTGTTGTTAATCTCAGCTTAGTACTTCATGAATTGCCAATCTTTGCTGCCAAAGAAATCATACGTGAGGCACATCGCATCTTAAAACCGGGTGGACAAATGTGGATTAGTGAGATGGACTTTGAATCACCAGCCTATAAGGCACAGCGTGAGAATGCATTACTATTTAGTTTGTTACGTGCTACAGAGCCATATTTGGACGAATATGCAGATGGGATGCCCGAGCTGAGAAATTTCATTGTTGAAACTTTCTCCACCGTTCGAATTACTGCTGCGACTGGAAGGCATTATGCGCTTGTGGCAGAGAAGAGTAAAGATGTTAACATTGATACAGTTCTTGCCTCTCTTGCTGTGCTTGAAGATTCCAGATTTCGAGCTGATGGAAGCTACGCTATTGATGACACTCATCTTAAGCCCTGGGAAAGTAAGCAATTAGATGGAGATACAGTATAATACGACACTATCGAGACCAAGCAAATCCTTTTGTGACTCTGTTTTATCCAGATATTCTCGTTTTCCAATCAGACACAGACTCTCCAGCAAGTCGATTCTGTGATATGGGTTGAAATCCATAATTATATGTTCCTCTCATCATATCAATTTCTTCTTGTCTTTTCAGATCGTCCATGGCTCTTCTCCATTCCACGTCAATCGGTTTTCCAGCACTGCTTGAATAATAGTCAGTAGCTATGTCATTGCTCAATGCTAGCATCATTGATATGCTCTTTACAATTTCATCGCGTAATTCTTCAGGAGTCGTGCCCTTCGTTTCCGGGAGGAATATGACGACGAAGATAATAGTCATCAAGAGAATTATTGCAAAAGGGATGAAAGAGTAAGCTCCGAGGCTTTCTTGTAGATAAGGAAACGCCAAGCTTACGATGAAGTTGCAAATCCAATTGACTTGACACGAGACGCTCATTGCTGTCGCGACATATTTTGCTTCAAACATCTCAGTAACAATTAGCCAGGGGACTGGGCCCAGACCGATTTCGAAGAATGATACAAACAAGATCACCCAAATTACCGATGATATTTTACTGAAGAATCCAAGCAAACATGATATTAGCATCCCTGTAGCAGACCATAAAATGAGTTTTCTTTGATTTGTGTTTTCCATCAGGAGCAGTGCTACATAGGTAGCTACCACGTTTGCTCCACCAACGATAGCAGTTCCTAGTCGCGGATTGTCAATCACACCTTCAAACAGCATTGTCGAATAATAAAACACAGCATTGATGCCACAAAGTTGATGTGCCATTTGAAGCACGAGGGAGCAAATAAGAAGTCTTCGTATCTGATTGTCCAATAGCATCGATGCGAGTGCTATACCAGAACTCGTACGATCATCATTATTGTCACATGATTGAGCATGTGCTGCGCTGATGAAATGATCAACCTCCATTTCAACTTCATGCTCATATCGAAGTCCACGAAGCTTCTTAATTATATGTCTAGCCTTTATACATCTTCGATTGCGACTCAGTAACCACCGTGGGCTTTCTATCAGAAATGGGTAACAAATAATTTGCGCAAGTGATGCTACTGCTGGCACTGAAAATAGTATTCTCCAATACGACTCTTCTTTGGCAAAGGGGAATGCCAATAAATCACTCACAAAGATACCAATTACGAAAGAGAATTGAGTTAAGGTCCCCAATGTTCCTCGCAAGGTTGGTGGTGCTAGTTCACCCAAGTATATCGGTACCAGGACAGATGAAAAGCCACTTGCAAATCCAATGATGAACCGTGCGATTGTAATGCAAACCATATTAATGGCAAACGTTTGAATTAGACTCCCCAACAGGAATAGATATATGACAATACCCATACCACCTTTTCGTCCACGTGAATCAATAATCAGACCAGCCACACTTGCACCAAATGATCCACCGATGGCAAGGACAGACACTGCTAGTGACCATTCAAAGGTTGTGTGCCCTGCGAATACAACCGAGGATAGAGAATTCATTACACTTGTATTGTACCCCACAAGGAATTGACTTATCCCAGATACGAATAAAGCCACAATTAATGGAGTTGTTATGACTACAGTATCAACCTCCAATTCTTCCATTAATACTAATGCTGATTGATGTTTGCGTGAAGCTAGCTCCGCTGCCGTCAAGTGTTGCTTTGTCTGATAATATATTTGTTCGGCCGCTTCTAATGTATCGATATCTGCTGCATAATTTGCAAATGCTTTTGTTATATTACGTTCTTTTTGTTGCATCCCAGATACTGCAACGAACGGGATCATCTGATACAATTCACGTCGACCTAATTGTACTGGATTGAGATGTGACACTATATTGACACTGTATGATCTAGTTAGCATTTGACCCGGTGGAGGATGATGCATTACATTGTCTGATAACATTTCTGGTTGTGAGTTGTATTGATGTAGCATTTGCTGGAGAGGTGACATGGGCAGCGAAGTATAACCCCAACCATTCGGAATACTGCTACTCTCATTTCCATTACTCAGCAAACCTTGTCGCTCATCGCTGGTGGAAGTCGCCATCAATGAAGATGTGGTGCTTGCCGTTCTAGGTTCTGCTCAACACCGATTTCCCGCCCAAAAATAAATGATTGTTGTCGTGTCTCCCCATGCGCCGAAGATCCGCCCTAACCACCCTCGTCTCTTGCATCGTCGCCATCAGCGCAAATTCATTCTCTCCCGTCTCTGATCGCAGAATACTAATAAACCACCATCAATCGTCGTTGTCGTTGAAAAACTTCCTTCCTTACATTACACGAGTTGACAAACGTTGTTGTGGTGTTCATCGTCACGCCAAGTTGTCATCGTCTGACGATACTCCACGACAAATCAACAACCCGATTTCGGTCAGCATGAGATATTTAATACTAGTCTTGGTGTTAGTGATACATGGATTGCACAATTATTATGTATCATTTCAACCATCTCCCGTCCTATTCGGCTTGGGAGTTGTTGCGTTAGTATTACTCACTTGCTATACGTTCTACCCAGCATATGCCAATGTTGGAGGCGGTCTTGAGTGTACAGTTACTACCGTTCTTGCTGGGGATACAAACAACAACAACAACAATACACAACAACAATATGGCGACAATACATTATCACTAGTGATACCCGCATACAATGAAGCACAACGTTTACCAATTATGCTGGATGTTACACTTGACTATTTATATGCGAATAGAAAAGAATTGACAAATATCTTCAATGCCGCAGTCGGACGTAGAGAAACTTCGTCGTCGTCGTCGTCGTCGTCAGATAGTGGTCTTCTTCATTATGAATTCATAATTGTTAATGATGGATCGACGGATGATACCGAAGGTATCATCAAACAATACGTAATAGAAAAGATGACGACGACGACGACGACGACGACGAAGAATGATAATACAAGCAACAACAATTGTGATACTGTCAAAATCGTTTCCATGCATAACAATTGTGGTAAAGGCGGGGCAGTGAAAGTGGGTACATTACAAAGTGTAGGACAACTCTGTCTTATGGTAGATGCAGATGGTGCCACAGATATATCCGATGGATTACCCAAGGTATTAAACAGTATGAAAGATCTTGTTGGTAATGATATCAAGAATTGTACTACACGTCGTACTACTATATTACCACCGGCCGCGGTATTTGGTTCACGTGCACATTTAGAAGAAGAAAGTTCGGCCAAGCGATCTAAAATTCGTACAATATTAATGCATTCATTTCATTTCTTCGTTAAATTATTATGCTCGCCACGGATTAAGGATACACAATGTGGTTTTAAGCTATTTACACATTCAGCTGTGGTATTACTGTTTACAAATTTACATCTACGACGCTGGTGAGTTGGGTCATTTGTTGCATTTTTGTGTGTGTATGTGTGTGTGTGTGTGTGTACAAATATACTATTCTACCCATTGTAATTCTATGATTAACCTTTACTCTCACACACACACATGCACACACACACACACACTCATCTACTCTCTTGAATTAGGGCATTTGACACTGAATTGGTAGTAATTGCAGAGAGGCTTAATTTGTCATTAGCGGAGGTCGGCGTGGTTTGGCAAGAGGTGGAAGGAAGTAAGCTCGATGTGGATAAGATAACACTTGCATTGGTAAGTTTGGGAATGCTTCGAGATATGGTTTGTGTTAGGGCATGCTACTTACTTGAAGTTTGGAAGCTGAAGCGATAAAAGTTGGTGGTGGATGGGTGGGTGGGTGGAGTTCAAATGATTGATATATGTGTGTTGCGACATTGTAAAACAAATCTTAACTATTAAACAAAGAGTTTTTGTTGTGCAGTATCGGGGATATATAACTCAGTAATAACGACGATGAGAATAAATCTCTAACGTGGCCTTATAATACTCCACCGACACACGATCTGCCCAACTATCTAACATCCATCCTCCATACAGTGGATCACGTACAACCTTTGGCCATAAACCACAATAGCCCGAGTCCAAAAATGGACAATGTGATCCAAAGTGTGTAACAACGACCATGCCACGTAACGATTCCGAGATTAATTGTGCATATGTCTTGCCTTGATGTGCACGTTGCGATGATTGTTCATACAAATTGTCAATATGACAACATGGATCATCATTCGAATTTATCACAAGCTTCGGTGTAGTAATGCGATGTAAATGATTGATTGGATTTTCACCATCATAGTATGATGATGAATTGGGGTATCCCGAAAATGGAGCGACGGCATTGACAAACTCTTGCAAGTGCGTGGCTTGAAGTGCAGCATCGACGGCAGGACTATTAAATTCACGTAATACAACCTCATTTTGAATAATAAAATGGTCCTTTACACTTTGTGTGAGTATATTATTGTATGGAAATTGGAATCGTGTGGGTAGTAGGACCTTACTTGTATCATACCCTGGTGTGATTGATATGGATGCTACGAATGATGGAGTTGTTGTACCTTCGCCTAGGACGTCACGACGATGATCAAATTCTGCCAAGGCTGATACAACTACTGCTGTTCCCGAGGAAATACCATGCAAAAACATGGGTGTATCCGGTGCAACCAATTGTTTCCTAATATACCAATAAGTCTGTTCAAGATCGGGTACATCCCCAAACAAATTCCAACGTGGAGCACGCAGTGGTTGTGTGGGCGTATGTCCACGTCGATTAATAACCACTGACCGAAATCCCTCACCGTAAAGCCGTCGGATGATACTATTGCCTGGCATATCCATACTGTGACAGCGTAAACCCGGCATGAATATGATAATTGGCGATGCATCTGAAAATCCAGTGTAGATTGTTTCATTCTTATTAAGGGGTGGAAAAATGTCCAATGATATAGTATCATTCATCAATGGTGATGGCAAGCAATGCCGGCCTTCACTCTTATCAAGACAGGCAGTTACCTCCAACTCAAGACGTTGATATGGAATACCTTGTATGCGATGATATTCATTTTGAAGTAGAAACGGAATGAATTGCAAATGTTTATTGTGAAGAAAGATGGGTGGTAATGGACCTTTCGACAGGCTCGGCATCTTTTGGATAATGTTATCCAATAAAGGATCCGTGCCACGAATCAAGTCAGCAATACCACCATTGTTTGTTGTTGTTAGGAGTGGATACAACCCATATGCCAACAACAAGACCAAGACCGCAGTTGTCTTCGTCGTCTTGGTGATCAACACCATCTTTGATTGTTTGGTGATCGACACACTGATTTTGGGCGGGAAAAGATTGTTGTCTAAAAACAGTGCTGCAAATCATAATTTCATTGTAGTCGTCTAAATTCGCGAGACCCTTCTCTCATTAATCAAACACATTGATACTCCGTGGTCCGTGGTCCGTGGTCCGTGGTCCGTGGTCCGTGGTCGTCTCTGTTGATACTCCTGCATTAGGTAGGTGACAGTTTACGATTAAGCATGAGACGAGTCGGATGTCATGTAACTACTTTCATAATAGCTGCCATGATATGCTGCGTCACCGTAGGTGTCAATGCTTTCACTGCTTCTTCATCATCATCATCCGTTTCGGAATGCAAACATCCTGCTCGCTGCCAGCATAATATGTTTCCATACCCGAAGTTTATGTGGATGTCATCTTCGTCATCGTCGAGTGAACCAATCTTGGTCAATCAAGAGGCATTCGTTCGTGCAATTGATGTACTTATGACAGACTTGGGGAATGATATTGTTACAGAGCCGAAACAAATGTATGCAATTGGGAAGCTTGTGGCGAAATTACCTGTGGAATTAGCAAGTGGTATACGTTTTGCGGATTGTGAAACTTTGACACTTATTAGTCAATTGAAAGAGTCAGTTGTAGAGGTAACAGGAATGCAATCGCTTGATACTATTGTTGCAATCCGAGTAGTCGATGATGATGATAGTGGAATACACAGATATGAGAAGTCCACGAATGGTGCGTGTATTGCTGATACGGCTCAAGCATACAGCGATGCTATCAAGTATGCGATGCAGAATAATATCAAAGGGATTGAGTTAGAGGTTAATAGGTTAGTGCCATTGATACCGTCGACGGAGTGACATCATGCAACAAATGACTGACTATTGATGGGGATGTCTCTATAATTGTTCGGCATGAAATATAATCAAAGCAATAAAATCAAACAACACTCAATCTACCAAGTATTAACTATGCTGCACTGATGCTGCTCAAATTTGCAAAAACACTTGTGGGTGTACCGGCCTGTAATTCATCACGGCGTTTCTCTTTGAGATATGAGTCAACAGCATCAGCTACACCTCTACCTTCGTGGATTGCCCACACAACTAAACTCTGTCCTCGGCGGCAATCTCCGGCAGCAAACACTCCCTCGAGGCTCGTGCGATAGTCGCCATACACAGCATGGATATTGCTTCTCTGATCCATATCTAGATCCAAATCCTTAGCAACATAATCCTCAGGTGAAAGAAATCCCATGGACAGCACCGCAAGATCACATGGCCACTCGCGTTCACTTCCCTCAACAGCCATCGGACGACCGCTACTCACATCGACATCCTGAGTAATCAGCGCCTTGACATTCCCATCTTCGTCGCCAATAAATTCTTTCGTCATTACTGCATACTCTCTTGGATCTTTTCCAAATACAGCACGCACCTCGGCATGTCCATAATCAATACCATACACACGAGGCCACTGTGGCCATGGATTTTCGGATGCACGTTCAGCGGGTGGTCGAGGCATTAATTCAAAGTTAATAACCGACTTACACCGATGACGCATTGACGTTCCAATACAGTCGGTACCAGTATCCCCACCACCAATCACAATAACATTCTTCCCGGCAGCAGTAATGAACTTGGATTTATCCCAATTCGACTCCAATTTGCCTTCCTTCGTCAAGAGTAGTTTTTTCTGATTCTGAGTAAGAAACTCCTGGCAAATACATATATATGAGGACATAATGGGGGAGGGGCCTATAATATCAAAAAAGAATTGTGTCTTACCATTGCAAAGTGCACGCCTCTCAAATCCCTACCTGGAACTGGCAGGTCTCTAGGCTTGGTAGCACCAATACAAAGAGACAATGCATCAAAGTTTGTCCTCAAGTCGTTGACATCGACATTATCACCAATATTCGCATTCGTTACAAATTCAATACCCTCCTCACGAAGCAAATTCACACGACGGTCAATAGTCTCCTTCTCTAACTTCATATTGGGGATGCCATACATGAGCAAACCCCCAATCCGATCGGCGCGTTCAAAGACAGTAACCTTGTGCCCCATCTGATTCAGTTGATCAGCGGCGGCAAGACCGGCTGGACCAGATCCAACCACGGCCACGGTCATACCAGTACGTTCCTTGGGTATGCGGGGAGTAATAAGTCCCTCATTCCATGCATGATCGACGATGGAGTATTCAATATCCTTAATCGTTACCGGTGCATCCACAAGACCGGCAACACATGCACCCTCACATGGTGCAGGACAGACCCGACCAGTAAACTCTGGGAAGTTATTGGTCTTATGCAAACGTTGGATGGCATCTGACCATTGTCCATTGTACACCAGGTTGTTCCATTCGGGGATTAAATTATTCACCGGACAACCCGTGTGTGTTTGACAGAATGGCGTTCCGCAATCCATACACCGTGCGGCCTGGACTGTGCGTTCAATACTCGTGTGCTTTTCATCATCAATGCCGGCGACGGGATTAAGTTCGCCCCAGTCGAGTACACGCTTCGCGGGGTCACGATATGGTTCCTTATTGCGTTGGTAGTTAATGAAACCACGAAGCTTTTCAATTGGTTGGAAGGAACCATCACGACGCTTCACCCTATGAGATGAGATGCGTTCGAAATTTGAGTAATTATAGATACATTTCACTTATAATAAACAGGATTGATGCATATACTAACACCCCCAACACAGAATTATTATTGGACTCACTTGGGTGTGTTGTCATGATCATAAATCCCCTCTCGCCAAATTTCATGCCTCCCATCGGTACCTATTGGACTATCTCCAACCTTTGTTGCCTTCGACGAGAGCGATCGAACGACACCGGATCGGCTACCAATCGTTAGCTCGAGCGCCCTCCGTCTACCGATTGTCGAGGCCAGCATGGCTAGGCCGATGAGTGAGCTTTAGTTGATCTGCAGATGGATGCAGAAAAGTAGCAGATTTTTGACGCCGGCATTTTTGTGGGGAGGTGCCTACAAGTGACCATTCTCTCTTTCTTCCAAACCGTCTTCGCTCTTTGCCCCGCAAACAAACAGCGAGCCCAACGCGAATTGACCATGATGAAATCCATGCTACTCCTCGCTGCCGTAGCGGCATCGGTATCCGCCGCTCCGGCCATTGTCTGGAAGAGTGGCAGTAGCTCCTCGTCAACTGGACCGTCCCATTTTTCCAATGCCATCGATGCTCGATCATTGCTCACATCCGTCGTTGGCAATGAGGGAGAGCGTAACAACGACTCGTCATCGTTGGCCGCGGTAATCTTCCTCATTGGGCGGTCTGCCGACGGTTCAGAAGGGTTTGATTCATTGGCATCCTCTGGAAAAATCCCAGGCGTACAAGGACGATACCTTAAAGCCGATGAGGTACATCATCATGTCCGTGGCGTTGAGTCGGCGCGGACCATGGCAAGTGATGCACGTGATGCCATTGGTGGTGGAGCGGGTGTACGTGTCGCGCAGGTATCCATGGCGGAGTTCCAGCGCAAATTAAATTCCATCGCTCAGAATGAGGCGGCTGTTGTGGCCGGGGGAGAGGATGAGACGACGATGGAGGTGTCAAAGGCCGAACAGAAGAGGCGGTTGGCTATTTCTGAGGCGGATGTATTAATCGTTACTGTCGGGGTCAACGAGGACCCTGCCAACATTGATGCTGTTATCATTTCGGCCATTGATTCCAGCGTTGTACGGAATGTCGTCCTTTCCTCCATCCGGTCCACCTCGGAGGTGAAGCACGCACGTAAGCTCGCCGTGGGTGAAAAATTCGCCAAGAAGGCAAGGTCCGCCAACAATCACAGTAGCAACAACCGTCGTCGTCTTCAAGATGAGGATGCGGCCGAAGATTCCGACTCCTCGTCGAGCACACAGGGTATCTACTATGTGAACATGACACCCAACATCTTTGCCGGTTTGCTCTTCTTCTTCATGTTTGCGTTTACCGCCCACCTTGGCCTGTCATGCTTAAATATGATCGAGATTCAGGATACGTTCGTGACAAAGTATCCGCACATTGGTCGTGAGGTATAAATTAGAGAATGGGGGAGGTATTCGGGTATGACCTGACCTACCTGTTGTTAGATGTTTGGATTTGATCTCTGAGGCGGCGTGAATTTTATTTCTCACCTGGATAAGAGTATACTAATGTAAATGGGAAGCATCCTGATTAAAAATTCAGCAATGAGTTATCTTTACATTTAATTGTCTCGAAGTGGAAAGTTAGTTAACAAGTAGAAGTGAAGTGGATGATTCCTTTTTTTGCGCAGGAGAAAGCCAAACTGCATTGAATATGTACTGAAAAGGGATTCCCCTATAGACAACAGGACCCCGAAAAGGGATGCTGCACCAACCAGAGGAATGATGACGAAGGGACTGGAATATTGAATGATAAGTGAATGAAAAAAATACATTATTCTTCTTCGGGGTATCTAATTCATCGGCATGGCTCAAGGCAAGGCTCAAAATGTTGTATATCCAACACCATCCTCTCTTCTCCCCCCCTGCAATAATATTATACCAGTAGCACCGCATTGACACATCCGTCCA
>Ga0247832_1004018_pt1 | contig 19075 bp, 10 predicted proteins | sample LaCruzMarch2015__10_FD_192407 | JGI IMG/M metagenome (GOLD analysis project Ga0247832, IMG submission 192407) | Freshwater microbial communities from meromictic Lake La Cruz, Castile-La Mancha, Spain - LaCruzMarch2015_4m | ecosystem: Environmental > Aquatic > Freshwater > Lake | place: Spain... | reverse complement strand
AGTAAGACGCAGGCGACTGTGCCGTTGTCAATGACGAAGAAAAAGAAGAAGAAAAAGTCGACGACGACAAAGCGGTCGGATAGTCAAAGCTCGGGTCAAGCATCATCATCTATTGGTGAATCGGGAACATGTTCTCCATCCGTGACGGAGGGTATGGGGTCTATTTCAGTTGATCAAGGAAACGATGTAGCGTCGGTGACACAAGGATCAATAAAGACCGATCGTTCATTGGAAACAATTGCTCTTGGAACGATGCTCGCCCTTGATATTGCCATTGGCACCTCATGTGTAGTATATGGTGCCTTGGTGCATTTGACACCTGTCATGGCCACGATGATATCGTATGGGTCCGTGCTAATACTTGGGGCGTTCACAGGTGCCCTTGGCGTATATACTGGATCCTGCAGTCAAAGAGGTCTTCAGGTCAGCGCCATGGTTGGCTTCCTAGTTACCCTTTTGGATATAGGGGCACTGATTACCACACTACTGTTATGGGACACATTCATTGTTTTCCTCAATGAAAACTATGATCATCTACTGTTGAGTGAATATTCAGTTATGAGGATCCAGGGTATGAAGATTCTATTTGTTGTAATCTTTGCTGTACTCGCTCTGCTGGAGTTTATCAGGTAAGAACATGAAGCATTTAGTGCACGATGCTGATAAGCTGAATCTACAGGCACACCCTCACCAGATTATCTCTCTCTCTCTTTCTATCTTTCTATCTATATTCTCTTCGATCAGAGGAGTTGTAATGATAACCAAAGCGAACGGGGGTATGTTCTGTTGTGTAGCAAAGAGGAAGAGAACAGATGAATTCATCAGATTGGATACGTCTTCGTTAGAAACACCATTATTGATTTGGTCACAAACCAGGGGCCAGCCAACTTGTGACGATTTCTTGGAGTGTATCAACAATCCTGTGATTGACTTCTCTAATGTTGCGTTACCACCGCCACCTGAAGATATTGACTACTAATGATCGACAAAGATGGAAGGGTTGGGAAGTAGTAAAGAAGACGTACATTAAGTATTCACTAACAAAATTATTCTACACAAAATCTAGTAATTCTCAATACAACAATTCATGATACAAAAATACAATTTCTTATGATACAGTGCGTCCAAAAGCAAAAGTGATATCTTTTTCCTATTCAAAAATACAGAATCACTTAAATGATAACGTGCTGCATCCACCACCATACTATAGATGAGGTATCAAACTGAGATTAATGAAAATCTCATTTCTTGTCATGGATTTAAAATGTCTTGGCAGCTACTCCGTCAACATGAGGAGGAGGTGGTGGTGGGCTGCAAACGAAGCTATGAATGCCTGCTTCGTCGATAGATTCGCTTCTCGATCGCCGAGCAGCAGGCCTATTGGTAACAGTCAATGACATAGGCTTATTGTCGGAAGTGCGACCGATGGATAAGGAAGAGATCCATGACGTGTTTGTCGTGGGTATATGGGTAAGCAGAGCATCGATATCAGTATTCCTGATAGAGCTTTCGGGTTCGGGCGACTTCTCCTCGGAGATTGATGTTGCATCACAAGTAAACGAATTGGATAGTGCCCGTTCCTTACCAAAGAAGTTTTGAGCACCTTTCGACCCTGTACTCATAGACTCACTCCTCGATAAACGAGGTCGTCGAGACAGAGGATCCGTCGATGAGGAGTTCACGGCATCCCCCGAGCGTCCTGATGAAGATACAGATGACGCAGTGGAATATGACCTTTGGAGTTCTGGAATGCGATCGGAACTTTTGGGATAAATGATGCCGATAGGAGAGAAGATAGGAGAGAAGATGTCATCGAAGGGAGCCATTCGTCCGTGTCGAGTGTCGAGAGTCAATGTATGTGCGTCTGCAAGACAAAGCAAGCAAAAACAATATGATTATTGATTATGCAACGTGAGTGATAATGACGTGGACAATATTATGTTGACTAGGAAGCAAATCTTTATCCATCCTCACCTGTGAAAGTTTGAGGTAATGACACGTCAATATAAAATAATATTGGTGCATGCAAAAGAATGCTTGCGGGGAGAGAGGCGTTCGGAACTTGGATATGTCTCTCATTGTGGAGAAAATTACGGGTTTATTCGGTGTTTGAGTCAAGAAATATATTCAATTTGATTTTAAGCTCGTATACTTGCCAGGTTTGCGCTTCTCTTCCCTTCCTCCACAAGGATACAGGCATATCGGTTTGTTATTTTTCATATCGTGGATCTTCATCCAGAGATGTCGCTCTCATAATTTCTAAGGCACGAAGTCGACACCACTATTGTTGAAAATGCACGAGCTCTGCCAATCTCCGATACAAACATTTGATAATCATTTAACACCCACTCTGTCTCCACCGCCACCGCCTTTGGCGGCAGTGTACGATACTATGCTTGTCGTTTATGACGACAACTGCCCTCTACTACCTCCTTTGATACCAAGAAGCTTTGCAATTTCTACGGATGATGAACCGAGTTTCAACAAGCAAGTGTTTCTTCGTCGTCGTCCTATTCCCATTAGGGTAAGACCTATCCTAAGATCTAAAATGAACAACAATCCAAGTGGCATCATATTCGACAAGCAAGTTTTGTTTCGACCAATTACATTTGAACCGCGGCTAAGACCCAGGCCTAAGAGTGAACCCAAGGGAACTTGAGTGAACCATTAGACTAAATTAGAAGCATTGTGTTAACGATAGAGCGACATCACTCGCGTCTATAGTGAGAATTGTCATAGGATTGAGAGGAGCCTGTACCTGTAAGAACATGATCAATCGTAGCTATTTCTACAATAGAGTGGAATTTGAAGAGGTTTATAGATGATGCCTATCTGGTTCTCTGTGCAAGTAGCGTAAAAGTCTCTAGAGTGCTGTGGTACAACCTTCGCCAGATAAACACTTCATCACGTGTTAGTTGTTAGGTAGTTAATCCTGAATGCAATTTAAGTTACTATTATTATCAATAAATATGATTTGTCAAGCTTCTCGAGATTGTAGTATCATTCACCTGCTTTCCTGAAGCCAAAGATAGCAATCTCCTGAGTTAGCTTTAGCAGCATGAGGAATTCTCAAAATGCTTGTGTCAGTGCTTTTTTTCCACCATCCAGTCATGGTATGACTGGTCGTATCAGCCTTCGATCAGGTATCAACCTTCGATCAGGTACCAGCCTTCGATTAATCTTAACCATCATTCTTAAGAGTATTAGATGTAGAGGGAGATATGTTGCTTATCTGAACTCTTTTTTTGACTGAGCTCAAATCTACGTGTACTCGTAGCTTCCGACGATCATGGGCCGCTATCGAAAAGGTCACAAGCATCAGCGATGGCATGGCAAGAAGCAAGGTGGTGATAATAATAATATAAAAGAGTTGTTAGGTTCAGATTGGAGCGTTGTGGAGAATTATCTAATAGAATATCGGACCAAAGCCCACGAGGCACATCGTTTAGGAAATAAACATCAATTGAAGTTATCATTATTATTAATCGATGACGTCCCAAGGATTAGTATTGGTACTCATCAATTCCTATCACTTACTATGTCAATCTGTCAACGTCGGTATATTGATCTGCCAGACACATTAAGTGGGAAGGAACGACGGAGAGTGCATGAAATGTGTACCCATCTTGATATATACCATGCCGGCGTTGGTAGTAGTAATGACAATAATGGTTCTGACACTGGTGATGATGGTGCGGGGCAGATGAATCCAACAACAGTACCAAATAACAATACTCGACGAATAGCAATATCTATATTCGTGGATGGACTTGAGCATTTCTTCTGTCATGATAGTGCTCATGATTGTAGTATTACACAATCCTTCCCATCTAGGTCATGTCGGCCGTGGTGTTATCGTATCAACAGCAATCTAACAAAAGGCGACAACAATAAACAGCATGATGAACAACATCAAGAACGACTGATTGCCATTGAGAAAGAGAAGAAACTAATTCATCAATTTACTATATTACCCGAGCAATCGGTACAGTCATTTGACAGTCTAGACTTTGTTACATTAGACACGTTGGATCTGTCAATGGTACCCACACCTGATACTACGCCATGGATGCTCGTGGATACTGTTGACAAATTGATATTGTGTGTTGACGAACTTCGTTTTGGCATTAGTAGCAATACTACTACCACCAATGACAGTCCAAGAGAAACAAAGTTATCTGAATTGGCATTTGATTTAGAAATGTGTAACATTGGTGACGGGAACTCTGGTACACGAACTTGTCTTATACAACTAACGTCAAATGCTGCCAACAAAGATTACATAATCGATCCACTAGCTATGGGTATATGGGATGCTATACCCACCTATCTTGGTCCACTATTTTCTGACCCAAATATTGTTAAAATTGGTCATGGTGTAGGAGGGATGGATTGTTCAAGTTTGCATAGAGACTTTGGTATACTTGTGGTGAATGCATTCGATACATACGAGGCAACTGCTATAGTGAGTCAAAGTAAGAGAGGACTTGGGTTAGCAGCTTTATGTCGTCAGTACAAATTGCCCGAATGGGAGCGATATGCAGAGTTGAAGAAAACATATCAACGTTCTGAATGGCAAAAACGACCCTTGAATAGTGATGCATTGAGGTATGGGAGATATGATATTCGGTATCTAATTACCCTGAGAAAACTACTAATGAGGGATTTGGCAAAAATGGACATGATCGATTACGTGCAGCCATTCATTGTAGTAGACGATGAAGATTATGAAACTAGTGAGCTATATGAGTCAACGAGTAGCAATGGGAATGTAATTTTATCTTCAGATAAGTGCAATGTAGATAAATCCGAAGTTGACGACAAGGGCATTATTGATAATGGTGGCTCGGCACTGTCTCCCTCGTCGTCTATAACAATCATTCAATCATCGGAATTTTCCTGCTACCATCATTTAATGAGTGCCATCTCATTAAGTCAAAAACGCTGTCTAAAGCTTTGGTCTGGTAATGAAGTTGCCGATGAGCCAATACTACGTAACCCTACACTCCTATCAATGATTAAAGACGCAGCCAAACAAAAGGGTCATGGCAAGTATTGGACAGATGTACACATGCAACTTTACAGAAAGCTTGTGGATTGGCGAAAGGATGTTGCTCAGAGAGAATTATGTACTGGGGCTGACATATGCTCGTTGGACTTATTAGTTTTTGCGGCATACAAAATGCCAACAACATCAGGTCATCTTCGTCGCTTTGCATACATTCTACCTGAATTACTTCGCGACGACGCTTTACCGTACTGCAATGAGCTCTGTGAGATAGTGACTACCACAAGGCAGCAACATCCACCTGTACTAGAAATGACTAGCCTTGCTGTTTTTCGTTACTCAGATGTTGTCTTTGATTGTGAATCTTGTTCTAAAAGACAAAAAATTGTGCATCTATTAGTAGGTTCTGCGCTTGTCGGGGCCATTATCATAGCAATGACCAGAGCAAGGAACAGATAGATTCTGAAACAATATCTACAGTGTGCATTTTTCCATGCACAAAAGTATAGATATTTCTACCGACCAAAAAATAGCTTCTTTTTCTTCTTCAATGGTGCTGGCATGCCCAAAATATCTGACGCTTCCTTGGATTGATCGAATGTCGGAGGCACATCGGGAGGAATTGAGGTTAGAGAGCTTGGTTCATGGCTGGGCTCCTCCGTAATTGTCAAACCACCAAACTTTTTACGTCGGAATTGCGAAAACCCACTCCTGGCTCCGCTTTTTAAGACTTCACGAACAAGATGAGACCTTAGATACTTCTTACTGTGAAATTCCCAGCTACCTATTTCATACGCTTTCGAATAGGCTGGGACGCATATATCCAAAGATGATATTTGTGAAAGCCTCCTAAATCCACCCACTGTTATATTTACATCTACGTTCCCCACTCGGCATACCTTGATTAGAACAAGTTCGGATGCTTTCAATGGTTTGGTTTCGGGCGACGTCATTTCAAGTTCCGATGAACCCAACCGCTCTCTACTGTTCCAAGATGAAGTAGATCCTTGTGCTACACTTGACGTGATTGGCTTATTTTTTATGGATAGCAGCATTGATGTGTGACTTGATTGCACTGAATTCGAATCAGTTGATCCTGTTGCATCTGACATGTCGTCAGAATCCTCGTCGTGATCTTCTTCGACAAAGAAATATGACTTCAGTAGGAGTGACGTGCTCTTCGAAATCTGAAGCATCAGTGTATGACGAATTCCAGGAAATAAATTGACCTCAAAATGTGAGTACAATGATAATCCGTCCACAATACGGGGAAGAGATTCTACTCGAATAAATGCGGCTCTTTCTTTCCCGGAATGCGGGCAATGTTTACATCCAATAGCATGTGCATAGGTATATTTGCAACATGTCCAACATCCATTAACATATTGTCCAAGATGAAAGGAACAAGAATTAATATCATTATTCGAGTGATCAAAATGCTGCCCACATCGATCACACGCACTTCTTTTATTACCCAACACCGACTTCACGACGCTTGTTGGGTCTACGAAAGACATTGAGTCAGGACCGGGCTTTGAGGAAGAGATACTGTAGATAAATAAACGAAAAACAATAGCGTTACACGCAGAAACATGACGGCATTTCATTTTGTTCTACTAATGAATTCTCACCTTACATCCTCCAATGAAAATTGTGATTTCGTAGTACCATCCCTGGTGTAGTCATGCTGTCCATTGAAGCCGGTAAAGGAAATTAGCACATCATCGATTGAATCATGGCTTTGCATGCTCCATTGTACCCGTTGGCAAGAATAAGCTATTCGACGAAATACTTCGTCGCCACCAAGTTGAATTTTATCTTCTAGATCACGAAGCAAAGTCATCGCAGCATTACGTAGAATTTCACGACCTTTCTTCTCACGGTACTTTACAGTACCGCTTAAAATCTGCTCTATCTCCGTTGCAGCTGCACTGTCCATGTGCTCTGATGTTTTAGTATTAGCCTTCTTATCCTTAACTGCACCTTGATGTCGCTGATGGGGCTTTGGTGCTTCCAGCAATACATTTTTCAGGACATCGAGAGATGTTTTGAATTGATAGCTGTCAAGCTTGAAACTTAATAGATCAATAAACAATTGGATTTCGTCAACAGCCATATCATTCTGGTTTACAACGAGTCCTTGCTCAATGGCGTGCATTAGCTCCTGGTTAGAGTAGTGGACTGGAGGTCGATGAAAGATTTGTGTTGATTGAAATGTGAATTTGTCAAGGATTGGACGTAGAAGTTTACTCTTGAAGAACGCCATGGGCTGGTGGGGTTGGAGATTTGACAGGTAACAGAATCGGATCTCATCATCGCGCTCTCCGTGCGTCTGCACACTGTCTTCTTGGCCAAATTGGTGAGCGCGTAGATCTGACACCTCAAGCCAAGGTAATCCAAGGTTTACGTCTACTCGCGTGCTGAGTGAGTATGCTTCCATATTTGTCAAGCGGTATGCATGTTCGGTCTTTTTAAGCAAATCATTGGTAGAAATATCTCCCGTTTTCCCTCTATTTAAAGCGATGAAATGAATAAATTCACGTGCTTCAACCTGAGCCTTTTCCATAGCTAATAGAATGCTCCCCCCGGTTGCAATGCTGTGCATCTGTACCTGAGGATTGGACAGGTGGATTTCAAGAGTAGGAATTGATGCATTCTTGTCATGCGCAAACATTCTGTCAATATATTCATCGTCATCAATTGAATCTTGCTCGGTAAGCACTGCACTGTCTTTCAGCAAAAACGCTAATCCACTTTGATGGAGAGAACCACTATTGGAAAACTTGTTGCTTTTCCCAGCAAACGATGAGGATAAGTCACGAGACTCCCCGGTAGAGGAGTTTTGTTCATGAGTGACATTTGCCATAGCCTTTACCTGACGAAGTTGAGAATTTATGAAACCGAATGTATAAATAAGGTCCTTGGATAATCCCATGAGAGAGTCTCTTATCTCTAGCGTCCATAGAATTTGAACGCGAGATACTAAAACAGCCCAGGAAGCAGAGGCCTGCATGCCTGTATAGTCTATTGTGCTCTTTTCCAAACTTAACATGCTTCGTTTTGTGGGAGGAGCAAGAACTCTTTCCATCGATTTATTGCATATGTCGATTTGGCGAATCTGAACAATATAGTCCAGCTCCGCGATCTTACTTGACAACTCCTGTAGCTTCAAAAATGGTAGCTTTAAGAATGCACTGTCGTCAACGCGATGCGATTCTGTTGACCGAGTCGAGCTCCCATTGTTATCAGAAATAGTAGGAATCAGCGCCCCCAACTCCAACGCAATCTGTTCTAGGACAATCAATTCTTTGTTCTCTTGTTGCCCCATATCTCCAGCTGCATTAACGACATGATCAAACTCACTAACATCCAATAGGGAAACTTTCACGGGTCCTTCGATAACAATTGATTTGTCCCCGTCAATAGATGCATTGTACTTAACTGCACCTATGGTTAGACAAAGTCCATTTACATCCTCCTCACCTGGTTCTTCAAACCAAGTCGCCATCTTCATATTCTGTACATTAGCTTTCACGGCGACACTACGGAAAACAGGAAGTGGACTCGAATCTGTTTCTTTTGGTTTTGTAGATTGTGTTGATGAAGAGTTAATATGGGTAAACCATGGAAGAACGTCAACACGCAACGCGACCCAGTTGTCCGCTCCGAATGTGCCATCACTTCCTGGAATTTCTATCGAAAACTGAACGTTGACACCTGCACTGCGATAATGTAAAAATTTGTCATCAATATTGTGTTTGTGTTGCATGTTGACAGAGTGATGCTTGTAGGACACTCCATCCACATGGTCCATCTCCCAAGACATTTCTATCCGTGTCTTCGATGTTGGGACGTAAAGCAAAGGATGTCTTTGCTTACTGACTGCCGACTCGGCTTCATGAGGTAAATGAAGCTTGGACATTGTTCTCATTAGGCTCGGATGAATAGACGTATCGTATGCAGTGCCAGGAATCGAAACACTAATACTATACGCGTCCATCTCAAATAAACCAACAGAATGACGTATTTCACAATTATGGCAATGGAATATAATGCTTTGGTCCCAATAAGTATGTGAATCTAGCAACCATCGACATGTGAGATCATCTGCTGTTAAAGAAATTGAGCCATGAATAAAAAATCGGAGATTATCCCACCAAGTTACTCTCTTCGTGGCAACCACGTCACCGGAGGCCTCTTTAGCAGGTGGCAGTAATCGTTGAATGCACTCCATTAATCTTGAAACGGAGTCATTCAGAACAGGACCAAACGTGAGATTCATCCCAGCACATTTGACTTGACTATTAGTATATATTTTCACAGGTAGACCTGAAGAGTGTAACGACACGCCGTAGCAGCGAGAATAATGATTATGATGGCACAATAGCAACGAGGTATTTATATTTCCTCCCTGCACTCCAGGAGTATTTGGACTTAATGTTGCTAAGTAAAGAATGCCATTGATTGCATAATTGTCAACTCGAATCAACGGATTCACCAGAGTAAGTGGATGAAGGATGCATATTACATGCTTAACATTAAGGCAAAACAATCCACCTTGAACTTGCGGGCCATACTCGTTATTAGAAGAATCGTCTTCATCGAATTCGTTGATTTGGGCTTGAATCATCTGCGGGGGTGTGCTCCGTTCGATCACTACCTCCACAGTCTCGAAACAGGTTCGATATACATCCCTTAGAATTTTTGTCGTTGTAGAAGTCTCAGAGTTCCGAACGTAGTCAGTAAATGATACGTCAAAGAAAGGAATGCTGCATTTGATTGTCATCAGTTGATATTTCTTCATCGGCTTCGTAGAGTTTCCTTTCAATCGGTTGAGACCCTCAAACAATGCCTTGGGAAACAAAGTCATGTCTTCTATGACTTTCCCAAAATGCAACGAGGGAGGAAATTGCGCGATCATACTGCTTCCCACACTCAGCTCAAATATTTCTTTCAGGGGATGGCCTTCATGATCAGAGGCAAGTTCAGTACCCTCAACATCAGCAGCATTGATGATCTTGCTTGAGTATTCGTCAATTTCATCGCTATTAGCTCGTCTGGTGTAATTGTTGAATGAAATCCCGTCAATTACGAAAATCGAATTCATGATATCATTGATAGCTATATGCATCTTTCCTGCTCCCTCAAACGCAACATTCGGTTTAGCAAATTCTGTCAGTGCTATACTAGAAGTGGAAGCAAACTTTGCCATTGAAACATTCATTGCTGCTCCTCCTTCAATTACTACACCTAGCTTTGACTTGACACCGACATACATATCAATATTAGCCCTAACATTGGGATCAGCGACAACGCGAAAGTTTGTCTTGTGCGAGGTACACATTCTCTTCGGTAACTCTCTGTTGGAACTAGATATTCGTCGGAGAAAAGCCAACGAATTTTGAATACGATTGTTGCATGAGACTGCAAGCCACATCAACACCGTCGAGAATATAAATTCGAGCTCTCTACTGAACTGAACAGAAATTAATTCAACACGTTCTCCCGTAATAACATTCCTTTCGTCCGTCATGGAAACGCTACATTTGCACTGCACAATCTTAGCAAAGTTTACTAGCATGTCAAGGGCAAATATTCGCTCAATGGGCCAATCCATTTGCTGAGCAAATACAATCTTGTGCACAGGTATGGAAATTATGGATTTGCCAACGCACTCATATACAGTAAGGGAATCAAAATCGACGTACATTGCCTTCGATATCATTACAGATATCTCAGTATTCAATTGGGACTTTAGCGGTAGAGCTGATGTGAGTGTCACGTTGGTAAATTTGCCGTAAAATGAAATTTCCTCGTCAACTTTTGGTAACACATCGCGTATTACAGGTAGTGATGGATGAGGAATAAAAGTCACCGACCCCTCTGCACGGCCGATAGAAGCGTCGAGAAGATGATATCGAGTACATTTTTTCACAGTCAGATGAAACAATTCCTTTGGAAGAAGATCTATCGTAGGATGATTTCGATCTGTCGGCTCCTCTTCAAGACTTTCTCTATTCAGCAATATCCTGACATGTGTTTCTGTCTGGAACAATGCAAATCGGACCGTATCGTTGCCTGTAGTATTAGAATCACCGACAATATCGATTTCAGATGACGGAAGGAGCTCCACGACGACGTCCACTGAATTGCATGATAATGCGATGCGGCTGAGCGTTTGTTTTCCTGATATTTTGCCAACACTACTTGCATGATGATTAGATTTGGCATTACTTGAAAGAGCTTGCTCCATAGTATGAACCTTGTTTTGCAAATGTTGAGCTGATTGTTTTGTATCGTCCAATAATTTCATTATGCATGCCAACTTGTTGACATCCTCGCCGTCAGCCCTCACAAACACTCCATCGACGTCTACGATTGCACACTGTGATCCATTTTCATTACTCCTATCATCTAGAGATTCTATCCTTCCTTGAATTTGCTTAATACAGACAAGATCCCTTACTGCAATTTTGCTATCCAATTGATCACCATAAACTGTATGACGTTGGATACGTATTCCATTCAAATGACATCGTGATTCGACATCATTATTCATTTGATCACACGTACTACCAGGTAATGACGCCACCGCCTGTTTGTATCGTAACGTAATTCCTGGTGACTCAAAGGAGAAGAAATCCATTGTCGATCCTGGTGACTCAAAGGAGAAGAAATCCATTGTCGATCCACCCCCTTCGTCGCAGTCTTTGGATATGAATGTAAAAACATGCATGTTGATGTTGGCATTTAATTCAACAATTTGTGTCGATGATTTCGTTTTAATCTTGTTATTGGAGCCATTGTTGACGACACGTTGATTATCAGTGATTGCGAGACTGTTCTTAACTGGTTGGGGAAATGTAGTAGTATCTTGAAGCAACGATAGAATTCTTTGTACACTTTCGAGATCAATTCCAAGACTAAAATGTTCCTCCAAACTTAAATGTACACGCCTTGATGGAGAAGTTGAAGTGATCCATGTGTTTTTTTCTTTATGAATAAGACCGATACCAGATGGGATTGTTATCGAAGACGCCATCAATCTCCGCGAAGTTTGCATAGTATCGCAAACTCTTGGTAAATTCAAGTAGACCGAAGACTGCATTTTATCCCAAGATACGAGTTTTTCTCCCTTATGAGCTCGACTCATCATAGTGAATTGATTTAGCGTCCCTGACAGGCCAAATGATATATTCGTTTGATCGCCATTGCTGACAAAGTGGTCATCAAAGAGGACTCTTGTGTCCAATTGTATTCCACTTCCTCTACATCTATTGAGACCAACATCGAGTGCCTTAATTCGAAGTTGGAATGATGTTGATTGAAGATATCTGCATTTTGACACATCATCCTCTTTGTTCTTCATCAAAATAGTTACACGCATATCAATGCCCTCGAATCGTATACCAAATCGCGACAATCGACTTGTCGCAGCAGAATGCTGTCCAGTTTGATTCATCACAAGAAAGGATGAGGCTATTGAAATACGGTCGATTGATATAGCCTTCAACGACATCGGGCTACTACTACTGTAGTCGGTGTGCTCCACTTCAGCATCGTCGTCTACTGCATGGGTTTCTAACCATCTATTCAGGAACGAAAATATTTGGAATGCACAGCCACTGGATGACATGCTCCTGCCAATAATGATAGGAAGGTCAGAATACTCTAAAACATGTTTTTGTGATGAGGATCTTCTTCTTCTCTTCCATGATCTTCGTATATTATGAAGTATGACGAGACATCGGACAGCAGAATGTGAAAGAGCCGTAATCAGAACCATTAATGCAGGGAAAGGTATCACTGAAGGAGGTCTGTGTCGTTCTTCTTCTTTAATGTCAATGAGGAGATTCTTCGCCAGATCAATTTCTATCGATGTTGTTGCATTATTGGACTGCTTTCCATCGACTGTGTCTTTGGCATTCACGCTGCTCTCATCACTTCCAAAATGAGTTTGCTCCATTCTCTTTCGCAATAATGATTCAAATGACTTTAATCGATCATCATTGTTATCATATTCACAAGAATTATCATCCAATTGTCGATTCATTCCCTCATTAATCGTGGACCTATTATTCAATGATTTTAGTGCCCACGTGGTTGACTTGATTATCCATGCGGCCACGAGCGTGGAACAGAACCTGATTAACCAGGACGAGCCGAAAGGTGGAATAAAAAAATATAGCACGACAAATGCGGCTATTGCAATTGATATTGCCATCGAAAGCTCTAACAGAAATAGACATACTTGAATACGCCAAGCGCTTTCCGACGACATTTTTGGTGCTGATATTTGACTATGCGTGTCAAGCCGACAACAGCACGAGAATACGGCGCTATCTATTACGATACGCTTGCTTCTCGGGTCGCCCGCTCGGTCTCTTTGTTGTCCAAGGCGAAGTTCCTATCATTGGTGGCTGTTAGATGTCCGACGGAAATGCGATGACGAAGGATGATGGGAATGCAATGCTATTAGTAAATAAAAGGGGGGCAACGACAGTCAACGTCGGTGGTACCAGATTTCAAACCGCAGCGTCGACACTAATGACAAACTCGACCTACTTCGCCAGCCTTTTCAGCGATAACTGGTTAAATTCTTCACATGCTAAAGAAGATGATGATGAGATATTCCTTGATCAGGATCCCATCGTCTTTGCCAAACTATTAAGTTATATGCGTAAGGGCATGATACGGATTGAAGATATTGACATGGATGTTTTATTCCTTGCCGAGTTCTTACGAATGGAACGGTTACTTTTAGCAATCAAGGTTCGATGGTATTGCAATATTGGCAAAGGACCTGTCGATCTTGAGTCAGACGAGGCGATTGCTACGGCATTTGATGAGGTACACGGCGGTATCATAAAGGCTATATCCAACGGTCTATACCCATCATTTCAAGAACAAGATAATGTCAATGCCGAACAGGATTTGGCATTGTTGACTGTATACGAAGAGAATTATGATTCACGTGTGTACGTTGAACGAATTGTAAATGGCGCGCCTGGCGTCCCGATTGAATGTGATGGTATATTTGGTGCATTGAATGGCCTGCATGCCAATGGCTTTACGTCACCTGGACTGCAATTAGACGCCGATGCTCCACATAGATGTCGTGAATATATTACCTTCTATCGTAGACGACATTCAACTATTATGCGTACTACTGGGGACGCCACATCTATACTAATCCCCACTCAAGATGAAATTAACAGGAGTCGAGACAATTATCCGAAACAGTTTGTTGCCTACATACTAACAACTGAGGAGGATGTACGTATAATTGCACCTGCTGAGTTTATAATCAACGAGGCAGATGTGGATTTGACTCAACGTGATAGTACCAACCCCTACAATACCACGATTATTAAATTAGATGAAGATAGAGATGATAGAGAATTGAAGTACTGGCTATTAAAGCATAATTTTACAACTCCGGAGACTAGTTGGCCACTTGGACTGCCCAAGACCAGCTATATTAGTTATCTTGGAGGATTGAATAAGTGTCTTCTACAGATTTATTCACGTCCCCTAAAGCAGCAGCAGGAGTAGTAATTAGAAATCTCTATACTGCAATATGCTATTGTTTTGCTGTCTGTGATTATTCTGAATGGGTATCCTAGATGATGGTAGATTAGAAGGAACGAATTGACATTAATGATTAGTTTTCTGTTTTTGTTTGCCTATTCTTGACGCTGTACAATATGCAACTAATCCACCCCCTGCCGCCATGAAACAATCAATATAATGAACTTTCGACCCTATCCTTAATCGTAATTAATACCTGCCCCATCGAGCAGTCCCTCCAAGTATTTAATTCGAGCCTCTGCAGTATTCAAACTCAAACTCAACGTCCCCACGCTGGCAAATTTCTTCTTCGCACCACCCTTCTTTGCATTCGCTATTGCTGGGTTTAGACTTTCAAGCTCTGGCCCTTTACTCGACCCACCCCACCATTCCTCGGCCGTATGTGCCGGTATCCCACTTGCCGTATTAGGGAATATGTCAGGTTGGAAGGCATCGGACTTCCGGGGGACATAAAATGATAATGGTTGTATCCCCGCCTCATTCGTTACCTTGAGCAATCGTGCTGATTCACATTTCATAATATCTAATCCACGTTTGGGGACCATGCATGCACCCTTGAGTGCCGTCGTGGAACGGAAACCTTCATTGAGTCTGTGAAAGTACGGTGCCTCATCCTCAAATTCGCATACACGTATATTACCATCCCCCTTCCCACAGAGGTATACAACATTCGTATCCACATCATACATTGGCATTAGTACACCCGCGGCAGTATCAATGCTCTCAGTATGCATCGGCCCATTATCTAAACTACGGAGGTCCCATATTTTAACCTCCCGGCCGGTACCCTTGGAATGTCCCGTCGTTAACACCTTACTCGATTCTCCCATGTAGACTACTTTGACTCCCTTGACACCGTCATGCGCCTGTCCAATCCGTGCCGTAACTCGTGACGTACGTGCATCGACGAATCGTACTGCCTTATCTTTGCATGCAGTGGCATAATTATCACCCCTGTAGTCCCAAACTATATCATGACACAAATCTTGCATCTCGGTAAACGTTGTTAATTCATGCGATATCTCCACGTCCCATATCTTCACTGTGTAATCACTACTAGTACTGGCTAATACATTCGATGCCGTGGTATGAAACCTTAGCAGGTTCACCCTTTTTGTATGTCCGACTAAATCCACGACACTATCGGTAATATCCGATCCCTCCTTGCTCACCCCTCGTTCATTAATTGGTTCCCAATCCTGCGGGATGCTCCATAGTTTAATAGTCGTATCCTCCGATGCCGTGGCCAGCATGGAATCATCGAATGGACTCCATTCAAAGTCGAGTATCGCACCTAGATGACCATGCAAGGTCGGCGTGGAACCGGGAACGAACCGTCCAGGTCGGTCATGTCGTCCAACGTATACTAATCCCCCGCCTCCGAATAATGCCACGGCAAAGTATTTGGAGGATGCCTTGATATATTGTTGATCACCGGTAACCGTGGATAGAGAAAAGCCGGTGTGACAATTCTTCGTTGGAAAAGGAGGTGGTGGGTGTAATATTATGAAAGAGATAGAGAGAGAGAGAGAGTGGGGAAATAGTGACTTAATGGTGAGGGTCATAATAAGAAAAGTGGGAATGATCATCCAATCATCATCGGAAGAATATAGGATCCATCATTGGTCCATCGACTTACCTCCTGCTTGGGAGCATCGCAGAATACATGCCTATACTTGGAGGTTCGAAGTTTGAACGACATCGATTCCAATACGTCGTCCGCTTCCCCGTTCTACGATTACCCACTCTTTCCGTTGCAACGAAAAAATATCATTCCCCCAACACCGCTCCAAGCGGAGCCCCCACCCCGGTCTGTCACCTTCCTTGTGTGTCTTTCTTTCCATGGCCACTCCTCCTCCTCCTCCTACCACCAAGAGGAAGAACCCATGGACACCCATGGCAGCAGGTTGTATAGCCGGTGGTATCGAAGCCACGGCCGTATGGCCAATGGAATTCATCAAAACACAATTACAACTACAAACTAAAGTCAAGGGTAATGTCCCTACCAATTTACCATATACCGGTATGCTCTCGGGCTTGGCGCACTATACGCGCACGACGGGCTTTCTGAGTCTATATCGTGGATTAGCACCCACATTAATTGGATCGATACCCAAGGCGGGTATACGTTTCGGATTGAATGGCGTATTCAAGGAGACGTTGAAAGATGGTAGCGGTAAATTAACGCCGTCCAAAAATTTTCTTGCCGGATTGGGCGCCGGCGTCTCCGAGGCAATTATCATCGTGGCACCGGTAGAGACTGTGAAGACGAAATGCATTGAATTGAATATGCCATTTATTAGTGGATTCAAACATATCCTATCCAAGGAGGGCATGGCGGGTATATATCAAGGTGCCGCGGCAACGGCATTGAAACAGGGTTCGAATCAAGGATTACGGTTCATGTGGTACAATGAATATAAACGTATAATGACAAATGATGGTGCGATAAAGTCAACACCACTAATGAGTCTATTAGGTGGCATGACGGCCGGGTGTTTTTCGACATTGGGGAATAATCCATTTGATGTGGTCAAAACGCGTATGCAGGGAACAAAGGCCAGGCAATATGCCAACACAATCGACTGTTTTAAACAAATCATTAGTAAGGAAGGTGTAGGCGCATTATATGCTGGTACGATACCACGATTGGGTCGTGTGGTGCCTGGACAGGGTATCATATTTGCTAGTTTTGATACGATTGTTGAATATTTGGAAACATTCCCCATCTTCAAATGATGTGACTAAATGTGGGAGTTCTGTCATTTTGCTCCGTGTACATTTGAGGCGAATTAAAAGCATAGGGTTACATGTAAAGTCGTCATTCCTTTTTGTCTAGACAATTCTCTGTAATTTTATATAATCTATTCCTTTGTCGACAACAGGCCCTTAGATAACGAATCAACGAGTGGTTTAGCCAGTTTACGAAATTTCTTCCGAAATACCTTCGCGGCAATATGATACGGATTATCCAACTGATAATTATATTGCATCGCATTCTTGGCAATCAAGTCAATATCCTCCAAGAACTCCTGTAACGTTTCGTATGATTTGTTATTCACCTTCGTCTGAACGTATGTTAGGTTCATTGGTTTTTGAATAATAGTACAATAGTCAGGTAGTCCCATGTCTACACAGGTGGTTTCATCAATGACCATACGGAACGGGTTGATATTCCCTAGCGTATCAAACTCCATATCCCAAAGAGCAGTAAAGATAGGCTTGTACAGACGGTGTAATGCATCCTGCGGTGTTTCAATTACCGATGCACGACGTTTCTGCTCCTCTCGTTCTTTTTCGATGAGTTCATTTTTAATGAGACGCTCACGCTCGAGTCGTTCACGTAGTACACGTTCACGCTTCGATGCCTCCTCGATCTGACGTTGACGTTCCTGCTCTGGGTCAAGAATAGTAACTTCTTTCTTTTGCTTTTTTGCAATTTGGTCTTCCAGTTCTTTAGCTGCGAGGTTGGCAGCGGCGGCGGTAGTGGGGGTGGGTGATGTGCATGGAAATGGTGTGGCAATAATTGATAATGCCATCTTGGGATTTAAAATCATATCCCGTCCATCTTTTGCAATCTGTGCCCATCTTTCTCTATCCATGGCACCACGTTCGGTATCTCTCAATTGCTTCGCAATCCCATCAAGTCGCCGTTTACGTACAGTCGACGTCTCTAACGGAGGTAATGCCATGGCCATTTGTGGCATAATCCCCCCGGCATAGCTAAGACCCCAACTACGTCGTAATTTTGTATTCTCGGCCTTGATTGATGCATTCACGAGATCGCGTTGTTCGTGCTCTTTTGATTCACGTAGGGCAAATGCTGCACGTAGCTTGGTGTCGATTTCGCCAGCGCCACTATCCTTGATCCCCCCGACACCAATACCACCACTGCCAAAGTCGATATCGACCATGCGTGTATTCGGCCGACGTTTCCATCCAGCCGGTGTACTAGCGTAGGTTTCAACGATGTCGCGTAAATCGGCATTCAGTCTACGTCGGAGCTTGACATCGGCGGTTATGACATTTAATTTCTTCCCAACAACGATTTGCGACTGCTGTTGCATTTCAGCGGCGGATGCTGCTGTTTTGGTACTATTGTTGTTGACATTGGCACTCACAGATGCCTTGATGTGCTTACGAAATGACGGAGGCAGATGGTCAGAATAGGACGGATCGAGAGGTTCGCGTTGGCGGAGGGTCGAGAGGAGGGATTTGAGTTGTCCCTCCATGTCAGGCTCCTCCTCCTGCTGCGAGTCCATTGCTACAGATTGGATCCCTTTTAATTACATCATCTGTCATCAAGCACGTGTTCGGTACCTCACTCGTCCTCTCGGTAGCTCTAGTAATATGAAAACTGCTTCGCTCGGGCTTTTGGAGGTGATGGTGGTACGTGTGAATGCCGGGGGGGATGCCCCCCCGGACCCCCCTCTGTTGGTGACGTCATGGGCCATTCTCCTTTACTTTCGTTTTTGA
>Ga0247832_1004013_pt1 | contig 19098 bp, 14 predicted proteins | sample LaCruzMarch2015__10_FD_192407 | JGI IMG/M metagenome (GOLD analysis project Ga0247832, IMG submission 192407) | Freshwater microbial communities from meromictic Lake La Cruz, Castile-La Mancha, Spain - LaCruzMarch2015_4m | ecosystem: Environmental > Aquatic > Freshwater > Lake | place: Spain... | reverse complement strand
CAAATATTTAGTAAACGCTTTTCACAACAAGGGAATTGGCGTATTTTTAGATTGGGTTCCTTCACATTTTCCAAGTGATGCACACGGTTTAGGAAATTTTGACGGCACGCATTTATACGAGCATCCCGACATTCGCAAAGGCTATCATCCTGACTGGAAATCTTTGATTTTCAATTATGAACGTCCAGAAGTACGCTCGTTTTTGATGAGTAATGCCATTTTCTGGCTCGATGCTTTCCACGCAGATGGTTTACGTGTGGATGCTGTTGCTTCAATGTTGTACTTGGATTACAGCCGAAACGAAGGCGAATGGGAACCAAATAAATACGGAGGAAGAGAAAACTTAGCTGTAATTGATTTCTTGAAAGACTTAAACAAACACGTTTATCACGAATTCCTTGACGTTCAAACGATTGCTGAAGAAAGCACGAATTTCCCAATGGTAAGTCGTCCCACTTCAATTGGAGGTTTAGGATTCGGAATGAAATGGATGATGGGCTGGATGCACGATACCTTGGAGTATTTCAAAAAAGAACCAGTTTACAGAAAACACCACCACAACGATATTAGTTTTTCACTCACGTATGCATTTACTGAGAATTTCATGTTGCCATTGAGCCACGATGAAGTTGTTTACGGAAAACATAGCATCATGGGAAGAATGCCAGGCGACCATTGGCAACGCAGAGCGAATTTACGTTTACTTTACGGCTGTATGTTTACGCATCCAGGAACGAAATTACTGTTCATGGGTTCCGAATTTGGACAAGAATCAGAATGGAATTTCGAAGGTTCGTTGGATTGGCATTTGCTCGATAATCCCGACTACAAAGGCATTCAGTCGTGGGTGAAAGCGCTTAATGGTTTATACAAAGAACGTCCTGCACTTTCTGAATTACAATTCAACGCGAGTGGCTTCCAATGGATCAGTTACAACGACCACGAAAACAGCATTTTAGTTTATTTACGAAAAGGCAAAAATCCAAAAGACGATTTGTTGATTGTAGCAAATTTCACACCAGTTGTGCGCGACAATTACCGTTTTGGTGTTCCTGTTGAAGGTCCTTGGAAAGAAGTACTTTGCAGCGATGCTACTACTTTTGGTGGTTCAGGAGTGGTTAATTCCTCTGAAATCATTGCAGACGCTGAAGGAATGCACCATTTGCCGTTTTCAATTAGTTTAACCTTGCCTCCTTTGGCAATTTCAATTTATGCTTTAAAATAAGTTTTATAAAAAATGATAACCAATACAACACTTGAATACAAAGGGAATTTATTCCCTCAATCCATAATTAGCTTTGAAAAAAACGTAGATACCTACACGTTCAGAGCAAAAAACAACGTATTACTTCGCTTAACAATTTTGCGCGACAGTGTAGTTCGTTTTCGTTATGCAACTGAAAATGCCTTTGAGAAAGATTTTTCGTATGCTTTGGCTGACAATTATCCAAAAGGCTACAACGATTTGAATTTTGCGGAAGATGAAGATTATTATATTCTTACAACTGCAAAAATCAAAATTTACGTTGCCAAAGAAAACATGCGCATCGGGATTTATACATTGGAAGGAACACCAATTCTTGAAGATGAATTAGGTTTCCATTACGAGGAAAATCACGAATATGGTGGCAATATCGTGAAAATGTCGAAACACAGTGCGAAAGGCGAAAGTTTCTATGGATTGGGTGATAAACCAAGTCACATGAACTTGAAAGGAATGCGTTTTACGAACTGGAATACAGACGAATATGCATTTTCCAAAGACAAAGATCCAATTTACAAAACGATTCCTTTTTACATCGGTTTGAACCAAAATACAGCTTACGGAATCTTCTTTGACAACACGTTTAGAACGCATTTTGACTTTGCAAGCGAACGCCACGGAATCACTTCTTTCTGGGCTGATGGTGGAGAAATGAATTATTACTTTTTCTATGGTCCTTCGAGCAAAGAAGTTATTAAGAATTACACACAATTGACCGGAGTTCCTGAAATGCCACCTATGTGGGCTTTAGGTTACCATCAAAGTAAATGGAGTTATTATCCTGAAAGTAATTTCAGAGCATTAGCGCAAAAATTCCGCGACTTGCAAATTCCATGTGATGCCGTTTATTTGGACATCGACTACATGGAAGGCTTCCGTTGTTTTACATGGAGCAAAGAATATTTCCCTAATCCAAAACAAATGGTGGACGATTTGAAAGCCGATGGATTCAAAGTGGTGGTAATCATCGACCCGGGAATTAAAATCGACAAAGATTATTCGGTGTACAACGAAGCGATGGAAAAAGGCTATTTCTGCAAACGTTCTGACGGACCTTTGATGAAAGGAAAAGTGTGGCCAGGCGATTGTTATTTTCCTGATTATACAAACCCTGAAGTACGAACTTGGTGGGCTGGATTGTACAAAGAATTAATTGAAAATATTGGTGTTCGTGGCGTTTGGAACGATATGAACGAACCTGCAGTGATGGAAATTCCTGGGAAAACATTCCCTTTAGATGTACGTCACAATTACGATGGAAATACCTGTTCACACCGCAAAGCACACAATGTTTACGGAATGCAAATGGCACGCGCAACTTATGAAGGCGTTAAACAATTTGCGTATCCAAAACGTCCGTTTATCATTACACGTGCAGCTTACAGTGGAACGCAACGCTACACTTCTTCTTGGACAGGCGACAACGTGGCTTCTTGGGAGCATTTGTGGATTGCAAACATTCAAGTGCAACGCATGAACATCAGTGGTGCTGGATTTACAGGAACAGATATCGGTGGATTTGCCGAACAACCAACAGCAGAATTATTCACACGTTGGATGCAATTAGGTGTATTTCATCCATTTTGTCGTGTACACAGTTCAGGGCATCACGGCGAACAAGAACCTTGGTCGTTTGGAAAAGACGTGACGGATATAGTTCGTAAATTTATTGAAATTCGCTATACGTTGTTGCCGTATTTGTACACAATGTTCTGGGAATACATTCAGCACGGAACACCGATGATTAAACCATTGTTCTACTACGACCAAGAAGACATGCAAACGCATTTCAGAACGGACGAATTCATGTTTGGCAATCACATTTTGGTTTGTCCGATTTTGGAACCAAATACACACGGGCGCAGAATGTACATTCCTCGTGGAACATGGATCAATTGGTGGACAGGCGAACGCGTTGTGGGAGGCGAAGAAGTTTGGGTTGATGCAACGATGGAAACCATTCCGATTTTTGTGCGCGAAGGTGCTTGTATTCCAAAATATCCAGTGCAACAATACGTTGGCGAAAAGAAAATTGAAGAATTGCAAATCGACGTATATTTCTCCGAAGAAAAAACAAAATCGCGCATTTACGCTGATGGCGGCGACGGTTACGACTACAAAAAAGGACGTTTTTCTTTGCGTAACTTAGAAGTTGTGGGTCGACCAGATTCTTTAGTTATCAACCAGCACAAAGAAGGTGATTACGACGCTGAATATCAAAAATTCAATTTGGTGTTTCATAACTTACCATTTGAAGTGAAAAGCATCTACGTGGACGACCAACGCTCTGAAGCAACGGTTACAAAAATTGGAAATACGTTTGAGTTAGTGGTTGATAAGAATTTTAGTCAGTTTCATATTACGGGGTAATTTGAAGGAAATCAAATTGTTTGATTCCATATTTCCCAACTTTTTAAAGCTTGTTCCTTTAGCATACTTTCACCGTTTAGAATGGTTGCTCCATTTTTTTCAGCTTCCGATAAAAATTTAGTTTTTTCTGGATTATAAATTAAATCAATAACCAAATGTTCTTCTGTTAGGTATTGAAATGGAAATTCAGCACAATCATCAATAGTAGGAAAAGTTCCTATTGGAGTGCAGTTAACAATTAGTTTGCAGGCATTTAGCATGTGTTCGTTAATTTCGGAGTATGAAAAGTGTTTAGGTTTTCCAATTGGATTTCTTGAGATATAAATTACATCGATACCTAAATTTTTAAGCACATATTCAATAGCTTTTGAAGCGCCTCCAGTTCCTAAAATTAATGCTCGTTCATGTTTAAATGTTAAAAATGGTTTTATACTTTGTTGAAAACCAAAGGCATCCGAATTAAAACCAATTTTTTTTCCATTTCTAAACGCGATAACATTAACAGCTCCAATTTCTTCAGCTACAGAATCAATTTCATCTAAAAAAGGGATTATTTCAATTTTATAAGGAACAGTTACATTTAAGCCTGAAATACTTTCATCATTTAAAATATCTTCCACTTTATCAATTGAGCTAATTTCAAACAGTTCGTAAGCTGCTTCAATATTAGTTTTTACAAAATAATCTTTAAAAAATGATGGAGAAAAAGAGTGTAAAAGTGTTTTTCCAATCAAACCAAAACGTTTCATGTATTTTTTTAAAAGTAAAAGTAAACAAATGAGCTTTGAATTTTGAATTAGATTATTGATTTAAGTCACTAACTATTTATTATAATAAAGCATTTTCTTTTTCTATTATCTTTACCAAAGTAAAAAATAACATTATGCAACGCTTTCAAAATTACGTTTTAGGTCAATGGGTGGATGGTGAAGGAACAGAAACCAATTTATACAATGCAATCAATGGTAACCAAATAGGAACGGTTTCAAGCGCTGGAATTAACTTTTCAGAAGTGCTCGAATACGGTAGAAAAAATGGTCGTGCTTTGCGTAAAATGACCTTCCAAGAGCGTGGTAGAATGTTGAAAGCCTTAGCTTTGTTCTTGATGGAACGAAAAGCTAAATATTATGAGGTAAGTGCATGGACAGGAGCAACGAAAGTAGATTCTTGGATAGATATTGAAGGAGGAATTGGAAATCTTTTTGCAAACGCTTCTTTGCGTAAACAATTTCCAGATTTACCTTATTACGTTGATGGTGTTGCCGCACCTCTTTCAAAAAATGGAACATTTATCGGTCATCACATTATGGTTCCTAGAGAAGGAGTTGCCGTTCACATCAATGCGTTCAATTTTCCTATTTGGGGAATGCTAGAAAAAATTGCAGTGAATTTAATGGCAGGCGTTCCTGCTGTTGTGAAACCTTCAGAATATACAAGTTTTCTAACAGAAGTAATGGTTCGTGATATCATCGACTCTAAGATTCTTCCAGAAGGTGCTTTACAATTAGTGTGTGGTCTTGGTCGCGGATTGATTGATTCTGTTGATAGTCGCGATGTTGTTACCTTTACTGGTAGTGCTGCTACTGGGAAAATGTTGAAAGCAAGTCCTCAAATTGCAGCTGAAAGTGTTGCTTTTAACTTAGAAGCAGACTCCTTAAATGCAACAATTTTAGGTAAACATGCTGTGCCTGGAACGGAAGAGTTTGATTTATTTATTAAAGAAACGGTTAAAGAAATCACTATTAAAGCTGGACAAAAATGTACAGCTGTTCGAAGAATTATCGTTCCAGAAGAATTAATTGAAGAAGTACAAAAAGGAATTGCGTCTCGTTTGGCAAGTACAAAAATTGGTGATCCAAGTGTGGAAGGCGTTAGAATGGGTGCTTTAGCAACGCGCTTACAAGTAGAACGAGTGCATGCAAGTGTGAAGCAATTGGCACTTTCACAAGACATCGTTTTTGGTAGTTTGGATGAATTTGAAGTTACTGGAGCTGATAAAAATACAGGTGCTTTTATGTCGCCAATATTGTTTCTAAACAGTGATCCATTTAATAAAACGGATGTTCACGAAATTGAAGCGTTTGGCCCTGTTTCTACCATTATGCCTTATAAAACAATCGATGATGCAATTGAATTAGCAAAAATGGGGAAAGGCTCATTGGTTTCTTCGATTGTAACACCAGATAATAAAGAAGCAACTGAATATGTTGTAGGTGCTGCAAGTATGCACGGACGCATATTGGTTTTGAATAAAGATTGTGCAAAAGAGAGTACAGGTCATGGTTCGCCAATGCCATTGTTAACACATGGTGGGCCTGGAAGAGCTGGCGGTGGTGAAGAAATGGGTGGAAAAAGAGGTGTTTTGCATTATTTACAACGCACTGCAATTCAAGGACATCCAACTACAATCACAGCAATTACACAACAATTCCAAGTTGGTGCTGAGATGCCAGAAGCAAATCCACATGTTTTCCGTCAACATTTTGAAGAATTAGTAATTGGAGAAACCGTTTTCACACACAAACACACCGTTACGGATGCAGATATTGTCAATTTTGCGAATGTTTCTGGTGACAATTTCTACGCACACATGGACGCAACTTCATTGGAAGGAACCATTTTTGAACGACGTGTAGCGCATGGATATTTCATTCTTTCCAAAGCTGCTGGTTTGTTTGTTGACCCTAAAAAAGGTCCAGTTCTTTTAAATTATGGATTGGAAGAAGCTCGCTTTATTAAACCAGTTTATCCAGGAGCAACGATTGGAGTTCGATTTACTGTGAAAGAAAAAGTGGATCAGGAAAAACGTTCACCTGAAGATATAGAGAAAGGAATTGTGAAATTCTTGGTCGATGTGTATGATGAAACGGGAGAAACAGTTGCTTTAGCTACGATTTTAACGATGGTTAAGAAGTTAAAGGACGAGTGAGAATTAGTGAACCTAGAATAAGCTATTTAAACCTACATTTTAGTTTAAATTAATATTAATTGGAATCACCATTTTAACATTTACCTCTTTTCCTTTATTTATTCCCGGCTTCCATTTAGGCATTTGTTTTACAATGCGAATCGCTTCTTGATTTAAACCATTTTTTTCATCTACTCCTTTTGCAATATTAACATTTTCAATATCACCAGTTTTGGTAACGATGAATTGAACAAATATGCGACCATTAAAATCAGTTTCAACAAGTTCTTTTGGATAGATAAGATTTTGATTAATAAATTTCACCATTTCACTCATACCTCCAGGGTAATCGGGCATTATCTCTGCATAAGATAGCACCTCGCCTTCTTCATTAGGAGGAATTGGCTCATAAGTAATCCCACCAGCAACAGCAACTTCAGTTTCTTGACTTTTGTTAACAGAAACTTCACCTAACATAACATCTGGTGAACAGCTTGTTTTGTGTTTTATATTGTTATTTTTCTTTGAAATTTGAACAGTATCTTCTACTATTACCTTACCTAAAGGGTTGTTGTTTTTCAATTCAATTTTTGGTTTTACCACTTGATTTTTGTCAGTTGGGGAATTTTCACACGATTGAAATATACTCGTACAAACGATTGCTAAAATTAAAAATGCATTTGCTCGAAATCGGGGTTGACTAATTATACTGATTAATTCTGGAAGATCTTCTTCTTTTATGTCAAATTGCTGGCGATTCATTCTTCCACAGACAGAGCCATTTGGATTTTCAAGTAAAAAAGCAATAATTTCAGCTCTTGACTTTTGAGTAAAATCAATGACTGATTTATCACACTGTTCGCAATGACGAGCATGTAATTTTATTTGCATTTTATCCCAATTCGCAGGACAAGGCTCATTTATCTGAACTTTCATAGGAACTATTTTTAATACATTACCAAAATTCGAGCCGTTAATGAAGTTTTCTTTTTAAACTATTAGACTAACATTCAACAAGATAAATTCAAAAATGCAATGTAAATTCCTGCAAAAAGATATTAAAATGATTGTTTAGAATTTCACCCAAACTTCACTTTCAACTTTTCGGACATATAGTTAAACAACGCTGTCAACGGTTTTTCGACCATCATTTTTAAGAACATATTTACTTCACCATCAAAATGAATAAAACCTTCTGTTCCGCCATCAGCTTCTGAAAGTTTAATCGTTAATTTGAAAGGAAACGGAGATTTCTCACCTGACTTTAAATATAATTCATCCGTTGTAGCGCCATTTTCAATCAAAGAGATAGTAATTCCACCTTGAACTTTGAATGAACATTGTTCTGTTGTTGCCTTGAAATCTGAAACTTTATCTTGCGGCAATAAATCCCAAATATTTTCAGCATTTGAAAGATAGCTAATAATCTCAGCTTTAGTTGCTGCAACGATAACTTTATTGCTGTTTAATTCCATAGTTTCTAGTTGTTTTGTTTCCAAGTAGAAGGACTTTCTCTCCAATTTTGAAGATTTGCCAAGTCATTTTCCGATACGTAATTTGAATTTAAAGCTTGTTCAATCAAAACAGAATAATCTGTTAAGGTAATAAAAGGACAATCTGCATTTTTGAAGTTTTCGCTCGCTTGTTTGAAACCGTAAGTGAAAATCGCAGCTAAACCTTTTACGATTAATCCTGCTTCTTTTAACGATTCAACCGCTTTGATGCTGCTTCCGCCAGTTGAAATTAAATCTTCAATCACAATCACTTTTTGTCCAGGTTCAAATGCACCTTCAATCAAATTCCCCATTCCGTGTGCTTTTGCACTGCTACGGATGTAAATAAAAGGTAAACCTAATTCTTGTGCAATTAAAACTCCTTGAGGAACTCCACCAGTTGCAACCCCAGCAATAACATCTGGTTTTCCATACATTTCAAGAATCATTTCACAAAAAGCTTGGCGAATATAAGTGCGAACACTAGGGTGAGAAAGCGTTACACGATTGTCACAATAAATGGGAGATTTCCAGCCGGAAGCCCACGTAAATGGTTCGTTTGGTTGTAATTTAACTGCTTTTACTTTCAAAAGCAACTCAGCAACTTTTAATGCTCTATCTTTGTTCTCAATCATGGCACAAAAGTATAAAGTTTTCATCGAAGAAAAGGTAATTTATTTTACCAATGAAGAAATGTTGGACCTCCCAAAATATGAAGGTTTAGAACCCGAAAATTTTCAAGCATTAAAAGAAAGTTTGGTCGAACCTGTCTATCAGTTTGTTAGTCCAAATCCTAAAAGTGCGCTGAAGTATTTTTTCTCGAATTTCAAAAAGATCAAAGCTGCAGGTGGAATTGTAAAATCCAACGATCAGTTACTATTCATCAAACGAAAAGGAAAATGGGATATCCCCAAAGGTAAAATGGAAAAAGGAGAGAAAACTCGTGAGACAGCAATCAGAGAAATTCAAGAAGAATGTGGTTTGAAAGGAAATTTAACAATCGAAAGTAAATTAATGAAAACCTACCATTGTTATTTTATGTTTGATGAATCGGTGTTAAAAAAAACAACTTGGTTTATCCTAAATTATGAAGGTTCAAATGAGGTTGAAGCCCAAGCAGAGGAAGGTATTACAGAAGTTGTTTGGTTGAAGAAAAATCAATTATCAAAAGTGAAAAAGAACACTTATTCTTCTGTTCGAGATGTTTTGGAATACTGTTTGATTTCTTAATTTTGTGTTAAACTTTAGCACATTAACTTTTAAAATTATACTATTGTAAAACAAAATCAAAAAACTATGAAACATTTATTCTTCGCATTTTCATTAATCTTATCAGGATTAACATTCGCACAAGTAACAGAAACAGCAACTCCTGCTCCAAAAGAGGGATTGAAATTCACAACTTTGGAAATCGTTCGTGAAAATATTCCTTATGACAACAAAGATTTGTTTGAATTTGAATTCAAAAACGTTAGCAAGCAAGATGCTACCATTCAAAACGTTCAAACAAGTTGTGGCTGTACAGCTGCACAAAAACCAACAGCTCCAATTCCAGCTGGAAAAAAAGACAAAATCAGTGTTTCTTACGACACAAAAAGAGTTGGTCCTTTCACAAAAACAATCACAATCACTTCAGATGTAAGCGATCCAGTTGTTTTAACAATCAAAGGAACTGTTCTTCCTCAACCAACAACTCCAGAGGTAATTACTCCAGAGCCAGTAAAAAACTAAAAACTTAAAATAATTGCAAAGCGCTCAGAAATGGGCGCTTTTTTTATGCCCAATTGCTTCGTTTTTACGTTTACAATTCCTAATAATTCCCTTGCAAATTATTAATTACCTTTGCGCCATGACAATCGAACAACATAAAGAGCTTTTAAAACGTGTTTCAGCAATTCAATCTTATTTGAAAATTGAAGAAAAAAGAATGCAATTGCGCGAAGAAGAATTACGTACGCAAGACCCTTCTTTTTGGGACGATCCTAAAAAAGCGGAAGCTAAAATGAAAGATATTCGTGGCTTAAAATTTTGGGTTGAAACCTTCGACCGCGTTAAAAGTGCTGCCGATGATTTAGAAGTGATGTTTGAGTTTGTCAAAGAAGGAGTGAGCACAGATGCAGAAATGGAAGAAGCTTACAAAGTTTTGACCGCTGAAATTGAAGAATTAGAGCTTAAAAATATGCTTTCTGGAGAAGAAGATGCTTTAAGTGCCGTTATTCAAATTACAGCAGGTGCAGGAGGTACTGAAAGTTGCGATTGGGCTTCTATGTTGATGCGTATGTACATGATGTGGGGACAGAAAAAAGGCTACAAAATTTCAGAGTTAAACTACCAAGAAGGTGATGTTGCAGGAATAAAAACGGTTACACTTGAATTTGAAGGTGAATTTGCTTTTGGATATTTGAAAGGTGAAAATGGTGTACATCGTTTGGTACGTATTTCCCCTTTTGATTCCAATGCAAAACGTCATACATCTTTTGTTTCAGTTTATGTTTACCCTCTTGTTGACGACAATATTGAAATCAATATCAATCCTGCTGATGTTTCGTTTGAAACGTTCCGTTCAGGTGGAGCTGGAGGTCAGAATGTTAATAAAGTGGAGACCGCAGTTCGTTTGCGACATGCACCTTCTGGAATTATTATTGAAAACTCAGAGTCGCGCTCACAGTTAGCAAACAAAGAAAAAGCGATGCAATTATTACGTTCACAGTTATATGAATTGGAATTGCGCGAACGTATGGAGAAACGATCTGAAATCGAAGCTGGAAAGAAGAAAATCGAATGGGGTTCTCAAATCAGAAACTACGTTATGCAACCTTATAAATTAGTTAAGGACGTAAGAACGGGTACTGAAACATCGGATGTTGACGGCGTAATGGACGGAGAAATTGATCAATTCTTGAAGTCATTTTTGATGATGTATGGTTCTTAGTCCGATGAATTTGATATAGATTAGTTTTAATATGATTCGCAAAATTGCTGATTAGTTAGTATAGTTTTACTTTCATTATTATAACAACCTGTTTGAGATTTTTACATTTTTAAACTGATAGTTGAAAGGACTTCTCTTTTAACTTTTAATTTTTGTTTTCGTATTTACTTTGTTTGTATTTTTGCACCTCTCTGAATTACAATAAACTAACAAACAAATTTTGCAAAAACCTGAACAAACTAATGTTTCATTTAAAGAAAATTTCTGCCAATAATTTCATGGAGGTTGATGCTTTTATCTGTCAACCAAAAAATTCAGATGAAATTTTTGATTGTGTTAGAAACGCTAAAATCAATAATTTACAAATTTGTGCTTTCGGTGCTCCTGTAGCCTCAAGTAATATAGCTACAATTACAAAGCAAATCATACTTGACCTAACAAAACTTGATAATATTATTGAATTCGATTGGAACAAATCAGTAATTACAGTACAACCAGGCACTCGAATTTCTACTATATTGAGATTAGTTCTTCCATTAAATTTAACCTTGAACTCAATTACTGGATTTATGAAAAATACCGTAATTGGAAATATTTCAAATGATGTAAATGGAAAAGATGCATGGAAAAATGGTAATTTCTCGGAAAATGTAATTTCTATGAGGGTTATTTTAGCTTCAGGTGATGAAAAGGAAATTTCTAAAGAAAAAGATACTCATTTGTTCAACGCTATTTGTGGAGGTTTAGGATTGCTGGTGATCATCAAAGAAATTACGCTACGATTAACTCCAATTTCTTCCTATTATGTAGATGCAAGTACTCGAAAATGTGCTAATTTAGAAGAACAACTAAATTATTTTGAGTCAATTTCGGAAGATAAATCAGACTTTGCACACAGTTGGATTGATCCATTTACTAATACAAGGCAAATAGGAAGAGGTTTATTCATAGAAGGAAAGTTTAGTGAGGTCAAACATGAATCCAATCGGAAAGAAATTCAAAAATTATTGACTCAAAGAACTCATATTTTAGGATTAAAAAACGATACATTTTGGAAATTAACACGCAACTTTTATTTTTTTCCAGTTCATTATATGGCAATCAAAGCAAAGTACTATAAGCCATTAGTTAGTCCAAATAAACGAATGCCTCTAACAAAATTTCAATCTCCAATAAACGATAAATTTCCAAATTGGAATCGAATCTATTTACCAAAAGGTTTTCGCGAAATTCAAATTTTATTTTCTAAAGAAGTATTTCCTGAAGCATTAACGACTATAATGAAGTTTTGTAAAAAAAACAGTATAGTACCGATTGTTTCAGGAATTAGAAAGCATAAGAAACAAGGCACTTTATTATCTTTTCACGGTAATGGATACTCGCTTTTACTCAATTTTGGTCTCTCAAATTTTACAGACGATAAAATAGAGTGGCTTCACGAACATTTAGTAGAAATTTGTATGAAATATAAAGGAAAGCTTTATCTTGGCAAGTTCCCATTTATTTCTCCAAATGCTTTTAAAGAAATGTTCCCGAGTTACAGAGAATTTATTGAGATAAAAAAACAATTAGATCCAGGAAATATGTTTTGGTCAGATGCTGCGAATTATTTTTTAAAAGATTTAGTTTAGTATTTTACTTTAATTTTTCTAACAATTTTAGTGTTGTTCTTTAAACAAAAAAATAAGTAGAAATCCTTATATTTGCTCCATGGCAAAATTGGAAGACGAGGCAGATTTTTATCAATTTGTTGCAAAAGAATTAGGAGAATCACTCTCAGAAATAAATGCAAAAAAACAATTCAGAAGTTTAAATACTTGGAGCTCTTTGAATGCATTATACCTAATAACTCGAATTAGTGAAGAGAAAAGTATTTTTATTACTTCATCTGAACTAGCAAAATGTTCTAATTTCAAAGATATTCATGATTTGATTATTATTAAAACATCTGACATTTAATAGTTTAAGTTGAAATTATGGCAATCAATGAAATTAGAAATTGTTCAATTAAAGGAATTGTCAATATTTTGGCCCCTACAACTGAATTAAATTCTGAAATTATTGATTTTGATGCTGACTCTTTTCAATTAAGAACTGGAATTTCAACTAGAAAAGTGTCAACCTCCATTAAAAATCCGATTAAAGATTATTTCTCTCAAGGATTAGAAAAATTGATTAATAAATTAAACTGGAATGTTACTGAAGTCGATGTCTTGATTTGCATTACTCAAACTCCAGATATACTTTTTCCATCAATTGCAACTCGTTTACATGGCGATTTTGGATTTTCCTCAAAAACACTTTGTTTTGACATAAATCTTGGATGTTCTGGCTACGTGTACGGTTTGCAAGTGGCAATGTCGCTTTTGAATTCTTTACAAACTGAAGTTTCCAAAGCTATTATCTGTGTGGGTGATATTTCTTCTCGAGTAATTCCAAACGAGGATACTAGTTTACGTCCTCTTTTTTCTGATGGAGTAAGTGTAACCGCTATAGAAAAAAATCCTTTAAATCTATTTACTACTTTTTTCAATTTAGAAACATTTGGAAGTGGTAGTGAGGCAATCAAAAGTGTAACTGAAAATGGGTTGCAACTGATGAAAATGAATGGGATAGATGTGTTTAACTATTCTTTCCAATACGTTCCTGTTTCAATTCAAAAATTATTTAGTACCTATAATTTATCAACTTCTGAAATAGATTTCGCAATTTTTCATCAAGCTAATAAAATGATAAATGAAGCGATAAGAAAATCAGTTGGGTTTTCAGATAATCAAACTCTATATAGTATAGAAAAATATGGTAATACTGCAATTGCAAGTATTCCAATAACACTTTCAGAGCACAAAGAAAAAGTAATACAAAAAGATACAAAAGTAATCTTTTGTGGTTTTGGTGTTGGTTTTTCAATTGCAACTTGCGTGCTAACTCTTGAAAAGTCGATTGTTCTAGCTACATTTGCTTTCGATGAAAATTGATATTGTCATTCCTACTTACAACTCTGAGGCGTCTGTTGAAACCTTGATTCAACGTCTAAAAGAATGGAACCAAGTTGCTGATTTTCAAACACATTTTATTTTTGTAGATGACGGAAGTAGTGATAGTACCTTTTCATTATTAAAAAGTGAGCTTAAAACATCTCAACTTTCTTTTCAAGTTCATGGTTTAAATAAAAACCAAGGTCAACATACAGCTGTAGCAATTGGATTAGGTTTTTCAACTGCTCCTTATGTTGTAACAATGGACGACGATTTGCAACACAATCCATTCGATATTGAACGTTTGTATCAAAAACTAATTGAAGGAAAACACGATTTAGTATACGGAAATTATCAAGAAAAACAACATCATTACCTTCGGAACCTAGGAACAAAAGTCTTGCAATCATTATTAAAATGGACAGATCGCGATTATTCGATGGTTACATCATTTCGAATAATGAAAAGAGAAGTATGCTCTGTTTTTAAAGATAGAAAAGCCAAGGTTTACTTTATAGAAGAATTCTTATTAAATGTTTCTTCAAATTGTGGGACTGTGACGGTAAAACATTATGAACGTGAATTTGGAAAATCAAATTATTCAGGCGTGAGATTGGTTAAAATGGCAGTTTTAATTTTGTTAATTCACTCATCTTTTCCGTTGAAATTCATTAGTAGAATTGGTGTTTTTCTTTCTTTGGTTTTTTTTGGAATTGGTTGTTATTATATCCGTCAAAAATTATTGTTCAATGTAGAATTAGGCTACACTTCAATAATAGTATCAATATTTTTCACAACGGGTCTAATTCTATTTTCTTTAGGAATTATTGGTGAATACATACGAAAAATTTGGATATTCAACCAAGGTCTTGATGAAGTTGTTTTAAAAGTTGATGATTCAAATGAAAGCTAATTCTACAATTTATTTTGAAAAATTAAGTCATTCCACAATAGAATTGTTACGTAATTGGCGAAATCAAGATTTTGTATTGGAGCAAATGGAGTTTCGAGAAATTATTTCGATAGAAACACAAGAGCGCTGGTTTGATACAATTAAAAACGATTCGAGTATTGAATATTATATTTTTGGCGTTGAAAATGAAGCTGTTGGATTAGTGCATTTAGCAGAAATTAATAAAGATACAAGCACTGCAACTGTTGGTTTGTTTATTGGAAATGCTAGTTATATTGGAACAGGAATTGCTTTTGACGCTTCCAATTTCATAATTAAAAGAGCTTTTGAAGAATTAGGTTTAGAAACTTTATTTGCAAAAGTTAAAAATTCAAATAAGCCAGCACTTCAATACAATGCCTTTTTAGGCTTCCAATTTTTGAAATTAGCTAATAATGAATTTTCAATATATTACTTAAAGAAAGACTCTCAATCCTTAGAAAAGTAATATTAGATTTTAAATCAGAATTTTATCTCCAATTTATTGTTTTAAAATCACTACCTCAATAAATTGATATGTCCTGTTATATTTTGGTATTGCTTATCAAACGTACTTCTGAATTTAATGCTATACGAATAGGTGCCATCTTGACATTCATTTCCTTGATATGTTCCATCCCAACCTGTTCCTACTTCTCTCGTTTGGAACATAACTTCTCCCCATCGATTTACAATAATTAATTCATACGTGTTTTCCTCCATTCCAGCTGTAATAACTGGGAACCACATATCGTTTAATCCATCTCCATCTGGTATGAATGTATTTGGTGCAAAAATCAATAACTCGTCACGAACTTTAATCACTCGGTAAGTTGTATCAATACATCCATTTTCTGAAATGGCAATTAAGGTGATTAAATATTCAGGCTCGATATCTCCTGTATAAGTAATGTTTTCTGGTTCGAATAAAGATGATTCAGTAATTCCATTACCATAATTCCAAATAAAGTCAACTGCACCTTCACTTGTATTTGTTACACCTAATGTTGGATTATCTGAACTAATTACTTCTGATGTTGTGTTGAATGAAGCTACTGGTTGAGGATAAACACAAACCAAATCAGCTAAAGTTAAAGTATTTGAACAACCGTTTGGAGAGTCTGTAGTCAATGAAATATCATAACATCCTGCCTCCATAAATGTGTAACTTAGATTTCCGCATTGATTCACAGTTGCCCCATTTCCTAAGTCCCAAGTACAATTATTTGTTGATGCTGTTGTGTTGATTAATTTAACTGTTAGTGGCGCACAACCTTCTGTAACGGTAGCCATAAAGGTAACATTTGGGATTTCATCCACCGTGACGTTTGCAGTTCCAGTTACAATACATCCATTTAAGTTATAATCAACATTGTAGGTAGTGTCAACAGCTGTAGTAATTTGTATTGATGGTGTTGTCTCGCCATTTTCCCATACAAAGGTACCACCTAAGAAGCTAGGTAGCGCAGTTAAAGTTCCTGTTGAACCTGCACAAAGCGTTGTTCCAGTGAAACTTAATGTTGGTGCGTTAGTTACAGTAATAAATGCTGTTACAGGTAAACTTGGACAGTTATTTAAAGTATAAATAACTGAAATAGGGGACGTTTGTGGAGGAGAAACTTGAAATGTCTCATCATCAACTACAGGAGTTCCGGTCCAACTTGGGGTCCAAGTATAAGTTCCAACTCCAGTAGATGGCACAGCAACCATTGTTCCTGTTGCACCTGTACAAATTCCGATGTCAGCCACAGAAACTGTTGGTACATCTGTAACAGTAACTTGAACAGTCACAGGAATACTTGCACAACCATTAAGTGTATAAACGATGTCGTAATTTGTGGTTGCAGCAGGACTCACTTGAATACTTGGACCATTTACTTGACCTGGAGGTAGTGGAGACCAAATATAAGTTCCTCCGAGTAAATCTGGTGTTCCAGTGATAATGGTTTGACCACCCGTACAAATTCCAGTGCTTGGTGCAGTGATAACTGGTGTTGGAGTCACGGAAATCGTAGCAGATACCATTGGTGATGAACAGAAGAATTGGTTTTGTTGTATTGTATATACTAGATTATATGTTGTAGTAACGTTCGGAGATACGTTTATAGTTTGGGTTGTATCACTTAAAATTTGAATTCCTATTGACCAAGTATAAGTACCACCAGCAATTGAAGGTTGTCCTGTGAGCGACCCTATATTTCCTGAACATAAAGTTGTAGTACCAGAAATTGATACTGATGGTGATTGAAATACAGTTATCGTTGCTGTAACAGTATTACTTGGACATCCATTCGGATCTTCATAACCAACCTGATAGAATGTACTAGAACCAAGAATTGGAGTGGTAAATACTGGACTTGTTGTTGTTGTAACAAAACCTGTAGCTCCTGTCCAAGTATAAACACCACCTATAAGAGGAGTTGCAATCGCAGTTAAGCTAGCTGTATTACCTGAACAAATAGTCGTGTTGTTAACTATCAATGTTGGATTTGGTATAAAGTCAACAATGAATGATTCTGTATCTGTACATCCGTTTGGTCCAGTAACTGTTACTGTATAATTTCCTGCAACCGTTACAGAAATTGTAGCATTAGTTCCCATACTATTGCTCCAAGCATAAGTTCCACCACCTGTTGCTGTTAAACTGATTGATGAGAAATTACAATTTAAAGTACTTGAAGCCGTATTGTTGATAATACCAGCTGTTGGCGGAAGAATATCATCTGTAATTGTAATTGATTCTGTACTTATACATCCATTTGAACCAGTAACAGTTACTGTATAAGTTCCCGCAGTTGTTATTCCTTGTGTTGCACTTGTTCCTAAACTACCAGACCAATTGTAACTTACACCACCAGTTGCTTGAACGTTAATAGTTGGAGTTGTACAAGTAATGATTGTAGTTGCAACAGGAAGAGTAAGATTTGCAATTCCAGCAGTTGGTGGAACGATATTTTCGTCAATAACTATTGTAAATTGTTTTGGACATCCGTTAGAATCATCAAGATTTAATGTGTAAGTTCCTGGAGTTGTTATTGTATTTGCTGCTCCTGTTAAATTTGATCCTCCACTCCAAACATAATTTGAGCCACCGAAACCTTGAAGATTAATTGATGTAACAATACATGTTAAAGTGGTTGTACCTGTTAAGTTTGTTATTCCAATTGGTGTTGTACTGAAGTCATCAATCACGGTTGCAGATTGAGTTGCAATACATCCATTATCATCAGTAACTTCTGCCACATAAGTTCCTGCTACAACAGCAGCCAAATCTTCCGTAAATACAGTTCCATCCCAAATTACATCGTAAGGTCCTACTCCTCCTGATATTGTTAAATCAACTGATCCAGTTCCTCCACTACAATAAACGTCTTGAACAGAAACGCTTGTTACAATTGCTGGAGGCGCTGTAATAGTTTCTGAAGTTGTAGCTTGACAACCGTTTTCATCAGTGACAGTGTAAGTGTAAACACCAGGTCCTTCGTAGAAAGTTCCGATTCCACCAATCACTCCTGTTCCACCAGTTGCACTTACCGTAACCAATGTTGAATCATAGCTACAAGCTAATGCGTTCAATACCGCATTGCTACTTGCTACTAAAGCCGTTGGTTGTGTAATTGTAATGGAAGTCGAAGCTGTATTTCCATAGAAATCTGTAATCGTATAAGTATATGTACCTGCAGCAACATTGAAAGTTCCGTCACCTGTATATGGAGTTGTTCCACCATTACCTACAACAGTCACAGGAACAGAATCCCCAAAACAAGCAGCATTTGAACCAGTTGCAGTAATTGTCAATGGAAGTGGTTCTGTAATTGTTAATGTTACATCGCTAGTACAACCATTATCATCAGTTACTGTGTAGGTATAAGTACCAGCAGGTTCTGTAAATGTTCCTGTTCCAACATAAGCTAGAGTTCCACCTATTGCACCAATTGTTACGGTTGAAGTTCCACCGTTAACAGTAATTACTGAATTTGTTCCAGATGCAACTAATACTGTTGGTTCAGCTATTGTTACGCTTGTTATGTAGAAACATTGGTTTGCATCTGTAATTGTAAAGTTGTAAGTTCCAGCGCTTAAGTTTGTTGGAGAAGGAGAAGGAACATAAGTTGGTAATCCACCATTTGAAGTTATTACAACAGAACCATCTGACAATCCATTACAAGAAACATCTGTTACAACCGCACCACCAAATGTTGGAGAAGAGTTGATTGTTAGA
>Ga0247832_1004009_pt1 | contig 19112 bp, 23 predicted proteins | sample LaCruzMarch2015__10_FD_192407 | JGI IMG/M metagenome (GOLD analysis project Ga0247832, IMG submission 192407) | Freshwater microbial communities from meromictic Lake La Cruz, Castile-La Mancha, Spain - LaCruzMarch2015_4m | ecosystem: Environmental > Aquatic > Freshwater > Lake | place: Spain... | reverse complement strand
GTCACATCTTTGCAGGGGATGAAAGAGGATACAGACACGCCATCAACCTTGTCCTGATGCCGCGCAAGAACGGCAAGTCAGCACTCGGTTCTGTCTTCGGTCTCTACTCGCTGATACTAGGAGTCAGAGGTGCTGAGGTCTACTCTGTAGCTGCCGAAAAGGAACAGGCTCGCATTGTGTTCCAAGACGCGAAGCGAATGATTGAGGCAAGCGAAGAATTATCAAAGATGACAAAGCTTTATCGTGACGCTATCGAGCTACCCTCTAACGGCTCTGTCTATCGAGTGCTTTCTGCTGAGGCTTACTCCAAAGAAGGTCTCAACCCATCTGCCGTAATCTTTGACGAGCTTCACGCGCAACCCAATCGAGAACTGTTCGATGTTATGTCGCTGGCTATGGGAGCAAGAGGCAGACTCGCCACACTCATTGCCATCACGACACCGGGGGTAAAGACAGATGCAACAGGTCAAGACTCAATCGCCTACACGCTCTACCAATACGGACAACGCGTTGCTCGCGGTGAAGTGGAAGACCCGACTTTCTTTATGGCTAGTTGGGAAGCACCTGCCGAAGCTGATCATCGCCTGCCTGAAACTTGGCAGATGAGCAACCCCGGCTTTGGTGACATCTGTTCCGCCGAAGACTTTGAGTCAGCCGTAAGACGAACACCCGAAGCTGAGTTCAGAACCAAACGCTGCGGTCAATGGGTCAGCTCTCAGATCAGCTGGCTCCCGACAGGAACTTGGGAAGCCTGTCAGGCAGAACTTGATTTGACCGACAAGGAATACATCATCGGCTTTGACGGCTCGTTCTCAGGTGACTCGACTGTCCTAGTCGGTGCGACTGTCGAAGACGAACCACAGGTTTTTATGATTCACGCTTGGGAAAAAGACCCGAACATTCACGATGACACTTGGAGAGTAGACATTCTGCAAGTCGAGAACAAGATTAGAGAGTTCGTTGCCCTGAACCCAAAGGTCAAAGAGATAGTCTGCGACCCTTACCGCTGGCAAAGGTCTATGCAAGTCCTAGCCGAGGAGGGCTACCCGATAGTGGAATACCCTTCGACAAACGCTCGCAGAATGGTTCCTGCCTGCGCCAAATTCTTTGATGCCGTAGTAGATAAGAAGCTCAAACACGATGGAGACGCTTTACTAGCTCGCCATCTATCAAACGCCGTAGTGAAAACAGACAATCTAGGAGTCAGGATAGTGAAAGAAAATAGAGCATCCTCTAGGAGGATTGACGCGGCTGTCGCTGCCGTAATAGCAGTAGATAGAGCCCTACAGGTTAGAATAGAACCCGAACAACAGGTGCCGGGTGTTTATGTCTTCTAAGGTTGCAGTAGTCACACAGGTTGCAGGTGCAACGGCTGTGAGCATTGGGATTGGGCTTATCTTTATCCCTGCCGGAATCATTGTTGGCGGTATCTTTTCCATCCTGTTCGGAATTGCCCTAGAGAGAACCAATGCTAAGTAATCTTTTCGAGAAGCGAGCAGTAACCCCTAACTCACTCTGGGGAGCTGGACTCGACTTCGAACTTCAAAACAACTCAGGCACCTTCATAGACCAAGATAATGTCTACAAGCTTGCAGGCGTGTCAGCCGCTATCTCGCTAATCGCAGGAACTATCTCGACCCTGCCGATGGATGCTTGGGTTCGCAGAGACGGACAGAAACTTCTAATGCGCCCTAAGCCTGACTGGGTGAACCGCCCTGATGTTTCTTTCGTAGATCGCACACCATTTATCAGCTCAATCATTGCTTCTTTAATGCTTGACGGCAACGCATTTATCCGCGTGTTCCGCTTGGAAGGTCTGCCGATAAACCTCACAGTCCTAAACCCAACGAAAATCAAGGTCGAGCGAAACCGAGTCGGGCGAGTCATCTTCACTTATGACGAAGACGGCAAGAAATACAACTCAGACGAAATCCTGCACATTGTCGAATCAGTTATGCGGCCCGGTCAAATCCGAGGCGTGTCGCGTGTCGAGGTAATGAAAGACGCTATGGGGTTGGGACTTGCTCTCGACTCTTACGCTCAGAGATTCTTTGGACAGGGCGCATCAGGCAACTATGCCCTAGTCACACCTGCCACCTTGACAGAGGATCAGGCAAAGGCTTTGGCTAAGTCAGTGGACGCTCGTCATGGCGGTTGGAGAAAAGCTCACAAGACTATGGTGCTGCACTCAGGTCTTGACATCAAGGACATCGGAGTCAACCCAGAGGAGTCACAGCTTCTCGACTCTCGCAGAATGTTTATCGAAGACCTATGCCGTATCTGGAACATTCCAAGCCATATGATGAACCTGCCCGGAACTAACACTTATTCCTCAGTCGAAGCAACTCAAATCGAGTTCGTGACTCACACTCTCAGACCCTATGTCGCAATCATTGAAAACAGTTTGTCGAGCCTGCTTCAGATTTACCCGAACGGAGGCGGAGCTTTTGTCGAGTTCAATATGAACTCACTGCTAAGAGGCGATGTTCAGTCACGCTTCTCTGCCTACTCGCAGGGTATTCAGGCAGGAATCCTAACCTCAAATGACGCTCGTGTCGCAGAGGGTCTATCAAAGATTGACGGCGGAGATGTTCTGCGCGTTCCGCTATCGAATGTCAATATTGACGCGGCTGATCTAGTCGCAACCGACAAGCGCGTGACTATGGCTGCCAAGTTGGTTCAGGTTGGCTTCTCACCTGCCGAAGTTTTGTCTGCTCTTGACCTGCCCTCTATTCAGCACTCTGGAGTCCCAAGCACTCAGCTGCAACAGGTCGCTCAGATAAATCCAACTGACCCTGCTTCTGTTTATGAGGAGAACTAATGGCAAACGCACAAAGATACCTAGTTGGCACAGTAGCTGCTTTAGTTGTGCCTGCCTCTGACCGCATCCAGCAGGTAATTCTGCACAATCACGAACACGCAAACAATCACGATATCTTTATCAACGGCCCCGGCGTTACCACGACTACCGGATTGCACCTGCCACACACCGAGACAATTCAATTCAATGTCGCGGCAGGGGACACAGTTTGGGCGATTGCCGATGGTGCTTCGCGTGACCTTCGAGTTTTGATTACGAGGCTGTAATGTTCACCCCCGGCAGATACAACATCACCGCCTATCAGGGCGCAACTTACGACCTAAACCTCACTTGGTCAATCGGTGGAACAGCAGTCAACCTCACCAACTACACCGCAGCTATGCAGGTAAGGGAATCGGCTGACGCAGGCACCGCAGTCCTATCTTTGACTAACGGCTCAGGAATTACTCTCGGCGGCACCGCTGGCACAATCGCACTAAACATCGCAGCTAACACAATGGGTGCAGTTGTAGCGGGTCAGTATGTCTATGACCTAGAGCTCAACTCAGGCTCGGCTGTGACAAGACTTATTCAAGGAAACTTCGATGTTCAAGCTGAGGTCACTCGCTAAATGTCAAGCTCGGTCATTGAGGTAGTTGAGACAAACACAACGCTGACAGTCGTAGAAAACAGCGTAGATGTTTCTGTTATCGAAACCGAAACTGTCCTAACCTTAGCTAACTCAGGACCGCAAGGCCCACAGGGTATTCAAGGCGAGCTAGGACCTGCCAACACCCTGACAGTCGGATCAGTAACCGCAAGCGCACCCGGAGGCAATGCCTCAGCCACAATTACGGGTAGCGCACCCAATCAAACCTTGAACCTTGTCATCCCACGCGGAGTTCAGGGAACGCAAGGTATTCAAGGTATTCAGGGTGAGACCGGAGCGCAAGGGCCAACAGGAGAGACCGGACCTCAAGGCGCACAGGGTATTCAGGGAATACAGGGCGAGGTCGGCCCTACTGGACCACAGGGCGCAACTGGACCACAGGGCGCAACTGGGCCGCAGGGTGCAAAAGGAGATACAGGAAACACAGGTGCAACTGGCGCAACAGGTCCAACCGGACCGCAAGGTATTCAAGGAGTAAAAGGTGACAAAGGAGACACAGGCGATACTGGTCCGACTGGTGCTACTGGCCCTACCGGTGCTACTGGCCCGACAGGCGCACAAGGCCCACAAGGAATACAGGGCGATACTGGCGCAACAGGACCTCAAGGCGCGACTGGACCGCAAGGACCGACAGGACCTACTGGGGTTGTAACAGCTACCTCACCGCTTACTTATTCAGCAGAAACACAAACAGTTGCAATAGATGTCAACGCCGCAGGCATCACGATCAACGGAACAGCCGTAGCACTCGGCGGAACGATTGTTGTAGAAGCGAGACTTGGATAATGCCTTATTACATTTCAAACAATAACCCTGAATGCACAAATTGGGCTGTCGAAAAGGAAGACGGCGAAGTTATCGGTTGCCACAATACCAAGCAGGAAGCTATTGACCAAGCCATAGCTATTGCGCTTTCAGAGGGCTCAACCTTCGAGGGCGAGAGAAGCCTTAGAGCTGCCCCAGACGCTTTAGAAGAAGGCGATTTTGTTTCTTGGAACTCATCTGGAGGCAGAGCGCGTGGTCAAATTGAACACATTATGCGAGAGGGAACTTTAGGAATACCTGACTCAGACTTTTCTATAACCGCAACTTCTGACGATCCTGCTGCTCTTATTAGGATTTGGCGCGAAGGCTCAGAAGGATGGGAGCCAACCGAAGTATTAGTTGGACATAAGTTCTCAACGCTGACAAAGATTGACTCGCTAGAGGACAGGGAAGAAAGACAAGTAGACCTAACCCCACCTGCCTATATGAGAGCTTCTGCTCGCAGAGGTTTGGAATGGTATTCAGAAGGCTTAGGTGGTGACGGCTTAGTTGACCGCACTATCCGCGAAGCAAGAGAGATGGCAGCAGGTCGAGTATCCGCTGATAAGTGGGTTCGCATTCAGGCTTGGATTGCTCGCCACTTAGGAGATTTAGATTCACCTGATGCCGACCCAACCTCAGACAATTACCCATCAGCAGGAGTTGTCGCGATGGCTCTTTGGGGTGGCGGAACTAATCGCAGATCAGCACTACGCGCTCAGGCTTACGCAGAAGGTGTTGTCGCTAGACTAGAAGCCGAAGAAGAACGAGGAAAGATGAAGCACGAAACTAGAAACTTCGAGGCCGACTTTGAACTGCGAGAAGAAGGCGATGGAATGACCTTTGTTGGCTATGCCGCAAAGTTCAACAGCCCATCGGAAGACTTGGGTGGATTCGTTGAGACAATCGAGCCGGGTGCGTTTAGAAAGTCACTCCGCTCACGCAACGATGTCAAGCTGTTGGTGAATCATGACACAGGCAGAGTCCTAGCCAGCTCACGCTCAGGCACGATGAAGCTATACGAGGATGAGATTGGTCTAAGGGTTGAGGCTTCCCTGCCCAATACAACCGATGGTCGCGATATGGCAGAACTACTAAGACGCGGAGACCTAAACAAGATGAGCTTTGGCTTCTCGGTGCAGAAAGACTCTTGGAATAACGAGATGACTCAAAGAACTTTAAAGTCCGTAAGATTGTTTGAGACGAGTATAGTCAGCTTCCCAGCTTACAGCCAGACAGAGGCGATGGTTCGCTCACTAGACAAGGCAGCCACTCGCGCCAATGTTGACGCTGACGAGCTGGCAGATGCCGTTCTAAAGCTAGAAGAAGGCGCAGACCTAACCGACTCGCAGGCAGAGCTAATCAAGACTGTCGTGAACTCGCTAAGCCCGACACAGGCAACAGAAGAAACAGAAGAACAAACCTCGCTACTTGAACTAAAGCGCAAGCAACTAGACCTACTACTAAAGAAGAACTAATGGCTACCAAGGACGAAATCAAAAAAACAATTCTTGCAGTTGCAGGAGACCCAACTGTCGGAGAGATTTACTCACTAGCAGACAAGTGGGCAGATGCAATTTTCAAACTGCACAACCCAAACTTCGCAGTCAAAGCTGACAGCGAAAACAACGGCAGCCAATCGGCGAGTGCTGCCACAAGGGAAACTCGCATTACTCAGGTAACAGAAACACGCTAACCCCCTTCAGCGTTTGTTCCTATTAGCGAGTTCCGCCCCGTAGGGTCTTTTCCTTTCTACCTACGGGGTTTCCCTATACCTAGTGATGTAGAATAAAACTATGGCTGAGTGTAAGCACCGCCTGTTTTCAGTTCTGCGTAAGCGCGGCTGATGTCCAAATAACTATTAGGAGAAACCCTTATGTCACAGTCCTTTATTAAGGCACAGGCAGAGGCTCGCGCAAAGGCTTGGGAAGAAGCAAAGGCACTTCTTGACACCGCTGCTGCCGAGAAGCGTGATCTAACTGCTGAGGAGAACGACAAGTTCGACAGAATCAACGCAGACCTAGACGCTCGCGCCGCTGCTATCGAGACAATTCGCAAGGCTGAGGAGCGCGAGGCCAAGGCCGCCGCAGCTGCTTCTGACTTCATTGTCACCGAAACCGCAAAGTCCGATATGGACTATGTTCGCGCACTCGCAAAGGGTGAGATTCGCTCTCACAACTTTGAGACTCGCGGAACTCTAACCCCATCAGGTTCATCTGGTCTAGTGCCACAGTCCTTCGTAGCTCGCGTCTATGACCTAGCTCGCGAAGTCGGCCCAATGCTAGACCTTGGAGAGCGTTTTGACACTCAGTCTGGTGAAGATCTAAAGATTCCAACCTTGACTGCTTACGCAACCGCTGGTTACGAAGCTGCTGGTGCAGAGATTGACGAGTCGGAGCCAACCTTCAGCTCAATCACTCTTGGCGCAAAGAAGTATGGCTTCCTAGTTCCAGTTGCTCGTGAGCTAATCGAAGACGGCGGTGTAGATGTCGCTGAGGTTCTAGCTCGTGCAGCTGGAAACTCAATCGGTGTTGCTGTAAACGCAGCTCTAACCACCGGTGCAGGTGGAGCTTCAGCTCCAACCGGTATCGTTACCGCAGCAGGAACCGGTGTATCCGGAACCATCGCTGGCGGTCTATTCACCGCAGACCAGCTGATTGACCTTGTTTACTCAGTAGACGGCGCAGTTCGCAGATTGCAGGGAACTGGTTGGCTAATGGCCCCATCTGCTATCCGCAACGCTCGTAAGCTAAAGGACAACGATGGTCAATACCTGTTCCAGCCTTCACTTCAGGCAGGACAGCCAGACTCACTACTTGGCTTCCGCGTAAACGAAAACCCCGGAATGGCAGCAGTTGGTTCAGCTGCCGCTTCGGTTGGTTTCGGATACCTACCAAGCTACAAGATTCGTGTAGCAGGTGGCCTACGCGTTGACAGAAGCGATGACTACAAGTTCGCAAACGACCTTGCAGTATTCCGTTTCTTGATTCGCATTGACGGAAACCTGTCACATCAGAGTCACTTCCAGATTTTCAAGGGTTCAGCAGCATAGTTCCCTAAAATCTGAGCAAGACCCTCACCCAAAAGGTGGGGGTTTTTGCTATTGTGGGGATAGAAAGGAAACCAATGAAGCCAGAGAAACTAGACCTGACCATAACTACTTGGTCAAACTCGCCCTATCAGCCGACCGGGTATGGGATGCAAATCGGCATCCTGCTCGACTTCCTAGTCAAGCATGGAGTCAACGCCGCTCACTCATCGAACTGGGGACTAGAGGGGAACAACTCCACTCACAAGACCGCCTATGGTGAAATCCCTCACTATGCCAGAGGTTACGATCCGATGTCGCAGGACGCTCTTGCGGTAGCTCACAAGATGCAGGCAGGGAAGAAAGATTACAAAGATTACATCCTGACGCTAGGCGATGTCTGGACACTCAAGCCAGAAGTATGGCCTGCCGATGAGTTCCCTAGAATCCTGTCTTGGGTTCCACTAGACCACATCTCAATGCCCCCTGCTGTCGCAGCTTGGCTAAAGAAAGATAATGTCACACCTATCGCAATGTCACCTTTTGGCAAAGCGCAGCTAGATGAAGTCGGCATTGAAGGTCACTACATCCCTCACGCTATTGACACAGTTTCTACTTTCAGGCCAACCAACAAAATTGGCAAGCAAGATGCGCGAGAGTTTCTAGGCATAAAGGAAGATGACTTCCTAATTGTAATGAACGCCGCCAACAAGGCAAACAAGTCAGTCCATCGCAAGGCTTTCGCTGAGGCTCTAATGGCTTTCGCTATCTTTAGACAGAAAGTCCCTAACTCCTATCTCTACATTCACACCGAGCCAAAGGGTATCTACGGCGGTTTTCATTTACCGCGCATTGTCCAGAATTGTGGACTTCCGCTTGACTCGGTTATCTTCCCTGATCAGATTGACTACCGAATCGGCATTGACCCAGAAGACCTAGCTGGCTTCTACTCGACTGCCGATGTCTGTCTGCAACTTTCTATGGGTGGTGGCTTTGAGATTCCGATTATCGAGGCGCAGGCTTGTGGAACTCGCGTCATTGCTACCGACTGGACTGGGCCGAAAGACCTAATCGCCGAAGATGGCTTTAGGGTGTCGGGTCAGTTGTTCTGGGATGAGGCTCAGGCGGCGTGGTGGAAGACGCCTTCGATTGCCTCTATCGCGCAACAGCTAGACAACGCTTACGAGGTAGCAAAGGCAGAGGGCAGACACTCAGAGACCTCACGCAAGTTCGCGCAGCAGTTTGATTCTCAGAAGGTTTGGAATCACTACTGGCTACCTTTCCTAAGGGAATTAGTTTGATTCTTATTGTCCCTGTCCTCAACCGCTACGACCTACTTCAGCGGATGCTTGACAGCATTGACTACCCTGTCGAGCTTTTGATAATTGACAACGGCGGTCAGCTACCTGAAATCCGCGTTCCTGAAATTGTAAAGAAAACTCACATCTTGACTATGCCTTGTAATCAAGGCGTGTCAGCAAGCTGGAACTTAGGAATCAAGTGCTTTCCCTTTGCACCCTATTGGAGCTTTACTTCGGCGGACACTCAGTTCCACCCCGGTGCGCTTCAGAAGCTGGCAGAGGCTTCTCGACCTGACTGCCTAACTCTAAACAACGCTTTTCCTTTCTATCAGTCGTTCAGCGTTGGGGAGCAGCTAGTTCAAGAGGTCGGACTGTTTGACGAGAGTATCTATCCGATTTACTTTGAAGATAATGACTACGAACGCAGGGTAAGTAAAAAAGGCTTTCCTGTCCTGAAGGTCGAAATCCCAGTCCATCACCATAACGCTTCTACGATTCACGATACTTCAACGCCAAACCGAAACGGCGTGAGCTGGCCTTCGAATCAGGCTTACTTTCAAAACAAATGCGACACCGATGACTATTCAGAGGGTCGTTGGAATCTCGAAAGGATTAGGGCAAACAGTTGGCACAAGTAACAATCACAGGAGTCGCAGGATTCTTAGGCTCGCACTTAGCTGATCGCTTCTTAGCCGAGGGCTGGCAGGTCAAGGGCGTGGATTCGCTAATTGGCGGTTATGCCTCCAATGTCCCTAAAGGCGTGGAGTTTTACGGCTATGACCTAGCCTCAGATGTCGAAACAATCGAGGATGCGTTCGATGGCTCAGAACTGGTTATACACGCGGCCTGCACAGCTTATGAGGGGCTTTCAGTCTTCTCCCCTAGTCTGGTAGTCAAGAACACTGTTCAAGCCTCTATAAACGCTCTGACGGCTTCTCAGAGGCAGGGTGTGAAGAAGTTTATTTACCTGTCTTCAATGGCTCGTTATGGCTCAATCCCAACCCCTTACAACGAAGACCAAGAGCCTTGCCCACAAGACCCTTATGGTATCGCCAAACTAGCCAGCGAGAAGCTAGTCCGTAACCTTTGCAACACTCACGGAATGGATTGGGTCATTCTTGTCCCTCACAACATCATTGGGCCTAGACAGAAATACGATGACCCCTTTAGAAATGTCGCTTCGATTATGACTAACCGACTACTTCAGGGCAAGCCACCGATTATCTATGGTGACGGCGAACAGATGCGATGCTTTAGCTTTATTCAGGATGTCGTTGAACCTTTATGGACAGCCTGCCACTCACCCAAAGCTTTGAGTCAGGTGATAAACATTGGCCCTGACGAAGAAGCGGTAACCATAAACCAACTAGCTCAAAAGCTTCAGAAAATTATTGGAACAGACCTAGAGCCTATCTACATCGGGGGCAGACCACAGGAAGTCAAGATTGCCCTTTGCTCTAGTCGAAAGGCTAGGGAGCTTTTGAACTATCGAACCTCTACAACCCTTGACGAGGGCTTGACTGATCTAGTCAACTGGATTCGAGACAGGGGAACAAAAGAATTTGAGTATCACCTGCCAATAGAAATCCACACCGAAGCCCTGCCTGAGACTTGGGCTAGGCGTTGGTTCTAGCGGTAGAATTAGGGTAGGAGAACTAATGGCTATATCAAATGGTTACGCAACCCTAATCCAACTAAAGTCAGCAATCGGTATAGCCGATGGCATAGATGACCCAATGCTAGAGATGGCTATTGAGTCTGCCTCTCGCCAAATTGACTCTTACACCGAGCGTTACTTTTACAACGCAGGAACAGCCGTAAAAGTCTTTGCACCGCTTGACAATTATGTCTGCGCCACCGAGGACTTTATTACCCTGACCAAGGTCGAGACTTCAGAAGACGGCGAGTCTTACGACACAGAATGGTCTGCAAGCGACTGGCAGAATGAGCCGCTAAATGGTCGCGCAGGTGGGTTGGTAACTTCCTTCACTCAAATCAGGGCCATCGAGGATTATCTATTCCCCTACCGCAACGGCGAGGCAACTGTTCGCCTGACTGGAACTTGGGGTTGGAGCGCGGTTCCTATCGCCATAACTCAAGCCACCATCATTCTTGCATCGCGCATCTTCAAGCGACTTGACTCACCGCTAGGAATTATCTCTAACGAGCTTGGCTCAATGCGTGTCGGGTTCAGGTTAGACCCGGATGTTCAGCACTTGATTGACCCTTACAGGAAGATTGCAGCAGCGTAATGGCAAGCATCACCGAACTGCGCGAAGGGATTGCCGCTAACCTAGCGACTATCCCCGGATTGAGAACCGCTGCCACAATCCCTGATAATCCAAACCCACCGATTGCGATTGTTCAGCTCAATAGAGTTCAGTATCACCAAGACTTTAAGCGTGGGATGACCGAATACAACTTCGCCGTTCAGGTAGTTGTTGGCAGGGTAGATGAAAGAAGCGCACAACAAAGACTTGATCTCTACTGCTCAAGCACAGGGGAATACGCTGTGGGACTTGCGATAGAATCGGATAGGACACTAGGCGGAAAGGCCTTTGACTGCATAGTGACCGAAATGACGAACTACGGCTCAGTGCTGATTTCAGATGTTACTTATCTGGCAGCCGAGTTCAATGTTCGTGTCTTAGCTAGCTAACACATAGGAGAAAATAAATGGCAAAGCAAATCCTGACGGATGTTGTGGTTCAGCTCAATGGAACCTCAATCTCTCAGAATGTCAACAGCGTGGAGCTAACCACTACTGCTGACGCTATTGAAACCACCGCATTCGGCTCTGCCGGATGGAGAACCTATCAGGGTGGTCTAAAGAGCGGATCAGTAACACTAGCTCTACACAACGATTACGCTTCAACAGCACTCGACAGCATCCTCTACAACCTATTCAACAGCATCGCAACTGTAACCATCTTCCCTGCCGGAACCCCAGTTGGAACCAGCACCCCGAAGTATGAGTTCACCGCTCTAGTGGACAATGTTGCTCCTGTATCAGGTGCAGTAGGAGACCTAGCTGTGCAGAACCTCACTTGGACAATCACAGGTGCAGTCAACCGAGGCACTATCTAAATAACTAAATAGAAGAAAGGAAACCCAAGATGAGAATGCAACTAGAAGTAGAGTTCGCAGACGCTACCAAAAAAGATGTCTTAGTAGTGATGTCCGATATGGTGAAGTTTGAAAGCGAGTTCTCTATAAGCATCGCCAAGCTAGGGCAGGAGATGAAGATAACTCACCTGCTCTGGCTTGCTTGGTCAGCCCTAACCCGAACTAAAGAAACAACGCTCGGCTTTGACGCTTGGGTGGATACAGTTTCCTCAGTGGGAGCGACTGACCCAAAAGCATCAAAGGGCTAGGAGATAGCTCTGCTCATTGGTATCTAGTGTCCTTGGCTTATGAATACAAAATAAGCCCAAAGGAATTGCTAGAGATGGATGAGCGAATGGTTTGGACTATGGGTCGCTATCTTGTGTGGCGAAACCAAGAACTGAACAAGTGAAGACCGCCTCAATCGGGGCGGTTTTCCTTTAGGTAGAATTGACTAGAGGTGTTCGATGTTCAAGACAAGTGCCACAATCAGCGCAAAAGACATAAACCAAACCTTGCGCAGGGTAAGAGAAACAGAACCTGACCTAAGAAAAAAGTTTGTGAACAACATCCGCTCAATAGCAAAAGAGGCTGAGTCACCTATAAAGTCTGGAATCCGCCGCGTTGAACCCCTAAGTGGTATGAAAGACCACTACGGAGTCACTTCTTGGAACAATGGCAAGTATGCGCCTGATGCTACTCAAATTAGGGTCAAGGCAAAGGCTGGCGGCAGAAGTCTAACTACTTCTTTAGTAAGCATTAAAATTAGATCAGCAGCAGTAAGCATTTTAGATATGGCTGGTCGCTCGCGCCGAAGCGTTGGTAAGGGTAAGAGAAACTCAGGACTTACCCCAGTTGTTAGAAGAACCGCAGATGGGAGTCTTATTGCCTACGCCCGCAGAACCACAGTTGAGGCAGGGACTAAGTTTATAGCTAATCTGAACGCTGCTGCTGGGGTTGTAAAAGGCGCGGCTTCTCGCATTGCTTGGCCCTCAGTTGAACAAAACTTACCGCAGTTTGAACGCCGCATAGATAAGGTTGTAAATGACTTTTATCGAGACGCTAACAGGAAGAACCGCTAAATGGCAGTAAATGTTGTCCTCAAATCTGTCTTTGATGATAAAGGACTAAAGCAAGCTCAAAAAGAGCTTAGTAAAATTGGCAAGACTGTCGGTGTTGCCTTTGCTGCTGTGAGTGCAGCGACAGTTGGAGCGGCTGTTGCCCTAACTCGCTTTGGGCTAGAGACCATAGAAGGCGCAGAAAAAGCTGCCATTGCTCAAAGACGGCTCGACCAAGTTGCTCAGTCAATGGGCATCTTCGGGGATCAGGCTGCTCAGGTTTCAACTCGACTAGGTAAGTTTGCCGAGGCTAATGAGCTAATAGTCGGTGTTGACGCTGATGTCATAAAGTCCACCCAAGCCAAGCTCCTGACCTTCAAGGAACTAGCCGCCACCGCCGACACAGTTGGCGGCTCTATGGACAGAGCAACAATGGCAGCTCTCGACTTAGCTGCCGCAGGGTTCGGATCAGCAGAGACTAACGCTGTTCAGTTAGGTAAAGCACTCCAAGACCCAATCAAGGGAATCACCGCACTAGCTCGCGCAGGTGTGACTTTCACGCAGGTTGAGAAAGATAAAATCCGCGCCCTTGTTGAATCAGGCAACATTCTTGAGGCTCAAAATCTAATACTGTCTGCCATTGAAACACAGGTTGGTGGAACGGCAGAAGCCACAGCTTCAGCCTTTACCAAGATAGAACTAGCAACTAATCAAGTCAAAGATGCAATCGGTGAGGCTTTATTACCTGTCTTTGAGGAGTTTGCAGACGAAATAGTCAAGGTCACGCCAGAACTGTCGGCTGCCTTAGCACCTGCCGCTCAAGCGGTTGCGACAATCTTCCGCGACGAAGTCCTACCTGCCATCAAGAACTTCACTCAATGGCTGGCTTCGCCGCAGGGTGTAAAAACAATCAAAGACCTTACTCAGGCTGTGGTTGACTCTGTCCAAAACTTCATAAACTTTGCAGGTTTGGTAATCAGAAACAAAGACGCAATCCTTACCTTTGCAATCGCAATCGGTAGCACAATCGCAATCTTAAAAGCCTTTGAGTTTGCGGTCAGATTAGCTGCTGCTGCGAAGGTTGCACTTTCTATCGCTGCGACTCTAACGCCTTGGGGACTTATTGCAACGGCAATCTTCGGAGTTGTAACCGCAATCACCGCTCTAACCATTGGGGCTAAGTCTGCCGCTAACGAGGTAGAAGCCCTAGAAATGGAAACAGGGGCATTAGAAAGGGAACTACAAAACCTAAAGACAGCTTTCAAGAATGGTGCAATCTCTCAGGAAGATTATGAGCGTCAAAGCAAGGCCGTTGGAGAAGCCTTAGACAAGGCAAGAGAAGCGACTAACAGACTCAACAATAGCTCACTAGCTAAGTTCCGCTCTCAGCTAGGTGACACAAGAGGTGACGCAGAAAGATTAGTCAACGCACAACGCGAGCTATTCCTAGCAATGGGCAGGACTCTCCCAACTAACGCTAGACCAGTTAATCCGTTCACCGCAGAAACTACCGGGGCAGGTGGCAGAAGTGGCCCGACTCAGTTCGAGCAAGTCCAAAAGATTATCAAGGACACTCAGAAGAAACTTGCTAAGGCGCAAGAGGATTACCGCAAGGCGCAGAGTGCTGCTCAGACTGCGTTCAATAAGGCCACCGCTGCCGCAACTGAGCGATTCAACGAGGCTTCCATACAGGCAGAAAAACAAAAGAACGAAGCCCTAGAGCAAGCACTCAAAACTCACAATGAGAATGTTCGCAGGATTCAGTCTGACTTCGCACAGCGTCAAGCCGACATCATCACTCAGTCAATCAACCGCCTAAGAGATGCCTTTGCTTCTGCTGTGAGAACCAATGTCGCTGACATCTTTGCCCAAGATGAAATCGCAGGATCAGTTGACAACCTAGTAGCCAACCTCAGAGACCGACTTACCGCCTCGCGCAACCTAGTCTCAAATGCTGCCCTATTAGCCTCTCAGGGCTTCTCTCAGACTTTTATAGAGCAGGTGGTGGGGGCAGGGCTAGAAACAGGCAACGAGCTGTCACAGGCGATTCTAGAGGCTACCCCTGAGACTCAGCGCGAGCTAAGGGAACTGTTTGGCGCACTTGAGTCCGAGTCTGAAACCGGTATGGATTCTCTGGCGCGGACAATGTTTGAGAAAACAGGTCTTGCCACTACTGAGCTCAAGAAGCTGTTTAGTCAGACACAGGTAGACCTAGCTGAATCCCTAAAACAGGCTCAGCTTGACTACACCTCATCACAGCAGTCAATCCTGCAATCCTTTGATGACGCGATGGCTAGCGCGACCAAAGCTAGAGACGATGCTTTTGCTCAAGCCAATGAGCAGCTAAATGATTCGCTAAATGCAGCGAGAGATGCGTTTATTGAAACTGTCAATGAAATCAAAGAAGCGTTTTTAGAGCAGATCGCCGCAGTCGAGGGTGGACTAGGTGGACTAAAGAGAACAGTTGACCAGCTAATTGCGCTGATGAATCAGCTAGCAATTCAGGGAACACCTAAGATTTCTACAATGCCATCAGCCCCAACCGGGGTCACTGCTCCAGTTATTACCACCCTGCCAATAAGTTCTAAGAAGCCGACTGTCGTAAACAACAACACATTCAACATAAAGAGCGACGCTACTCAAAGCCCTGCAATGGTCGGTGGTGCGGTATCTAAGGCAATCAACAAATACACCAGAGGCGGCGGTGGACTTGCTGCTGGAGTTGGGCCGGTTGCCCTCTAATGCCACAGCCAACACAGAAAGTCGAAATCGGTTTCGACCTGACCGATACGGGGACAGGGCCGTATTTTCGACTAGATGACCCGATTGCAGGTGTCCTAGACAACACTGAGTTTCTCTTGGGTGGAACGCTGTTCTTCGATGTCACTTCCCTAGTGACCTCAATCTCAATCCGCCGAGGCAAGAACCGCGAGCTTGACCAATACGATCAGGGGCTTGCGAATGTTGTCTTCAATAACAATCAGCGAACCTTTGACCCTGAGTTTGCAGGTTCACCTTACGCAGGGCAGATTATTCCTAAGCGTCAAATCAGAATTTCGTCAGGTAATGAAATACAGTTCTTCGGTTTGGTGGATGACTGGAACCTGTCCTATGAAACTAATGGCGATTCGATAGCTGCTGCCGCTTGCTCTGATGCAACTGCTGTCTTTGCTAACCAGACTTTATTTGAGAGAACTAACACAATCCAGAAGTCAGGGGAAAGAGTAAATGAAATTCTTTCCTTACCTGAAATTAACTGGCCTCTATCCCTAAGACAAGTAGACACCGGACTAATGACGCTAGGGGCAGACACAATCCCCGACAACACAAACGCCCTGTCTTACTTCCGACTTATCGAGCAGTCAGAACCGGGGTCGTTCTTTATCGGTAAGGACGGCTCTGTTGTATTCAAAGACCGCACTGCTGCCCCTGTCTCGAACGGCGTGACCCTAGCCGATGACAACTCAGGAATCCCCTATCAGTCAATCAGGGTGCAGTATGGATCAGAACTATTGGCTAATGAGATTGTGTTGGAGTCAGGGATAACAAATACCCAAGTGACTCAGACCGACCTTGACTCAGTTGAGGAATACGGAATCTTCAACCTGACCCGAACCGGACTTCTAATCGGCAATGACACCGACCTAGAGGCTTTGGCTGACTTCTACGCTCAGAAGTTCGCTGAGCCTGAATACCGCTTTGAGTCGGTGGACATCCTGTTAGACGAGTTGAGCGCAGGGGAACAAGAAGCATTACTAGCCCTTGAAATCGGCGATGTTGTCCAAATCAAATTCACCCCGAACGAGATACCCCCTGCCATCTCGAAATACGCCGAGATTATCCGCGTTGACCACAATGTTGACCTGAACAACCACATCCTCTCACTAGGCTTCTCAACACTCGACTTTGCCCTGTTCGTGCTGGATGACGCTGAGTTTGGTAAGCTTGACGCAGGCAACGCGTTAGCCTTCTAGGAGAAATATGTCAGGTCTAGGCCGCAAAGTTTTTACAGCCGGTGAGGTGCTTACCTCCGATAATGTTCAGGGATACCTTCAGGATCAGGCCGTTATGGTCTTTGCCGGGACAGCGTCAAGAGGCTCGTTCATTGGGACAGCCACAGAGGGAATGGTTACTTACTTATCTGATGTCAATGAGATTCAGGTAGCAACCGCGACAAACACTTGGGCAACTGTCTTTCCTGTTTCCCTGCCCACAACCGCAGTCAACTCCATCACCACCGCTTATACGGCGGTGGCAGGGGATGAAAATGACACGATTTATGTTTCGGGAACTGCCGCTGTAACTGTAACTGTCCCAGACATCCTGTCTGTCGGTGGAAGGGTTGACATCTTCCGCAACGCAGGTGGAACTGTAACCATCGCCGCAGGAACAGGCGTAACCGATTGGGGTGGCGCAGGAACAGCAGGAACCGCTGTGACCTTCAAGATTGACCAAACCTACAACGCCGCAACCGTTCTAAAGGTTGCTGCTAACACCTATCGAGTAGTTGGAAAGATCACTGCATAATGCCTATTCCATTGGGGATTCTTGCTGTTGCAGGTGCAGGGGCAGGCTTTGATCTTGAATACCTAATTGCTGCTGGTGGGGGTGCTGGTGGTGATACAGGAGCGGCTGGTGGTGGTGGTGCTGGCGGTGTTCTAACTGGCACACTAAAAACCGCAATCGCAGGTGTTACGCATACCATTACGATTGGGGCAGGCGGTTCCGGTCAAGATGCAAACAGTCGCGGTAATAATGGCAATAATTCTACATTTGGTTTAGTGGGAACCTCTACTGGTGGCGGTGGCGGTGCTAGAGGTGGAACAACAAATGGAAAATCTGGTGGTTCTGGTGGTGGTGGTGGTGGCAGTAATGAACTTAGAACTGGAGGGTCAGGGATTTCTGGACAGGGTAATAATGGTGGCTCAGGAACAGTTTCAAGTGATGGCCCTCCTTTTACTGGACAAGTTGGCGGCGGTGGTGGCGGTAGGAATGCAGTTGGTTCTTCTGACAATGGCAATGGTGGCAATGGTGTTTTATTTGATGGTTCTTATTATGGTGGCGGCGGTGGCGGGGCTCGGCGCGATACTTCATCAAATATGGGTCAGGGTGGATTGGGTGGCGGTGCAAATGCCTCTCTGTTTGGAGCAAGTGCGGCTACGGCAAATACTGGTGGTGGTGGGGGTGGGTCAGATAGCACATCCGCAAATGCTGGAGGTTCGGGTGTTGTAATTATTAGAACCCTTTCAACAGTTCCTGAGTTTGTAACAACAGGATCACCAACGATTACAGTCTCAGGTGGATTTAGAAAGTATGTTTTTACTGGTTCAGGAAGCGTGACAATCTAATGGCTCATTTTGCAGAAATAAATCAAAACTTTATTGTTACTAGAGTTTTAGTAATAGACAATTCTCTTGAAAATATAGGACAAGAATTTTTATCAGACAATTTAGCTCTTGGTGGGACTTGGATACAAACAAGCTATAACGCTAATTTTCGTAAAAATTTTGCCGCAATAGACTATATTTATGATGTTGAAAGAGATGCCTTTATTCCGCCAAAGCCATTTTCATCTTGGATATTAGAAGAACAAACTTGTCAATGGAAATCACCAGTTAAAAAACCTGATGATGGTAAAATTTATGTCTGGAATGAGGAATCTTTAAGTTGGATTGAAGCATAGGCGTAATTTATGGGAGACGAAACGACAGGCTTGCGAATCACGCAACGCGATATCTATGAAAAGCTAATCGAGCTTCAAGCGGTGCAAATTGAGCTGGTTGCCGATATAAAAAACCTCAAAGACCTACCTAATCGAATGAATGCCGTAGAGCAGAAACTAGCTCGCTTTGAGTGGATTGAACGCTTAGCCTTTGCCGCGCTCGGTGCAGGACTGTCAGGATTTGTAGCTGCGCTATGGTCACTAATAAGATAATCGCCCCGGTGAAGGGGAAATACACAGTCACCTCACCCTTCGGGTTTAGGGTTCATCCGATCACAAAGAAGAAAAGACTTCACGCTGGGGTAGACATCGTGACAGGTAGAGAAGACACAAAGATAATCTCACCCGAAGCAGGACTTGTATTAGAGGCTCGTAAGTCAACTGCCCCCGGTGGTGGATATGGATACTTTGTAAAGCTCAGGGGTGCGTCAGGGGCAACTCACTTATTCGCACACTTGGTTGAGGGCTCGATTGCGGTCAAAGTCGGTGACAGGGTAAAACAAGGACAGACTTTAGGCATAATGGGCACTACTGGAGCTTCAACAGGTATTCACTTGCATTGGGAAGTCAGGGGCAGAGTTCCGGTAGACCCTATCAAGTGGATGGAACGGCAGAATGCCTAGC
>Ga0247832_1003993_pt1 | contig 19163 bp, 12 predicted proteins | sample LaCruzMarch2015__10_FD_192407 | JGI IMG/M metagenome (GOLD analysis project Ga0247832, IMG submission 192407) | Freshwater microbial communities from meromictic Lake La Cruz, Castile-La Mancha, Spain - LaCruzMarch2015_4m | ecosystem: Environmental > Aquatic > Freshwater > Lake | place: Spain... | reverse complement strand
TTTATATACAATGTTAATGATTATTATACAAAATACAAATTAATAAAAATATGTTAAATATATTTTTATTTATTTTATTCAAATTATGGTAAGAAACATATATTCTACAGCTCCAATATATTTTTTAGATTATTAAATTATGAATATAATAAAGATTCTTATAAAAACTGGCATTTATAATTAGACACTTCTCTAAATAGACTAGGTCTGTCCCTTCTAGTGAAATTTTAAGAAATGATTATAAATTATTATTATTTTATTGATATTTTAAACAATAAAATAATATTTTCCATCCAGAACCAGATCTAAAATAGACTAATTTTTAATTTATAATAAATATTTTTTACAATTCTGAAAAATTAACTTCTTCTATATTAGAATCCGTAAATTCAACAATATCGTCATTAGCTATTATTGTATTAACCGAAATAATATTTTCGGATATCAATTGTTTCACTTCAATATCTTTATATGCAAAAATAATATCTGTCTTTGTTTTATCTGTTTGAAAATCTCTTAATGCCATTAAGACATAACTATTCTTTTCTAAGAGAATTCCTCTACAGTATCTTCTTTTAACACCTTTTGATAAGTTAGCAATATAAATTTGTTTATCTATGCCATTTTCATCAACTATTTGACATCTATATCTACCATCTCCTAATCTTTCTGTAATAATAGCTACATGAGAATTATCATCTGGTAAAGGATATTCTCTATTTTTCTCATCAATTGAAGAATTCTTCTGTTTTTTATGTTTATTACCACCTTTAGTATTTTTTGGCATAATTTATTAATTTATTATATTATAATATAATTTATTATATTATAATAAAAAAATCAATTTTTATTTTAAGTGGATTTTATAAATCTTTTGAAAAGTAAAATATCATTTCCTTATAAAAAATATATAAATAATTAAAATAAAAAAAATAAAAAAAATAAAATATAATAATATCAATTTACCTGAAAGATTATTAAAATGTTCATTATTAAAATATTCATTATTAAAATGTTCATTATTAAAATGTTCATTATTAAAATGTTCATTATTAAAATGTTCATTATTAAAATGTTCATTAATAATATTATTATCAAAATTTAATTTACATTTTATTTTAATATTATCTTTATCAGAACAATTTATTATTGAATTTTTATCAAAAATGTTATTATCAAAAATATATTCATCTCCAAAATTTTTTCTACAAATATTATTATATATTTTTTGTTGTTCTATATTATTATTATTTATTTCAATATTTTGACATTCTGTATAATTACCATTTTCTTTATTTATATTAGATGGTTTATATTCTTTTGTACAAAAAGGATCTGTAGAATATACACCTCCGCAATTATAAATTGGTATATCAATATTATTATAATTATCACTATTATCACTATTATCAATATTTCTATTAATATCAGTTTCACATATATCATTATTTATATAACAATAATGATAATTATCATTATTATCAATATCATTAATTAAATTATTTATAAATTCATTATTTTTAATTATTTTATTTTTTTTAACTGTATAAATATCATAATTATCAAATTTTTTTTTTAATTTATTATTTTTCATTATAATATCATTATAAAATATACATTCTTTTGGTTCTTCTAGATATATTATTGAATTACAATTACTATAATTTGATATACATTTATTCATACATGATTTTTTATTATCTATATCAATATTATCAATTAAATTATTAAATTTATAACCTTCATTATTAATTTCAGTGAAATAATTTAAAGAATTTTTTTGTTCTTTAAAATTTTTTAGATCTATAATATCTTTTGTTTTTATATATGAATTTATTTTATAATTGTTAAAAGAATCGTCTTTATTTTCTTCTAATTTTTTTGAATTAAAAATTAAACATTTATTTCTATCACCTTTATAAGTAAATCCTTTAAATTTATTATTAATACAATAATCTGAACATTCTTCTTTACTAGTATTATTTATTGAATCAATTTTATTATCTAAATAATAAGTATTTTTATTAAAAAAAGAATTATTACCTATAATTGAATTTGTATATGGTTTTAAATAAGTTTCAATTTTATCAGGATTTAAATTAGTACATATATCTTTTTCATATTTATTTCTATTTTTACAACTTATTGTAGAAATGTCATATATATTCATATAATTTATATAGAAAATAAATAATCATTTTATTTTTAATTAAAATTTTTTATGATTTGAATATATATAATGTTACTAACTAACTATCAAATAACAGAAATTATTATAGGAACATTTATTTTTCCAATGTTATATTTTTTATATTTATATTTTTCAAATAGTAAAATAGTATATTGGGATATTATTTGGTGTACTATAACATTATTAATTATTTTAACATTTAAATATTTTTATATTAATTTTAATATATTACAATCTCAAAATTTTTCATCTAATGATATAATATATGGAATTTATTAAAGTTTTTATTATTACTCAATTTATATTTTTAGTATTCCAATTTATATTTCCTTTAAAATTAGAAAGTTTTCAATATTCTGAATTAATATTTGGGTCATTTTTTATTATAATTTTTTTTGGAATTTTTGGTTCTATATTGACACTTGATATATTAAAAGAAGATAAAAAAGTTTTAAACAATTCATCATTATTTGCTACATTTTATGCAATATGGTTTTATATTACTAAGAAATTAACAAATAAAATTAATAGTGATAAAAATTATGTTATATATTATTAATTTAATAAAAAAAAATTATATATTAAATATAGATCTAAACATGAAATTTTATTATATATCACATTTACAAAAAATAGATATTACAATAACAACATTAATTTTTTGTATATTTATTGGATTTATAAGACCATTAATAATAAACACTGAAATAAATACTCGAAATATTATAACTTATACTCTTATATTTTTTGCTTGGTATGGTTGCACAATATTATTTAGTAATGCATTTAATTATGAAAATGTTTATAATAAATTAACTAATATATAATAAATACTAATAGATTAAGTACAATAATGTAATATTTATCAAAACTTTTAAATAAATTAATAAAAGAACTATTAACAAAATATATTCTTGGTTTATTATAATTTTTAAAAATATAATTTACAAAAAAATCATTTATATCCAAAAAATATTTATTTGAAATATTATTTTTCTTTTTAATAAATGAACTAATACTTGTAGAAATATTTCTTTATAAAAAACATCTTGATATTAAGTATTATTAATAAATTTATAAATAGACTAGACCCAGTATTGATAGTCAAAAAATATATTTTATTTATTTTTACTTATATTTAATAAAATATAATGATTTATTAAATATATTTGTTAATATATTAACAAATATTTTTGTTATCATAAAATGGTAAATAGAATAACAAATAAAATGCATAATAAAACATTATAGAATTTATAAGCCAGCACCACATTGAACCCATCGTATGGTCATTTTTGTAATTATAATATGATATACAAACTAAAATTAGCCCTATTCCAAATCCAATCCATTTTTTTTCATAAATTAAGCCAAATAAAAGAAAAAATAACCATATTATTAAAATTAATGGGGTTAATTCAAAAAATTTCCATCTTAAATGACCACTTTCACTTACTACAGAATGAATATTTTTAGTAAAATATTTATAAATAGAAAAAGGTATTGAAATTAATAAATATATTATTAATAATATATTTCTAATTTGTATATTTGATATAATCATAATACTAAAAATAGGTTGAATAAATATCAAAAATGTTCCCATAACAGAAAAAATATGATTATAAAATTTATCATTTATATTTTTCCAAATAAAAAATTCTATTAACTGCATAAATATAAAAGATGTTAAAAATAAATAAATCCATATATTATTTAATTCTTGTATTTTATATTGAGTGAAATAATTATTATATATAATTAATACTAATATAAAACTACTAAATAAAAATGTATTTAATGAAACTGATGCATTCCAACACATATTATATATATTAAATATATTAAATATATTAAATTTCTTTATTTATAAATTTTAATTTTTCTTTTCAAATATTCAATATGACACCATTCTTTTAATTTTTCTCATTGTTTTACTATTTTTATCATAATATTTCTTATGATGATGATTACTTTTATATATTTTTAATCTGGTTTTTAATTCATCTATAACTTATTTTATAGTTTTATATTTTCTCTATTAAAATATTAATATTCTATATAAAAATATTTGTCATTTTGATATATTCTACATCTCCAATATAAAATTATAAAAAAAGTTAAAATGATAAGAAATATATATTCTATAGCTCTAATATAATTTTAAATATTTTATATAATAATAAATATGACATAAAAAATGAGAATTATAAAAAATCAAAACTAAAATATTATTTATTTGGACATAAATAGAAAAATTTAATTCATAAAGGACTAAACTACAGAAAATAGTAAATATATAAAGGTGTTAAAATATACATATAATAAAAATTAATTAAAAATTAAATAATTTTTAATTAATAAAATTTTTTTATTAAATGACTTTATATAATAAATAGAATGAAAGATGTAAATAATAAAAATGATAAAGTTATAAATATCTATGTTAATAAAATAAAATTACTAATAGATCAATTAGATTTTTTATTTATTAATAAATATATAACTCAAACATTTTATAATGAAAAAATGAATTCATTATTAATAATTTATAATAAATTAATAGATTTTAAAAATAATAAAAAAATTACAAAAATATTTTTAGATGATTTTGAAAATATATGTATTAAACTTACATCAATAAATATAATTGAAACACTTAATTTATATATAAATTATAATGATTATATAAAAGATAAAGATAACAATTTTATAGAATTAATAAAATTATATAATGAATATTTTATACCATTATCATCAAATATAGTAACAGATACAAAATTATTTTTAAAAAAATATAATATTGAAAACAAAAATATGAATATTATTAATTTAATAGAATTTTCAAGAATTAGTACATTATTTGAAAAAATAAATGGAGTAACATTTGTTTTTTATATAAATGAAAATAAAATAATATATATAAATGGATATTTTAAAAAAGACTCATTAAATATATTTAAAGATTATATAGATTTTAAAGATAAAAATATAGAAATTAAAGATGGATTAGAAAATATAGATATTCCAGATTATTTTAAAGAAAAATATTTAGAACAAATTACTATAAAAGATTTTATAATATTTGATTCATCAAAAATAATAGAAATTTTAAAAAATAATTATGAAGATCTTTTAATATATAAAAATAAATCATTATCTTTATTAATTAAAGAATTTGTTAAATCTAATATTGAAAAGCAACGAAAAATTTTAATATTATTATTAATATCAGATAAAGAATCTCAATTTTCGGCACATATAATATATGATTTAATAAATAATAAAAATTTTACAACAGAATTTTGTTATTTAACAGATACTATATATCATAGTTTAGATTGGAAAATACAAGAAATATTAAATATTACAAAAGAAAATTTTGAAAAAGATAAAAAAGAATTAGAAAATATAACAATTAATAATGTTCCATATGAATCAAGAATATTATCATTAAAAATAAAAGATAATATAAAATCAAAAGCAATGGAAAAATTAAAAGAGATAAATGGTTCTAAAGAAAATAGTGTAAAAGCACAGCAATGGTTAGAAGGATTTTTAAAAATACCTTTTAATATTATTAAAAAAGAACCATTAATATATTTTTTTAATAATTATCAAAATAAAATAAATAATTTTATTGATATATTTACATTTAAAATTTCAGAATTTAATATTAATAATTTAAATACAGTAAATAGAAAAATATTTAATATTATTATTCAAATTATAGATGAATATCATTCAAATATATATAAAAGTGAAAATTCATATAATAATTTTATAAAATATATTAGAGAAATTAAATTAAATATATATGATCATTTAAATATATATGATTATAATGATAATAATATAGTAACTTTAAAAATATCAAATGAAAGTAATGAATATGATGAAAATAATATATTGGATTCATTATATTTCAAAAAAATAAAGAAAGAACTATATGATTCAGAAATAATAAATGAAAATAGTATTGAAATAATAATTAATAAGTTAAATGAATTAGAAAATAAATTAGATATGAAGCTATTAATGAATAATGATATACCAGATATAATAGATTATGATAATTATAATATTGATTTTGAAAAATATATATTAAAAGTATTAGGTGAATTTAATGAATTTATAAATGAATGGGATAATTTTAAAATAGATAAAAAAAAATATATAAAAAATGTTGATATAATATTAGATAAATGTACTTATGGACAGACTGATGCAAAAAATCAAATGAAAAGAATAATAGGTCAATGGATGAATGGTAATACAAAAGGGCAATGTTTTGGACTATGTGGACCACCTGGAGTTGGAAAAACTACATTATGTAAAAATGGTTTAGCAAAATGTTTATTTGATAAAAATGGTGAAGAAAGACCTTTTGCATTTTTACCATTAGGAGGTGCAACAAATGGTAGTATTTTAGAAGGACATCATTATACTTATCTTGGTTCAACATGGGGTAAAATAGTAGATATATTAATAGAAACAAAATGTATGAATCCAATAATATATATAGATGAACTTGATAAAATTAGTAAAACTGAACATGGTCGAGAAATAATATCAATATTAACACATATAACAGATCAATCTCAAAACAAAGAATTTTATGACAGATATTTTACAAGTATACCAATAGATCTTTCTAATGTATTATTTATATTTTCATATAATGATCGTGATAATATTGATAAAATATTATTAGATAGAATTCAAGAAATAAATATTAAACCATTATCTATTAGAGAAAAGATAATTATAAGTCAAAATTACATAATACCTGATATTTTAAATAATGTAGGATTTACAACATCTGAAATAATTTTTACAAATGATATATTAACAAAAATTATAAATGAATATACATTTGAAGCAGGTGTCCGAAAATTAAATGAAATTTTATATGATATAATTAGAGATATTAATCTTAAAAAAATTATGGGAGATAATATAGAATATCCAATAATTATTAATAATTATCATATAAATGATATTCTATCAAATATTTCAAAAATAAATATTAAAAAAATACATAATCAACCTAAAATAGGACTTGTAAATGGTTTATATGCAACTAATGCAGGATTAGGTGGATTAACTGTTATTCAAGTAATGAAAACAATGTCCGATAAAAAATTAAGTTTAGAAAAATTAACTGGAAATCAGGGAGATGTAATGAAAGAAAGTATGAACTGTGCACTAACACTTGCATGGAATATTATACCAGATATAATTAAAAAAGAAATTAATGAAAATAAGGAAGGAATAGGATTACATATACATTGTCCTGAAAGTTCTACACCAAAAGATGGACCATCAGCAGGTTTAGCAATTACAACAGCTATTATATCAAGAATTATTAATGTTCCAATAAAAAATGATGTTGCAATGACAGGTGAAGTAGATTTATTAGGTAATGCACATGCAATAGGAGGATTATATTCTAAATTACAAGGTGCTTTAAATGCAGGAATTAAAAAAGTTTTAATTCCAAGAGATAATGAACAAGATTTAGATATAATATTTAAAAAAGAAGAAGATGAAAATAATAATTTAAAAGATTCAACATTAAATTCATATTTATTAGAAAATAATGGATCAAATAATGAATTAAGCGATATAAAATTTTTTAGAAATAAATTAGAAATATATTTAGTAGATAATATATATGATGTATTAACTCATTCATTGGTAAATAATAATTTAGAATTTAATAAGATATTATAATTTATAAATAGTTTAGTACTAATGTGTATTTTTAAATATTTATAAATTACTATCAATATCAGACAATTAAAGATTATGTTTAAATATATTTATTTACAATAATCAAATAACATTTTTATCAATATATTCTTAAAAATATTAAGTATATGGTGTATATTTTAGACTTGTCAGCTAAACCAATATTTATTATTTTTTATTTAAAATTAATTTTAAATAAAATTAAAAAAAAATGAATTATTTAAATTAAAAATATATAAAACTTTTAAATAGTATATTATAATATAAATGTCAGTTATAAATAAATTAGAAAATCTTGAATTTGATTGGGAAAATAGGACATGGGATGTTATTGATACTTTCTTTAAACAAGATAATATTTTAATAGATCATCATTTAAATTCTTTTAATTATTTTATGAATAATCAATTACAATCAATTGTTAGAGAAAAAGAATTTAACCCACAAAAGATTTTTAATAAAGATACTTGGAGTGATGAATTACAGCTATATACAGAAACTTATCAGATTGAATTTGGTAAAATATATATAAGTAAACCGGTTTTAGCAGATTCACCAAATAAACCAATGTATCCAGATGAAGCACGATTAAGAAAACTAACATATGGTGCAAATTTATATATAGATATACATCATAAAACTATAAAAATTGATCCAGAAACTCAAGAACAAGAAATTATTCAATATCCAACATTAGAAAAATTTCCATGTGGAAGAATGCCAATTATGGTTGGATCTAAATATTGTGTTTTATCAGATCAAACAAATATGACAAAAATGGAAATGGGTGAAGGAATATATGATTATGGAGGATATTTCATTATAAAAGGTAGTGAAAAAATTATTATTTCACAAGAAAAGAAATGTGAAAATAAAATATGTTGTTTTAAACAAAAAGGATTACAAACAAAATATTCAGAAAATGCTGAAATATCATGTATACATCCAGATAATCCTTCTGTAGTTTCTCCTGTTTGGGTTAAAATGAAAGCTAAGGAAGAATCATATGGTGGAAATGTTATTAGAGTACGTCTAAGAAGAATGAAACAAGATATACCATTAATTATTATTTTTAGAGCATTAAATTTTATAAGTGATAAATCTATTATAGAATTGATTGTATATAATATTAGTAATGAAAATAATAATTCAATATTAGAATTAATGAAAGCTTCTATTGAAGAAGCAAAACCAATCCAGACTCAAAAGATTGCACTTGAATATATTTCAAAATATATAATGGGTTTACAATCAGCTAAATATAAGACAAATAAATGTAAATTGAAATATACATTTGATGTTTTATGTAATGAATTGTTTCCACATGTTGGAACATCTCCAATTAAGAAAGCATATTTTTTAGGATATATGGTGAATAGATTATTACAATGTCATTTAGGATTAATTAATTATGATGATAGAGATTCTTTTTTAAATAAAAGAGTTGAATCAAGTGGTGAATTAATGGCAGAATTATTTAGAATAAATTTTGGTAAATTTGTAAAAGAATTAAAAATGGTATGTGATAAAGATATGTTGGCAGGTAGAATTTCAGAGCTTCCTCAAAATTTAAATAAAAAGTTAAAACCAAATAGTATTGAAAATGATACAAAATATGCACTTAGTACAGGTAATTGGGGTCATAAAAGTCAAGCAAAATCTAGAAAAGGTATTGCAGCAGTTTTACAAAGATTAACTTATTTAAATACTTTATCAAATATGAGAAGAATTGTTGCACCAATTGATAAAAATGGTAAATTAACAGATCCTAGAAAACTTCATTGTACACAATGGGGTGTAATATGTCCTTTTGAAACACCAGAGGGTGGTAGTATTGGTATTGTTAAAAATATGGCTTTAATGTGTCATATTACTATACCATGTTCAGATGAGCCTATAAAAGCATGGTTAGATGAGTTTGGGGTATTATCATTAGAAGGAATTAAACCATATGATGTTTCAGAAAGTGTTAAAGTATTTGTAAATGGTGATTGGTATGGACAATCACCTGAACCTAAAATATTAGTAGATAAATTAAAATCATTGCGTAGAAATGGAACACTTAATCCATTTATTTCAATTGCATGGTATATAAAATATAATGAAATCCAAATTTGGACAGATGGTGGACGTTTATGTAGACCATTATATATTGTTAAGAATAATAAATTAGTAATTACTAATGAAATTACAGATGAAATTATTGATAAAAAATTAATTTGGAATGATTTAATTAGAAGAGATAGTTTAAGTACTGATGAAAATAATGAAGAAATAGTTGATAATGCAATAATAGAATATATAGATGTTAATGAATCGGATACACTAATGATATCTATGAGTAATGATAATTTGAATGAAAATAAAAAATCTAATTATTCATATTTTAATTATACTCATTGTGAAATTCATCCATCGATGATGCTTGGAGTATTAGCATGTAATATACCATTTCCTGAACATAATCAAGCACCTAGAAATTTATATCAAGGTGCAATGGGAAAGCAAGCAATGGGTATTTACTCAACTGCATTTAGATCTAGAATGGATACAATGGCTCATATTTTACATTATCCTCAAAAACCAATTGTGAATACTGAAACAAGTAAATATGTTCATAGTGATACTCTACCAAGTGGTCAAATGCCAATTGTAGCTATTGCATGTTATACTGGTTATAATCAAGAAGATTCCTTAATTTTTAATCAAAGTGCAATTGATAGAGGCTTGTTTAGATCATCATTTTATAGAACTTATATGGATGAAGAAAAGAAAAATAGTGCAACATTAGAAGATGAGAAATTTTGTAAACCGCAAAAATATTATCCAAATGGTAAAGTTTATACTGAAAAAATGAATTTTGGTTCATATGATAAAATCGATTCAAATGGATTTGTAAAATTAAATTCATATGTTGATGGAAATGATGTTATTATTGGAAAAGTAACAATGTTAAAAGATTCTGTGGAAGGAGAACCTAAAGCAAGAGATTTAAGTACATCAATCCGTTCTAATGAATCAGGTATTGTGGACAAGGTTTATAAGAATAGTAATGGGGATGGATATAATTTTGTGAAGGTAAGGGTTAGGAGTGATAGAATACCAGAGATAGGGGATAAATTTGCATGTTCAGTCCCTTGTACAATGATTTATACAACAAATGGAATGAAAATGATTAAAGATGTTACAATGGAAGATAAAGTTGCAGTTTTAGATATAGAAAATGATTCTATTAAATATGAAAAACCAGAAGCAGTACATTGCTATGATTATAAAGGAAAAATGTATCAACTAAAATCTCAATTAGTAGATTTAACAGTTACACCAAATCATAGAATGTGGATTAAAAAAAGATTTGGAGCAGGAAGTAAATATAAAGAAGATTTTGAATTTATGACTGCTGATAAATGTTTTGGGAAAAGATTAAAATATAAAAAATCAGTTCAAAATTTTAAACCAGAAAATTGGATTGGAGAAACTTTTAAAATTCCAGAATATTTAGATGGATTTAATAAAATTAGAGAAGAAATTATTGTAGATATAAATGATTGGATAGTATTTTTTGGAATTTGGTTAGCAGAAGGATGTGCAGATAAAACTAGAGTTTCTATTGCAGCTCATAAAAAAAGAGTAAGAGATGTTTTAAAACCAATTATTGAAAAATGGGGATTTCATATATGTGAAGGAAAAGATAGTTCAGGAACAAATTTTAATTGGTCATTTGGAGGAGTACAACTTGCAAATTATATGGAACAATTTAGCGTAGGTGCAATAAATAAATTTTTTCCAGAATGGGTATGGCAATTAAACAAAGAACAATCTAAATTATTTATTGATTCAATGATGTTAGGTGATGGTTATATAAATAAATCAAATGCAAATTTATATTATACATCATCTGAAAGAATGGCTGATGATTTAACAAGATTATGTCTTCATGCAGGATGGTCTTCACATAAAAGATTACATGATGGAAGAATTGCTGGAACAGAAAAAACAATGAAAGATGGTAGAATAATAAAGAGTAATGTTGATAATTATACAGTAACAATTATTAAAAAGAAATTAGAACCAGAAATGAATCATGGACATGTTAGTACACAAAATGGACAAAGTGAAGAATGGATAGATTATGAAGGTACTGTTCATTGTTTAACAGTTAGTTCAGGAGTATTTTTAATAAGTGAAAACGGAAAACCAGTTTGGACAGGAAATTCAAGACATTAACGAACCAGTGTCGAAAAGCATTCTACTTATAACATTAAAGCTCTGTTATAAGATAAATAGTTGAATTCTTTATTATTGTTAAACAATAAAAAATCAAATGCTAGTTATTTCTGTAAAAAGAAATAGCAAGAAACCTCATAATGACGGGGAACCCCTTAGAGCCTTATCTACTAAGTTATTTGTAAAAGCAAATAATGGCCACGTTAATAGCGTCGGGTATAGTAATAATGATAAGGATTGGGCAATCCGCGGGTAAAATATCTAAACATCGTTATTGATGAGATGTATGATATTCCCTCAACGACCGCACGGGTTTCGGTGGAAAATGATGGTCTAATCAACCTGATTCTGCTTAAGGTACAGTCTATTCCTCTTTGGAAACTTAGAGGTATTAAAGGGTCAAAAAGGAACTATAGGTCTAACCTATTCACAAGAAGATATGCCATTTACAAAAGATGGTATTATACCAGATATTATTATGAATCCTAATGCAATTCCTAAACGTATGACTATTGCACAATTAATAGAATGTGTTTTTGGAAAAGTTGGATGTATTTCAGGAACAGAATTAGATGCAACACCTTTTAAAAAGGTTAATGTAGAAAATATTACAGAAATTATGGAAAAACTTGGTTATCATGGTGCAGGAACAGAAGTATTATATAATGGAAAAACTGGAGAACAAATTAGTGCAGCTATTTTCATGGGTCCAACTTTCTATTATAGATTGAAACATCTTGTAGAAGATAAACAACATTGTATTGATTATGAAACTGAAATTTTAACAAATGATGGATGGAAACGTCATAATGAATTAAATATGGAACATGAAATTGCTACATTAAAAGATAATACATTAGTTTATGAAAAACCTTTGGAAATTTTTAATTATCCAAATCATCAAGGAGATATGTATTATATTAGGAATGAACATATTGATTTAGCAGTCACTGGAGAACATAGAATGTGGGTTTCAACTGATGGTATTAATTATGGATTTAGACATGCAAAAGATATTACTGATAAAGTGTATTATAAAAAAGATGCATTATTTGAAACATCAGATGAATCTAAAAAATATATTGAACAAATATTTGGAAATAGTGATATTTATGAAACAATGATTAAAAGTTTTGCTGATTCTGTTCAACAAGAAGTAATACATGCTGGTTGGACATGTAATGTATATCATGATGAAGAAGCAGAATTATATATTTGCAAATTGAATAAATATGATTTAAATGTTGGTGTAAAAGAGTTTAACAATATTGTTAGAAATGAGGTAAAACCTGTTTGGTGTGTACATGTACCTTCTGAGGTGTTTTTGATTAGGCGAAATGGAAAAGTATGCTGGACTGGTAACAGTAGAGCAACTGGTCCTTATCAATTACTTACAATGCAGCCTGCTGAAGGACGATCTCGCGATGGAGGATTTCGTTTCGGTGAAATGGAGAGGGATTGTTTTGTAGGAGATACACCAGTAACATTATCAAATGGATTGAGTATTAAGATAGAAGATTTAGAAAATAATAAATGTGAAATTTTAGGATGGGATGAGAAACAAAATGGTATAGTAAAGGCAAAACAAACAAACTTTATGTGTAAAGGTGAAAGAGAATGTTTAGAAATTACATATCAAGATGGTAGAAAGATTAAATGTACTTCCGAGCATCCTATTTTAACTTCTGATAATACATGGGTTAAAGCAAAAGATTTAATAATAGATGAAACAAGAGTAAAAGCTGGTATTACATACCCAATTCTAAATATTAATCAAGAAATGACTGATTGTAATGGATGGTCATTAAAATTAAAGACATTAGAATTAAAAACAGATACTAGAGAAGAATACTTAAAAACTCTTGCATTTGCAAGAATATTGGGGTATTTAGTAACAGATGGTACAATTAGTTATAGTAAAAATGATGAAAGATTTATAAGTAGAGTATATCTAGGTCATATGTTAGATGTTGAAGGATTTTTAGATGATTTAAAACTTTTCTGCGTAATTAAACAAAAAGAATTTAAATCTAAAAATCTATATTCTATAGGATTACAGAAAGATTTATTAGATAATATTATTGAAATTCCAGGTATAATTAATAAAGATGGAGATTTACCACATTTTATATTGGATGAAAATTGTCCTAAACCAATTATTAGGGAATTTTTAGGTGGTTTATTTGGTGGAGATGGGCATACATGTTATATTTCAGGAAATACTTGTACACCTGTTTACTTTTCACAAACGAAAGATGATAGATCATTAGATTCAATAAATAATATTAGAACATTATTAAATAGAGTTGGTATAAATGATATAAGTATACAAAAATTAAAAGAAACAAGTAGTTCAAAGAAAAATAATGGAATCAATAAAAAATATCAATCAACATTACATATAAATATGTCAGATTTAATATCTTTTTCTGAAAAAGTTGGTTTTAGATATTGTTGTCATAAATCTCAAAGATTAGAAGCAGCAGTAACATATAAAAGATTTAGAGATGAAACTACAAGACAAAAATATTGGATTATAGATAGAGTTAATGAAATAAATAATTCTGAAAATAAAGTATCAAATCCATTAGAAATGGCAATTGATGAATTGAAACAGAATGAAAGAATTATTCATGAATGTGCAATTCCATCATATTATTGTGTTAAAGAATATAATAATAATGAAAATAAGAAGAAAAAACAATATTTTAAGTCAAAGAGATTTCCATCTGCAACAGAGTTTTTTGATGAAATTGGATTAACAGATTGTTTTAGAAATAGTAGTAAAATGACATATGGTGTTAATAGATCACAAATATCTCTTCCAACCATGAATCTTAAAGTAATAAATATTAAACCAATTGGATTAAATAAAGTATATGATATAGAAGTGAATGAAATTCATTCTTTCTTAGCAAACGGTATAGTATCACATAATTGTATGTTATCCCATGGTTCTGTACAATTTTTGAAAGAAAGAACTTTTGACTGTAGTGATAAATATTTTGTGTGGATTGATAATGAAACGGGTATGATTTCACCAGTAAATCCTGAAAAAGGAATTTATAAATCATTATATTCTGATAATAAAACTAGATTTAGTAAATTGCAGATTCCATATTCTAGTAAATTATTAATCCAAGAATTACAGGCAATGCATATTAATCCAAGATTAATGGTGAAGAAATAATTTATTTAAAAATAAAAAATTTGAAAATTATTTTTTTAGAAAATATTTTTTAATAATCAATTATAAAAAAAGATGAATCAAATTAAAGGCGAACAATATGAAATTTTTATCAAACAATATTTAGAGAATGACTCAATAAAAACTTGGTTATGGAAAGATATTCCAGAACAAGAATTAAAAATGGGTGGTCTTCTAGGAGATTGGAATTTACATCGATTAATTAGAAAAGATAATAAAATTAATTCTATTCCTGATTTAGGTTGTGATATTTTATTGAAAGATAATAAAGAATATATTTTAATCCAATGTAAAAATTTTGATTTAAGTAACAATGTTACTATTCATCATTTAAGTGGATTTTATGCAATGGTTTCTCATTTTAATATGAAAGGTATTGTATATTATTCTTCAAAATTATCCAAAAATATTCAATTGTTAAAACCAAATTCAAATATTAATTATGTTAAACAAGAAATGATTAGTTTAGATACTTTAAAAACTCAAAAAACTATAACAACTCCTTATTATTACCAAATTGAAGCATATGAAAAATTAAAAGATTCGCAAAGATCAATTTTAAATTTACCATGTGGAATGGGTAAAACCCTAACTTCAATAATGATTGCTAAAGATTATGATAATATTATTATTATTTCACCTTTAATTGCATATTCTAAACAAAATTTGGAAAGATTCCAAAATGAATTAGAAGATTATCATTCAATTATGGTTAATAGCGAAGGAACACGAAATAGTGTTGAAATTTTAAAATCATTAAACAAACATAAAAAAAATATTTTAAGTTTCACTTTTAAGTCAGTTGATATTTTAATTGAATTATTGGATAAAATTAAAAATAAAATAGTTATTATAGATGAATTTCATAATTTATCTAAAAATGATATTTTTAATGAAACTCCTCTTAATATTTTATTAAATTCTGATTCAAAAATACTTTTTATGTCAGCAACTCCTAAATTTTTTAATTTAGATGATGTTGAATATAGTAATCAAGATATTTTTGGAACTGATATTTATTCATTTTCTATGTCTAGAGGAATTTCAGAAAAGCATATTTGTGATTATGAAATTTATCTACCAGATATTAGAATTAAAAATAATCTTAATGATATTTCTAAAGAAATTTCTCTAAAAGATCTATCAAATGAATTAATTGATTTAACTATAAAAGGTAAATATATTTTGAGAGGAATGCTGGAAACAGGTTCTAAAAAATGTATTATTTATTTAAGAAATCAAGAAGAAGCTATTAACATGGTTTCTATTTTGAATAAATTAAATGAATATTACTATATTGATTTATATACTGATTATATTATTTCTGATAATTCTTCAAGTGAAAGAACTGAAATATTAAATAATTTTTCTAATTTTGAAGGATATTCTATTATTTGTTCAGTAGCAATACTTGATGAATGTATTGATATCCCTAAATGTGATTCAATATTTATTTATTATCCAAGTGAAAGTAAAATTCGTAATATTCAAAGATTATGTAGATCTAATCGAAAAGATAAAGATAATATACATAAAGTATCAAAGATTTTTTTATGGTGTGATGAATACAATGAAATAAGTGTATTTATTTCACAATTAAAAGAGTTTGATGAGAGTTTTAGAGAAGATAAAGTTTGTATTATGAATATTGACGAAAATAAAGGTGGAATTTTAGAAAGAGATGTAAAAGAATATCAAGGTTTATATAAAAATCTTGATGATATGATTATTTCTATTCGAAAATTTGGTTATGGTATTGATTCTTGGAAAAAAAATTTACAAGAATTAAAGGAATTTATTAAGATAAAGAAACCATTAGCAAAATCAGAAAATATAGATGAAAGAAAAATTGGTAAATGGTTAGAATCACAAGTTTTTGATTTTAAAAATAACCAAAATATCATGAAAGTTCTTGAAATCCAACAACTTTGGAAAGATTTTGTTTCAGAAAACAAGTCTTTATTTGTACTTCCTAATGAAATTTGGTCAAATAAATTAAAAGAGCTAGAAGAATTCATTCTAATGAATAATAGATTACCTACTCAAGCATCTTCAGAAGATCACGAAATTTGCATGTTAGCAAAATGGATCGTTAGAAATAATGAACAATATGATAAGAAAGAAAAAGCAATGAATTGTGAAACTATTAGAAATGAATGGAATGAATTCAAAAATAAATATTCCAGTTTATTTAATGAAAAATTAAATGGATGGTTAGAGAAAATAGCTCAATTAAAATCTTTTATTGAAAAAAATGGTAGATTACCATATGAAAATATTCAAAATAAAAATATTAATGAAGAATATAATTTAAGAGTTTGGTTAAAAACACAAGAAAAGATATATAATAAAAATAAATTTGATGATGATATTAGAAAAATAAATTTTGAAGAAATATTATATAAATATGGAAATTTATTTACCAAAATAGATAATTCTGATTTATGGATTGATAAATATAATCAATTTGTTGAATATATTGAAAAAAATAATAAACTACCATTTGAAAAAGTTCCAAGAACTATTGATAAATCTACATATGAAGCAAATAAAAGTGAATATGATTTTATAGTAAGTCTTGGAGTTTGGAAATCAAATCAAATACAAAAATCTAAAATAAACTTTTCAACAGTTATTACTGATATTGATTTTTCAAAATTATCAAGTTCTGAAAAAGGAAAACATGAAAAAAGATTAGAAAAATATAATATTGAATTAGAAAAAGATAATGAAATATTATCACAAGATTATTCAAAATTAAATAAAAAAGATAAACTTCAATATGATAAAATCAAATTGAAAGTTCATTCTATGAATAAATTGATTGAAGATGAAAGAATTGAAAGTCTACAAAAATTAAAACTATGGAATGAAATTAAAGAAAAATTTCCTAAATTGTTTTAATTAAGATCTATATAAAGATATATTATCTTTTAATTTAATGGAAGATTTATTTATAAAAACAGATGATAATAAAGTGATAAATGAAAAATATATAAGATGGGTAAAAAAAATGAATGATTGTTTAGAAGTTTGTACTAAATCAAATGGTTGTGCAAAAGAAAATGGTAATACTCATATTATTTGTAAGTTAAATAGTCCAGATAGTTATTATAGACTAAATAAATTATTTAAACAATAATGTTGAATCAAAATGCCAGACACTTAAGGATTTTTTACAATAATATTAAATAGTGTAAATAAATATAAAGATATATTAATGTAATTAATATAAATGAAAATATTATATTTTCTATTATTAATTCTGAAAAAATAAAAATATAAATATTCAAAGTTGTAGAAATTGTATTCATTATAAACCTTCATATTATACTACTGACTTTACTGCATCTTATTGTGATAAATTTAGTGATAAAAATATTATAATAAATAAAAATAAAAAATGTTAGAAGGGTCTTCTAGGTTTTTTTTTAAATATTATTAATATTTTTATATTTTCAATAAATCATTGTGTAAGAAATTAGTTTAAATAAATTAAAAGAATGTCTAAATATATTATTTAATTTATTACTTATTAAATTATTTTTAAAATTATTAACTATTTTTGTTAATTCATTAATTGTTGTTAATTCACTTCTTTCTAAAACTTTTCTTAGTAAAGAAAAAACATATTCTACTGAATTTTTATCATATGGTACATTCAATGCCAGACACTTAAGGATTTACATATTTAAACGTAATAATATGTAATTATTGAAAAATTATATCAGATAATAAAATTAAAATATATTTATTTACAATAATCAAATAACTTTTTTACAA
>Ga0247832_1003992_pt1 | contig 19165 bp, 15 predicted proteins | sample LaCruzMarch2015__10_FD_192407 | JGI IMG/M metagenome (GOLD analysis project Ga0247832, IMG submission 192407) | Freshwater microbial communities from meromictic Lake La Cruz, Castile-La Mancha, Spain - LaCruzMarch2015_4m | ecosystem: Environmental > Aquatic > Freshwater > Lake | place: Spain... | reverse complement strand
CAACGCTCAACGACTGGTTCAGTGCCTGTTGCACCTTACTTCAACCCCTTTATGAATGCCATAGCAAACAGGTATTCGAAACCGATTATCTCCAGATAGACGAATCACCGATAAAAGTACTGGAAGATAATAAGCCGGAATCAACACATCAGGGTTATATGTGGGTTTATCGACATCCGATAAATAACCTGGTATTATTCGATTATCGCAAAGGTAGGGGCCAGAGTGGACCCATGGAACGACTTAGTTCCTTTAAAGGGACTATCCAGTGTGATGGCTATGCTGTGTATAAAACGGTAGCCAAATCCTCCAATGGAATCCAACTGATGGGTTGTATGGCACATATACGTCAAAAGTTTTTTGAAGCCAAGAACCATCATCCTCAAGCGGCAGAATATGCCTTGGGGGAGATAGCAAATTGGTATGCCCATGAGCGGAAATACAAGGAAAACGGACTAAGTCCACAAGAGAAACTGTTGCGTCGCCAAGTGGATATAAAACCGGGCTTCGATGCATTCAAGGAGTGGGTGGAAACCCAGCACAAGAACATATTGACCAAGGGAGCCATTGGCGGGGCATTGCACTATGCCGTCAACCAACTTCCCCTGATAGAACCTTTCTTTGAAGATGGCAGAATCCATCTCGACAATAATGCCATTGAGAACAAGATACGACCTCTGGCACTGGGGAGGAAAAACTTCTTATTTGCAGGTCCCCACGAGGGAGCAAAGAGGATCGCCATGATGTATTCCTTTTTTGCTTCCTGCAAAGAGGCAGATGTCAATCCCTACGCATGGATGACAGATACCCTAAACCGGATTGGAAATCATCCTATCAATAAATTATATGAATTACTCCCTAGTAATTTCCAGAAATTATAAAATAAGTACTTAGACAGACGGATACTCACTTTTGGTGAAAATTTCTTGTTTTGTTTTAATTAGAAAAATAGGAATGATCAAGAACCGGCTAATTTTAACAAGAAACCTCATCGGAATGGGTGTGATTGAAATAGAATACGAGCTTAATAAAATAATGTATTCACCAAAAGTGACGAAGAACCCAATTTCACCGGATTACACATTTTATAACCTGACGGTTTCGGGGTCAAGTAGACAAGCGCATTTCAGCGCAAGCCTCTCACAGAACCGTGCGTGAACCTCTCGACTCACACGGCTCCTGACATACAATCATTCAGATTTTACTGATTGACCAATGCACAAACATATTGTGGTAACTCGACTTAATGTCTCGCAACCAATCGAATGCCTTTTGGTAACTCCGTAATCTCTTAAACTTGGTCTTTACCCACTTCGCTATGCGATAGTCCAAATGTCGGAATAATATTTCTAACATCCTTATTCCCATCTTGCCAAAATAGTTAATGATTCCTCTTGTTTGAGTGTTCAACATTTCGGCAATGGCTTGAAGCGTTTTGGTACTTTCTCTGTGAAAGTCCATTTGCCGCCACGTTGCAAGGATGCGGCTTCGCGACTTCATGCTCATCTGACAATCAAACCCCAGGAAAACGCCCGTGTCTCTATTGCTTTTCTTACTCATAGGCTTAAAGGTGTGACCTAGAAAGTCGAAACTTTTTGGGTAATCCTGTCCTTCGTTCCTGCGGTAATCTTTGCAATAGGTGATTTTGGTTTTCTCTTCGCTTAGTTGCAGTTGACATTCTTTCAGTCTGCACCTGATGCCTTCTAACACATAATGACTTTGGTTCTCGCTTTTGCAATGCACCACTATATCATCGGCATACCGCACAAACTTTACTGTAGGAAAAGTCTGTTCAATCCATTTGTCAAGCACATAATGCAGAAACAAATTGGCTAACAAAGGACTGATAACTCCGCCTTGTGGCGTGCCTTTCCCTTGTTTTTGAACCAAGCGCTCCTCGGTTTGTACAGGTGCTTCTAACCATCGTTTGATGTACATCTTTACCCACTTCTCTGGCACATGTTTGTCTATGGCTTTCATCAGCAGTTCGTGATTGACTTCGTCAAAGAAACTTTTGATGTCCATGTCGATAACCCAGGCATAATGGCGCACATTGGTGCGTACTTCTTCTAATGCCTGATGTGCCGATTTGTTGGGTCTGTAACCATACGACTGCAGTAGAAACACTGCCTCTAATCGTGGTTCGAGATAGGTTTTTACTACTTCTTGGGCTATTCTGTCGCTGATGCTCGGAATGCCCAATTTTCGCTTGCCCCCGTTGCTCTTGGGTATGATAACCTCCTTTACAGGCATAGGAAAATAACTGCCGCTGGCCATGCGATTCCAGATTTTGTACAGGTTCTTTGATAAGTCTTCATCAAATGCTTTCAATGAAATTTCATCTACCCCTGCACTCCCTTTGTTCGCCTTAACCTTGCGATAGGCTTCCCTAACCATGTCTTTGGTTATCGGAACCGGTTTTGATTTTGTTTCAAATAAGTCTGTCATCCTTAATTGCTTAAGTTGTTTACATTATTGAAACTGTATATCTGCCGCCCTTCGCTCCATGTTCATTACAAACACTTCGTCACTACTACAACGGCATCCGTCATCCTTATAAACATCGGTACTGTAAGCCTCGTGGGCATGTCCCACTTGTGCCGTTCCCTTTGCATTTTATAAGGACTTCCTGAGTTCCGTATAAAAGCCTGAATTAGGTTCACACCTGCTCAACTGCGTTTGCCCTGTAACCAATATTCAAGCGCCCGTTACAGCTTTTCACTCGTAGCAAAGAATACGAGCTTTTGACAAAACATAGCCACTATCTCACAGCTTCATCACAGGTTCACTTTCGTTTGTCTCCCTAATCCTTACCTGACTATTCAAGATAGCCTTTTCCTCTTTCTGTTCAGCACCTTTCAATTACTGTCCAAGCACCGAGAGGCGGTTTAGTACCTGCTCTTGAAAGCCGATACTGATGGACCTACCATCATCTTTTACACAGCATTGATTAACCCATACTTCAAGATTAATCATTCACAGAACACCTTGGCGCAGTGGCGGATTTCGGAGCACAAAACTGTCAATACACCACAAAAGTTGATGCGAGGTAGAATGTTCATTTAGCCAATGAAACCGCTTTTTTGACAAACTTCTATTATATGCCGTTTTTCTATTTAGTCAAAACTAATTCGTTTGCTGATGTCTCCAAGTTTGCTTTTATGTTCCTCAGCTCTTTGTCTGTCCAATTCTTCTTTCTGTCGTTTTCTTGTTTTTATTTCTTTCAAAGTTTTATTTGCATTCTGGACAGCAAGTTTTAAAGTTTCTTTGTGATATTTTTCAACCTCCTCAATATCTGTACCATCAAGTATAATTTTGTTGCCATATACTGATGCAATCCCGGGTCTATGCATCGAAGTGTAGCTTGGTGGACTATTCCATGCATTAATAAATAGATTAATCCAGTCGTCGTCTGGTCGTTTGTTTAACTCAAATGGTAATTTGTATAATCCACTTCCTCTTGTTCCGTCATTCAACGGTTGAGTAACTTCATCAATTAAAATTCCCTTTATTCTAATTTCTTCCTCTATTTCAGTTGTCACAGTTTTTGAGACATTTTCTTTGATGAGTTTCGGTAGCTTACCTAATGAAGGAGCTGTCTCTCTTGCATTCAATAAAGTTGTCAATAAATCCTCGAAATTCTTATCGAAATGTTGATTATTTGAGAGGTCGACAAAATATTTTCCTTTTAGCCAAGCAGGCAATGAGGTTTCTTTTGTCCCTGATTTTAAAATGGGAATAAACTTCCTATGATTAGAGTTTTGTAAAACTTCTGCCGTCATAATATCTCCTTCATATCCGACTCCTCCGATTCTATTCTCTGATTTTGTTTTATACTTTGGAGTGCAAACAATTAAAACAAAAGCATTATCTCGAACGGATTTTTCCATAAAATGAGGCATCTGATCCCCTGGAACAACTTCCCACTGGTCTAGTTTTACATCTATTCCATTACTTCTTAGTTTAGTTGCTAAATCTTTTACCCAAGATTTTAATTCTTCACTTTCCCAAGTATAGGAAATAAATGTTGTTGGAGTATCTGGCATATATTATACATTAAGTCGGTTGTATAAGAAGGGATTAATAGCTAATAAAATTCTTGTCAAGGGTTCAAAAATTACCCTTTGATATTCTTGAAAGTCTTTATTGCCATGAAATATATTGCAGCGGACATGATATATGACTTTAAGAATAGCAACTGCATTTTTCTGTAGATCAGTTGATTGTAAATCAGAAAGAATTTTCAAATCATCATCACGGTTATACTTTCCATGATTTATTTTAATGTGAAAATCTTCCTGTTCTATAATATTTTTTATAATATCAATGTCTGCCCCTAAATTATTTGCAGTTAACTCGTCCAAGAGAGCTTTAGCCCCTATGTACTTAACAACTTCTTCTGTGGCAGCTTTGTTGTCATCGATTTTTCTAGACTCAGATATACCGTTCGAAATTAGCTTATATGGAATGTGGTTGTATAAAATGTTATAAATCACAAACAACGTTATGTATTTATCATAAACATTTTCAAGGTTGTTTCCTACAATATTATTGGCTTTCTTCGTCCAGTTTGTGTAGAAGTCTGTGAAATATTGATTCATTTGGAGTAGGTTTTAAAATGGCACATAACTTCCTTATACCCGAAACGATCTTTCGTTTAGCCAACCATTTTAGTATGTATTAGCGAAGGATTGTTTCGTTATATTTCTAGTTCAAGATATACAATTTTTTTTATAAATCATCAAATGGACTTTTAATCTCCTGGTTGCTATTGGTACTAACAGGAGTATATATTTCAGTAGTCTTGGTGCTACAATGACCTAACAATTCTTGAATATAAAGTAGGTCAGCATCACTTTCTTACAGTTTCTTTATTAAGTCCTTACAGACCAATCATTATCCCATTGGGAAGCGTGAGTGAAAATCCAGACCCCCCCGTTGGCTTGTCAATTTGATGGAAAAGAGAAGAAGAATCCTTCTTGCTCAGTGATTATTCCTCAAGCTACTACCTCCGGGCAGGGTAAACAGGTAAGGAGAAATATTGATTAACTTACAATAATCCCTAAACATTAAAAAGAATTCTTCATAAGCCTGGACAAATTTCTGTTTCTAACTTTCTGCATAAACTGGCCGCATCTTTTTCCCTAAAGCAAAAAAAGGCCATTTTAAACAATTAATATGTACTTGGACGGACGGATACTTAGTTTTAGATAAGGAGCAATTTTATGAATAAAAGTGCAGGCAAATGAACTTCCTTGAACTTTTCAGTAACTTCAACCGCTATAAGATTAGTCAAAAAATAAGTTAAGGTCATTTTTTTATTTAAACCCGGTTGCCACCCTAATTCATAACAATGGAAAACGCAGAAAATAAATCTATAATTTCTATTGGTAGTTCCAATCTCGCCAAGACAGAGAAACTATTATCTGTTACCCAAAAGATATTGAGTGAGATTAAACCACAATATGAGAGTGTAAGAATTGGTAATCAGGAATGGATGACCAGAAACCTTGATGTGGAACGATTTAAGAATGGTGATTTGATTCCGCATGTTAAATCGGATGAGGAGTGGGTAAAGGTTGGACAAAATGGTCAACCGGCATGGTGTTATTATGACAATGATCCTGAAAATGGGAAAAAGTACGGAAAACTTTATAATTGGTTTGCAGTAGCAGATAGCAGAGGATTGTCGCCAATAGGTTGGCACATACCTTCAGATGATGAGTGGACCAGTCTTGTGGGTTATATGGGTGAAGATGTTGCAGGACATAAAATGAAATCGGTTGAAGGTTGGGAAGCGAAAATTAAAGGAGTATTTTATAATTTAAATGGTGATAATTCATCAGGTTTTAATGCTCTCCCGGGTGGATCTCGTTTCGGTAATAGTAATTTCTACGATATTAGAAGTGAAGCTGTCTTTTGGAGTGCTACTGATGACAATGGCTGGTTCGCCTGGTGTCGCATACTTTCAAGCAATTCCCATCTGATCAAGGTAGAGAAATATCATTGCCGTGTGATAAGGCACGATGAATATAAGCTAGGCGGGTTTTCAGTTCGCATTCTCCGGGGTTAACAATTTAACCATTTTGTGAGTTGGGATTTAGGAAGGGAAGATTTTTTTTCGAAAATAGTGTGGCAATACAACTTCCTTTAATATTTTAGTAACTTCAACCTTTTAAGATTAGACAAAAATATAGTTAGGTCAATTATTATATTCAAATCCGATTGCCACCTTAATTCATATCAATGGAAAACGCAGAAAATAAATCTATAATTTCTACAGGTAGTTCCAATCTCGCCAAGACAGAGAAACTATTATCCATTACCCAAAAGATATTAAGAGAAATCAAACCACAATATGAGAGTGTAAAAATAGGTAATCAGGAATGGATGACCAGGAATCTTGATGTGGATCGATTCCGTAATGGAGATTTAATTCCTCATGTTGAATCAGATGATGAATGGGAAGAGGCTGGAGAAAAAAATCAACCTGCATGGTGTTATTATGATAATGACCCTGAAAATGGTAAGAAATATGGAAAATTATATAATTGGTATGCAGTCAATGATCCAAGGGGATTGGCACCAGAAGGTTGGCACGTTCCTACTGATGAGGAATGGACTATACTTATTAATTTTTTGGGAGGAAAGGTAGTTTCTGGCCATAAAATGAAATCAGTTAATGATTGGAATGATTGGGAGGATAATTACGGAGAAATTAAAAATGGGAATGGTGACAATTCGTCAGGATTCAATGCTCTCCCAGGTGGTTGTCGTCATTACGATGGTTTCAACGGTATTGGGCACGGTACTTTCTTCTGGAGTGCTACTGAGGACGACGACTACTTCGCCTGTAACCGCTACCTGATCAACTACAATGGAAATGTGAGCATGAACAGCTACGAAAAGCTGGATGTGTTTTCCGTCCGTTGCCTCAGGGATTGACTATTTGGCTATTTTGAGGACTGGGATTGAGGGGGGAGAGAAATTCTTCATAAAAATAGTATGCCAAATGAACCTCCTTTAAATTTTCACTAACTTCAACCTTTTATGATTAGACAAAAATATAGTTAGGTCAATTATTATATTCAAATTCGATTGACACCCTAATTCATAACAATGGAAAACACAGAAAATAAATCTATAATATCTACAGGAAGTTCCAATCTTGCCAAAACAGAGAAATTATTATCCATTACTCAAAAAATATTGAGTGAAATTAAACCAAAATATGAAAGTGTAAGGATTGGAAATCAGGAATGGATGACCAGAAATCTTGATGTGGATCGATTCAGGAATGGAGATTTAATTCCACATGCTGAATCAGATGAAGAATGGGAAGAGGCTGGAGAAAATGATCAACCCGCATGGTGTTATTATGATAATGACCCTGAAAATGGTAAGAAATATGGAAAATTATATAATTGGTATGCAGTCAATGATTCAAAGGGACTAGCTCCAGAAGGTTGGCACGTTCCTTCAGATGATGAATGGACTAGTCTTGTGGAATATTTGGGAGGTATAGATATTGCAGGGCACAAAATGACATCGGTAGAGGATTGGAAAGACTGGGAGGAAAGTTACGGAAAAATTAAAAATGTGAATGGAGACAATTCGTCAGGATTCAACGGTCTACCAGGTGGTTTTCGTAGTGACAATAGCCGTTTCGGCCAAGGTAAAAAAGCTTTCTTCTGGAGTACTACTGAGTTCAACTTCTACTACGCCTGGTTCCTCCGCCTGACCTACTACTATGACCTTGCGGGCAAGTACTACGGTAGCAACAGCAAGCAGAGTGAGTTTTCCGACGGCTGGATTGTGGGCAGGTTCAGCTTCGGCGACTTCAGCAAGCGTTATGGGTTTTCCGTTCGCTGCCTCAGGGATTGACTATTTGTCTATTTGACTATTTCCTGGGTTGGGCTTGAGGGAGGGGAGATTTTTTTTGAAAATAGAGGATTTAAAAAGATATAAACTATGACATCTGAAGGTATTTTTGAGAACATTGCTGAACGTATTGAAGAGGAGATAAATAAATCCCAAAAGGATATTTATCTGGCTGTTGCGTGGTTTACCAATAAAAATCTATTTAATTCTTTGGTGAAAAAGTCTCAAGAAGGGGTTAAGGTCATATTGGTTATTAGTGATAATGAAATTAATAGGAATTCAAGTATCAATTATAATGACATCCAAAAGGGTGAATCAAAGTTATTTTGGATTGGTGGTGATAAGTCTTTTATGCACAACAAATTCTGTGTCATTGACGATTATGTGGTAATTACAGGTTCGTATAATTGGAGTTACAAGGCAGAAACCAACTTTGAAAATGTGGTTATCACTTCTGGTGATGGGGAACTGGCCACCCAATTTAAAAATGAAATCAATAGAATCATTGGTGAGTTATTGACCGATGAAAAGAAATTACCTCTAGCTAAAATCATTAAAAGATTGGAGATTATCAAGAATTATATCATTCTTGAGGAATTGGAAGATTTGGATGGTGAAATTAGAAAAATAATCCCCTTTGACTTTGACGATAAAATATCAGAGATTATCCATGAGATCAAACAACAAAATTTTGGGTCAGCTATAAAAAAGATTGAGACATTCATCACCCTATCCCAAAGTATGGTTACATGGATTGATTATGAACTTGAAGGGATAAAGATTGAACTCAAGATTTTAGAGAATGAATTGGCAGCTTTGGAAGGGGAGAAAATGAGTATTGAAAAATTGTTAGCAGATTTTATTCACCAATATACCCGAGAATTAGGAGACGTCGTTTTAGAAATTCTGTATATAAAATCTTTACTTGTTGAAGATGATGAAGTGGAATATGAAAAGGCTAAACTGGAAGAGGAGGAATATAGACAACAAGTGGATAAGGAGGAAAAGAAGGTGAAGTTTGAACTTACAGAAGAGGAGAAAGGGGAATTAAAGAAAATGTATAGAAAAGGGGTATTCAAATGTTTTCCTGATTTATTTCAAAATGAAAGTCAGGAAGTAATTGATATGTTTACAGAGATTTTTAAATCATTGAATGAAGCGAATGAAAAACAAGATCTTAATGAGGTAAGAAGAATAATAGATATGTTGGATAATAATTCCTTTATGAATTTCAAGAAAAAAGAATCCAACGACAAAATTAAATTGGCAAGTAAAAAGGAATTCTTGAGGAGCAAAATAACCAAGTTAAAGGTGGATTTGAATAACCTTAGAGAAAGTGAAAAATACATAGAAATCATTCAAATTGAGGATTTTAACCAATATTTCAAGAATCTTCGACAACAATTAAAAGACCATCTTTCATCATTGAAAAATACGCTTAACCTCAAAAACAAGAAGTGAAATGGATAATGAAAAGGGGAAAACTTTAATTTCTACGGGAAGTTCCAATCTCGCCAAGACAGAGAAACTATTATCCATTACCCAAAAGATATTGAGTGAAATCAAACCAAAATACGAAAGTGTAAAGATTGGAAATCAGGAATGGATGACCAGAAATCTCGATGTCGATAGATTCCGTAATGGAGATTTAATTCCACATGGTGAATCAAATGAAGAATGGAAAAAGGCAGGAAAAAATGGTCAACCTGCATGGTGTTATAATGACAATGATCCTGATAATGGAAAAAAATATGGAAAATTATATAATTGGTATGCTGTCAATGATCCAAGGGGATTGGCACCAGAAGGTTGGCACGTTCCTACAGATGAGGAATGGGAAATTCTTGTGGAATATTTGGGAGGTAAAGATATTGCAGGTCATAAAATGAAATCAGTTGAGGGTTGGGATGCAAGTGTTAATTGTCAAAACGGTTATATTCATAATGGGAATGGGAACAATTCGTCAGGATTTAACGGTCTCCCAAGTGGTTGGCGCGATAGCTATGGTATTTTTGTCAATGTTGGAAAAATAGCTGACTTCTGGAGTGCTACTGAGGACGACCTCAACGCCGCCTGGTACCGCTCCCTGAGATTCTACAATGGCAATGTGTACAGGACCAACAGCTTCTCCGTCTACCACACCACTAAGTCAGTTGGTGCCTCCGTTCGCTGCCTCAGAGACGACTATTTGTCTATTTGACTATTTCGTGGGTTGGGATTGAGGGAGGGGAGAATTTTTTTCGAAAATAGTGAGGCAATTGTACCTCCTGAATTTTTTCAAATACTTCAACTTAAATCAAATTAACCAAAAAATTAGGTAAGGTTAATTTTCTTATTCGAATCCAATTGCCTCTTTAAATGAATAACATTGAAAAACTCAGAAAATAAATCTTTAATATCTACAGGAAGTTCCAGTCTCGCCAAAACAGAGAAACTATTATCCATTACCCAAAAGATATTGAGTGATATTAAACCACAAAATGAGAGTGTAAGAATTGGTAATCAGGAATGGATGACCAGAAATCTTGATGTGGATAGATTCCGTAATGGAGATTTAATACCACATATTGAGTCAGTTGAAGAATGGAAAAAGGCAGGAGAAAATGGTCAACCAGCATGGTGTTATTATGACAATGATCCTGAAAATGGAAAAAAGTACGGAAAACTTTATAATAAGTATGCTGTCAATGATCCAAGGGGTTTGGCACCAGAAGGTTGGCATATTCCGACATATGAAGAATGGGCCAGACTTGAGGAATTTTTAGGTACAGAAACTGCTGGCCATAAAATGAAATCGGTTAATGATTGGGAGTGGAGTAGTTCGAGATGGAATGGTGAACAAAATGTAGTAGAAATTCATAATGGAAATGGAGACAATTCATCAGGTTTTAATGCTCTCCCAGGTGGTTGGCGTGACGATGATGGTGGTTTTTATTATATAAATAAAGAAGCTTATTTTTGGAATGGTAATGAAAATTACGATTACGGAAATGATCTCCTCCATCTGTTTGAAAATTGTTGTAAATTTCGGTGGGCACTTGGAGCTTATTCGGCAGGTGCTTCAATCCGTATTATAAAATATTGATTTTTTCTCTAATCGTGTTTTGGGCTTATTGAGATCATTCAATTTTTCTCATAAAATACTGGAAAAATTGTATTTCCCGAAACTTTTAAAAACACGTTAATTAAATTCAATTAATTATTTTTGTTTAAATTCGATTGTCAATCTAATTTAAACTAATGGAAAACTCAGAGAATAAATCTATAATAATTACCGGTAGTTCAAATCTTTCTAAAACAGAGAAACTATTATCCATTACTCAAAAGATATTGAGTGAGATAAAACCACAATATAAGAGTGTAATAATAGGAAATCAGGAATGGATGACCAGAAATTTCGATGTAGATAGATTCCAGAATGGTGTTTTAATTCCACATGTTGAGTCAAATGAAGAATGGAAAAAGGCCGGAGAAAATGGTCAACCGGCTTGGTGTTATTATAAAAACAATCCTGAAAATGGAAAGAAGTACGGAAAACTTTATAATTGGTATGCTGTCAATGATCCATGTGGATTAGCACCTGAAAGTTGGCACGTTCCTACTGATGAGGAATGGACCAGTCTTGTGAGATTTTTGGGTGAGGAAGTTGCAGGTTTTAAATTGAAAGCAGTTAAGGGATGGAAAAATTGGAGATATTGGGAGGATGGTCCTCGAGAAATTAAAAATGGGAATGGAGACAATTCATCAGGTTTTAATGCTCTCCCAGGTGGTTATCGTTATTATGATGATAGGTTCCACAAAATTAGGGAAGACGCTTTATTTTGGAGTGCTACTGAGAATGATGTTGACTACGCCTGGAACCGCATACTTGGCTCGCATGGTGCTAATGTTGAAAAGGCCGGCAGCGTCTGCCTCGACTTCAATAAGTCATATGGTGCCTCCGTACGTTGTCTAAGGGATTGACTATTTGTCTATTTTGTGGGTTGGGATTGCGGAAGGTAATAAAATCAATAATAGTATGGCAAATAAACTTTTTGCAAATTTTCATTAACTTCAACTCTAATAAGATTAATCAAAAATATAGTCAAGTAATTATTTTTATTTGTATGAAATTCCAACCTTAATTTATACTGATGGAAAACTCAGAAAATAAGTCTTTAATATCTTCAGGAAGTTCAAATCTGCCTAAGACAGAGAAACTATTATCCATTACTCATAAAATATTGAGTAAAATTAAACCACAATATGAAAGTGTAAGAATTGGAAATCAGGAATGGATGACCAGAAATCTTGATGTGGATAGATTCCGAAATGGGGATTTGATTCCACATATTAAATCAGATGAAGAATGGAAAAAGGCAGGAGAAAATGGTCAACCGGCTTGGTGTTACTATGACAATGATCCTGAAAATGGAAAAAAGTACGGAAAACTTTATAATTGGTTTACTGTCAATGATCCAAGGGGATTGGCACCAGAAGGTTGGCACATTACCTCTCAAAAAGATTGGACCATTCTTGTAGAATTTTTGGGTGGATATGAAATTGCCGGACATAAAATGAAATCGGTTAATGATTGGGAAGAAGAAGGTTATGATATTATTATAGGTCATAGATATATTTCATCAGGATTAAATATTCTCCCGGGTGGCTGTCATTTTTATAATTGGAGTTTTGAACTTGGGGAAAAATCAACTTACTATTGGTATTATTCTGGTAGGAATCTTGATTCAGTTACAAGTAGAGAGCCTGAAAGTTTGGTTGAAGGTTTGTTTATAGGAGACATATTTTATTGTAAAATCCGGATGAAATTGACCAGGCACCCCGGACCAAATTGACCAGGCAAACCGGATGAAATTGACCACCCTTTTTAGTGTTAAATTAGGTCAGATTTAATTGGTAAAAGAATGGTAAAAGAGGTGCCTACCTTCCGAATTAAAAAATCGGAATGAGATGGCAAATAAACCAGTTACCATGAATAGGATCAGATTAATCATGCAAAGCCTAAATCAAGGCGAGAGTATTATGGAAATAAGCCGTAAGTACGGTATATCCAGAAATACTATCAAGAAATACCGTAACTCACTGAGTTTAGATGGTTCTACTGTAGCGCCCATCACTGAGTTGAGTGATGAGCAATTATCGGATCAACTACAGAGCCCTATTAAGGAGGAAGATAGTGGAAGCAGACACAGTCGACTGAATACTAAAAAAGAATTCTTACTCAAAGAGCTCGCCAAAAAGCATATGACCAAACAGCTTTTATGGGAACAATACAAAGAAGAAGAGGGAGATAATGCTTATAGCAACTCTCAGTTTGGTCATTACCTCCACAAGTGGGAATGTCAACAAAAGACTGTCATGGTATTAGGGAGTAAACCGGGCGAACGATTAGAAGTAGATTATGCAGGGGATAAGCTAACCTATATAGACAAGGAGAGCGGAGAGATAAAGCAATGTGAGGTCTTAGTTTGTGTATTGCCCTATAGTGACCTTATTTACTGTGAAGCCCAGGAGGATCAGCGTCAGATGAATTTTGTAGAAGGTATAGGTAGGTCGTTACATTACATTGGATGCGTACCCAAACTTATCATAAGCGATAACTTAAAAAGCGGCGTAAAAAAACCTGACAAGTATGAACCTGAGCTCACAGAGTTATGTGAACAGATGTCCCTATACTATGAGACACACATGACAGCCACACGCGTAAGGAAGCCCAGGGACAAAGCCAGTGTCGAACGTAGTGTAAGGTTGGTCTATCAGCGCATATATGCCGTTATAGCAAACAGACCATTGTCTGATCTGACGGAACTAAATAGGTTAATATCCAAGGAACTGGAGTACCTGAACCACCGCAAAATGGAGCGAAACAATATGAGCAGATGGGAAGAATACCTGGAGATGGAGAAGCCTTGTATGCTGCCCTTAAAAGTAAGTAAGCTTTTAGAAGTAAAAAAAGGCAGGATCGGAAAAGTAAACAAAAACTACCACATACAATTAACGGAAGATAAGCACTATTATAGTACACCTAAGGAATATGTATCAGAAGAAGTGAAGATGATATATACCCTTCGGGAAGTAGAGATATACAAAGGGAATAAGCGGATTGCCGTGCACCTGAGAGATCGCCGTAAGTATCAATATACTACTAAAGCCGAACATATGCCAACGCATCATAACGAGATGCAAAAAATACGGGGTTATACATCCGAAGATTTCATTAGACAGGCTAAAGAAATAGGCGAACATACCCAAAGAGTAGTGAAAGAAATCTTACAGTCCAGACCATACATAGAACAAAGTTTTCTAAGTGTGTTGGGTGTCATCCGGTTGCAACATAAATATAGTAAAGAACGATTAGAAAAAGCATGCTCCCTAATCAGTCCGCAAATGAAAGCCAATTATATACTGGTGAAAACAATATTGGAAAACCGCATGGATCAAAGACAACTGGATGAAGAAGTGGAAGACTATAAAACCATTACTCATACCAATATCCGATATGTTACAAACATTAAAAAATAACATTTAAACCAATCAGCAATGAATAGAGAACAAACACTATCACAGCTCAGAGAGCTAAATCTACAGGGTATGTACGAAGGCTATGAAAGCATCATACACCTACCGATGGATAAACAACCGGAAGCCCATTACCTATTGGCAGATCTGGTGGAAAAAGAAAAATACAGTCGCCAGCACAAAAAGATGGAGATGTATCTGAAAATTAGTAAAATCAGATATACTGCACAAATCCAGGATATAGAATGTAGTAAAGAACGCAATCTGAGTAAAGAAATAATATCACACTTGGCAGACTGTAACTTTATAAAACGAGGAGAGAACATATTGATAAGTGGATCTACTGGCTGTGGTAAGAGTTATCTTGCATGCGCCATTGCACACCAGGCATGCAGTTTAGGACATAAAACGCTATATCTGAATATGAATAAATTTGTAGAACAGATAGCTATATCAAAAATAGACGGAACATACGTCAAACAACTGAGTAGATTAGAAAGAAATGCCTTATTGATCCTGGATGATTTTGGGCTACAGCCTCTAAAATCGGATACCAGGCTGGCCCTGTTACAAATACTGGAAGACCGTTACAAAAAGAAATCAACGATAATAGCCAGCCAGCTCCCCATAGATAAATGGTATGAATATATTGGAGACCCAACGCTTGCCGATGCAATCATGGACAGATTAATATACAATGCCCACAAAATAGAATTAAAAGGGCCATCCATGAGGGAGCGAGGCGCAAAAACCCAAGCTTTTGGGTAGCCCACTTCGGTCGCCCTACGGGCTCCCTACGTGGGCTACCCAAAAGCTAAACGCGCCAAAAAAGTGCAGACTGTTTTAAACAAGATTAATAAAATAATAAAACAAATAATTACCTTTAAACACCATTCTTTACCCTGGTCAATTTAAACCGGATTGGGTGGTCAATTTCACCGGATTACACATTTTATGGATTTGAAGAATCATTCGGTGCTTATGTTAGATGTATATTTGATTGAAATATAAATGTATATAAAAGCTTGGTTATTCTATTTTTTGAAATAAAAAACATAGAAGGAAGGTATTTCAAATGATATAGTCTAAAGAGGATGAAAGTTAAAAATAATTAAAAAAAACTACTTGTATTGGGTAATTTTTGCTATATTTAATATTCTAACAAGAAAATGACAGTTGGGTTATATGATTTACAACTGGTTTTAGTTTAATTTAATTCAAATGAAAGGAAGCATTTTATAGATCCTAAAAAAAGGATTATTGAAAAAAAAAGAGAATAAATATTTTGTCTCAAATTGATGTTAATTTTTTACAAAATGATGAAAATTATTAAAGAAAGGCTACAGATAATTGATTATTATACATTTACCCTTTTCAAGTGATAAGAAACTATATAATCCTTTTATTTTTACTGGTTGTAAATTTAGTATGGGGACAAGATCAATATATTGTCACTAAGGATATTTACCTAAAATCAAATCCTGATAAGTTTGCAGATGATTTAATTTCCATACCTAAAGGAACTCAAATTACCTTAGGATCACGGACAGACAGTCCTTTTATTTATGCTAAATTTAAAGATGAAGAAGGATATATAAGTCTTTTTGATTTAGAGTTGCTCAAAGAAACAGAATCCGCAAAAGGGGAAAATCATAGTGGAGGTGAACAGAAAGGAGATACTTCAAAAATTAAGGTACATAAAAAAGATAGTATTGTCCATATTCCTACACCTGTAACGGTAGTGTCTGATTCAAGTTACAAATTCTCCATAATATACTTTATTCTATTTATTCTTCTAACAATCTTAACACAGTTAATCATTTATTTTTTGAGAAGAAATTTGTTAAGAGAATATAAAAGTCTGAGTGAATTAAAGAGGGATATAGAACTTGAACATAGTGGAATCTTGAATGAAAGAAAAAAAGTAGAAAGCTCAAAAAATGAATTAATCCATGAAAAACAATTACAAATTATTCAGAAACAAAGGATTCAAGATTTAAAGAAAGAAAATGAGGATAATAATTCTCGATTAAATAGTGAAAGGATTAGACTTGATTCAATTAGAGAGGAATTAGAGAATCAGGAACAAAAAAATAAAGAGAGAGGTAAAGAATTAGAAAAATTAAAGAAAGAACTTGATGAAAAGGAGGTAGCTCTGAATAAAAAAAAATCTAGTCTTCAAATCTTAGAAAAGGAAATTGAACAAAAATCCGATGCATTAGAAGAAATAAAGAAAGAAGGTAATAATGATATTATAAAACCTCCGGCTGATGATGGTATTGATTCCGACAGATTTGATAAACTTGAATTTCCGGATGAAAAAGAACAATTAATTAAAGACATTTATGAAATTATAAAGGATTATCGTGAAGATGAGGGTTTGATGTCAAAAGAAAGAATCGAAAATTGGATAAACCAATTTAGTATTAATGACCATATTTTTTTATTAAAAGAGCTAAAACTGATTTTTCAAAAAAGATATATTTCAAAAAACAATGCAATTAATTTAATAAAGGTAAAATTTGAAGGACTTGCCAAAAAGTTACAATATAAAGATGTAAAGAATTTCCTTTTACAGTCAAGATTTATCGATCATCAACCTGAAGGTAAAAGTCAAAAGGTACTCTTGAAATTTGTAGATGATTTCATCATAAAAGAATATTCCATAAGCATTGAAAATTGTAATAGCCCTAATCCAAAATATTACATTTATCTAGATGATATACTTTGCACTGGTGATACATTAGTTAAAGGGTTGACTAAAAACAGTGGTTCAAAAGGTTGGTTTTTTAAACTTAATGAGAGTGGAAAATCTAATTTAGAAATATTTAAAGCTAATAAGGCGAAGTTTATATTTGCTTTCTTCTGTATTCACAAATTCAATGCCGATGACGTTATAAGAAAAATTTATAATATTACAAATTTAGAGTCTGATAATTTTATCTATGAAGCTGACAATGAATATTTAATTGAGAATGATACATCCAACAAGGATTCAAAGCTTAATTTTATTTTCCCAAAGGAGAATATCAGGGATAAAGTAATAGACGATTGTAAAATTCAAATTGAAGAAAAAATTCGGAGTTCATTTCCTATTGAAAATAAGGCAATTCTGTATAGAGAAAATGCAAAACCTACAACAGAAACATTTTTTTCCTCGGAAGCAAATAGACAAAGATTTGAAAAAATAATTTTATCAAAAAGTATAGAAATTTATAATAGGTCTGAACCTTTGAAAAATAATTTAAGGTCAAGACCCTTAGGTTACGGATTAAATAATGATGCAAATTTTGGATTTGGAGCGTTAATTTTTACATGGAGAAATGTTCCATTCAACGTTCCAATTGTTTTTTGGTATTCCAGTAATAATTGGAAATCATTATTTGAGAGAAAGTTCATTACATATGACTGATTCTGTAATTTGATTAAAAATCTTATCTTTATCAAAATACTCCAAAAAATATTTAACCATTATAATCTGATTTTCTAATGAAATACAATTTTGACCCAAAGGAATTAAGAACATATCATAAAGAAAACTCTTGCATTTTCAAAAAAAATAATGAAATGTATGGGGGACTTTCAAACATGGCAACAGGATTTCCGTTGTGCGTAAATGGCGTTAAAATTAGAACAACAGAGGCTCTTTATCAAGCTTGTAGGTTTCCACATCTTCCAGATATGCAGCTGAAAATTATTGAACAGAAAAGTCCAATGTTAGTGAAGATGATAAGTAACTCAAATAAAAGTAAAAGTAGAAATGATTGGGAAATTATTAGGATAAAAATAATGAAATGGTGTCTCAATGTAAAACTTGCACAAAACTTTATCCAATTTGGCACCACTTTAAGTGAAACTGGTTTAAATGAAATTGTAGAAAATTCTGCAAAAGATAATTTTTGGGGCGCAATACCCAACAAAGAAGAAACTGTTTTTACAGGAATAAATGCTCTTGGGAGATTAATCATGGATTTAAGAAAGTCATTCTATAGTTCAGACCGTTATTCTTTACTTTATATTGAACCACCACAAATAGAAAATTTTCACTTGTATGGAAATTCTATTGAGGTTATTGATGAAAGGTTAAATTTCATAAAATCTTTACAAAATTTTTGGAATTTAAACTTTGAAAAGGAACTCAAATTACATTCAAATTTAGGAGAAATAATAACAGAAAATAGAATAGATATTACTGAAACAGAACAAATTCAAAAGCCAAAAGCCAAAATAAGTAAACCTAAAAAAAGTAAAACTTCATCAACAATTGAACAACCTAAGTTATTTTAAGACTTATAAGTTACTTTAAGTTCCAAATTGTTTTAATCGAATATATATGAAAAGATAGAATTATACAACGAGCAACATAAACAGGCAAAACAAAGTGAATTACAACAAATTTATTCTGATATTGATGGATATACAAAAGAACAAATTTTAATTGAGATTAGACATTGGAAAACAAGAGCTGCTCGTATATATGGTGAACTAATACTGAAGAGAACTGAAGCGGACAATAAATTTCCCCCTAAAATCCGAGAACTTTTTGAAAAAATTTCAGAGCAGTTAAACATTTAACAATCAACCGATGAATAAGGCTGTTTTATCCAAAGAACAAGAAGATATTGTGTTACACTGAATATTCCGGTCAAACTGAGCCACTAAATCCGGGGCAAACTGAGCCAGTGATTCCGGGGCAAACTGAGCCACTCATTCCGGTTAAACTGAGCCACCTCAGAGTATGATTTGACGGGTTAAAAAAATCAAA
>Ga0247832_1003991_pt1 | contig 19171 bp, 21 predicted proteins | sample LaCruzMarch2015__10_FD_192407 | JGI IMG/M metagenome (GOLD analysis project Ga0247832, IMG submission 192407) | Freshwater microbial communities from meromictic Lake La Cruz, Castile-La Mancha, Spain - LaCruzMarch2015_4m | ecosystem: Environmental > Aquatic > Freshwater > Lake | place: Spain... | reverse complement strand
TTGATGCAGCATTACTGCCAATTCTTCACGCACGATACTTTATTGAGGAACAGGATATACAGTGGAGCAGAACATTGTATATCAAGATAATCAATCGACACTACGACTGGCAGTTAACGGAATCTTGTCCAGCTCGAGCAGGACGAAGCATATCAAAGCCCGATACTACTTTGTCAAAGACAAAATTGATGATAAGGAATACTGCCCTACTGAAAAGATGTGGGCGGATATTTTGACTAAGCCACTACAGGGTGCAGCATTCAGAACTATGAGACACCATCTTCAAAACTGTCCTATTGATTACGATGATAACGTGGAAAAGAAATTAACTCATCCAAAACTACTTCCAATAATTGATTCAGCGCCTGACAGATCACAGCCAGTCAGTCACTGCAGGAGTGTGTTGGGAAGTGACCGTTCCAAGAAGGTCTCCTTCCATGTTCCAGCTGTGGCGGGAGTTCGGTGATGACAGGCGAATCCCTTGTCCCCTTGTTTTAGCGTTTCTTTGTTATTGAATGGATACTAACCCCATTCAATCATGTGTCTAGCGTTGTGTGCAGCTTGTCCATACTTAGTGGCAGAAGGTGCACTCGCCCATTCTACAGCCGAAGACTCACACTTGCCTGTGCGCAATGGCGTTGACACAACACACCTTGTTTGCTGGATGTAGCCATAACTTAGTTGATTACTCTGAACCAACTGTCGTTTCAGGCTCATCTCTCTAGCACTGCGGCTAGGGTCGTGAGCTTCAACAAAAATGACCGAAATCCTTTGGGAAAGTGAGGTTGGCGTTGATTCAACGCTTCCATAGGACCCTCCTTCTCCTTCCACCATACCAGACCCAGTCTACGAAATCTGGCGTCGTCAAACACCGCACATGAATTCCCTCACCACGGTCGGTGCTCGCGTCATCGACTCGGGATTAGTGTGGTGCCGGCGTATTACCCCATCGCCGCAGTTCATCGCGTCTGTTGTTGATCCCTCTGACGAACACCGCGACGATTGCGAAGAACTTGACGATTGTGGCGATTACAACAACGATTCACCGCCTCCTGCTTGGTCGGTTTCGAGAAGACGTCGACGAACTCCTTCTCCCGTCTACTCATCGCTACGCGAAAAGCCGCCAGTGGAATCATCATCTCTTCGACTACGACCTCCGTCATCATCGTCATCCTCCTTCACACCTCGTGCGAGTGGAGATTCCGTCAGAGTAATTGCCATATTACGTGCCGTATCAATGATTGAGCCATACGTATCGTCACCATACTTTCAACGAATCTTCATATCGGGTCTTCGCAATCTCGAGGCGATGAATTGTAACGTCGTCGATGTCGAGATTGCACTACGATCATGCTTCGATATTAATACCGACATGATACGAGACATTACTATTGCGGCTCAAGCAATGGAAATCGCGAATGGCGACAGCAAGGATGACATTACAAGAACAACAGCAGCAACGGGTGAGACGCGAATGGAAGAAGACTCAGTTAATGATCAAAGTGATGGCACTGACGATCTTTGTCACCGTATGGATCGCGTACTATCTAACTATACCGAGATTGGCTGTCAAACCGACGGCGATAACTGCCAAATATTCAATGCAGCAATGAGTGACATCACCAATGGTGGTACCAACGAATTTCATGAACGTCTGAACCGACTACTATCAGCAACGGAAATGACAGTGGGGCTCAAAAAAATGCAAAAGATTATGATTCTCGTCGAGCAAATGATGGTGGAAAAAGAGAATCTCAAACACAAATACAATCTTGAGCTTGATAAGGCAAGAGTGGAAAAAGAGGATCTCAAACGCAAATACGATCATGAGCTTGATAAGGCTAGAAAAACTCTGCTCATTAGAGACAAGCAACTTGAACAGTACCGAATGACACTCGATGAAGCCGAATTGACGAATAGTGTATTCGAAGAATCAATCCGAATATTGGAATGCTCATCCAAAGGGAAGGATGTATTGATAAGACGATTGGCTAATCGTGTTTGTGAATCCGAGTCAATGAATAAGAAGATCCTTAAAACGAAATCGGAGATGAAGAGTGAGTACCGTGCGACGGTTCACGCTCTTAGCACAAGTATTGCATTAATCCAACGAGCTGTGGAGGCGACGGATGTCAATCATTCAGTATTGGTGACTTCAAATCACCAAGACAAAATGGAACCAACTCCAAAATTGGAGTCTGAGAAGGAGGAAAATGATAAACATTGCAGGATCGAGGTGGGGGCGTGCCTGTCGACGATAGTGAATGCTGTTGAGGCAAAGGAGATCGAGCGCTTACAAACTGAGATGAGGCGACTCGAAATGGAGTTCACCATTGCGCAGTCATCATATCACAACGCAGCAACGCATGTCTACACGACGAAGACGCCTTGGAGTCAGTCACAGCAACCTCCATCACCATGCGTGCAGTAGCAGCAGCATAGATGAATCGCCCGTATAAAGAGCTACTATCTAAAATTATCATGTATATGTATGCATATCAAAATGCCTGATCAGCCAAATCTAGAGTTTCGGCTCATCCTTCTTCTGCTTTGATCTAAAGAAGCACACTTCCTGCAACGGAGCAGTGCACACTGATTTATCCGACTCGTCGTGTTTGTTTTCAATTTCCTTCCTTAGCAATGGAAATGGAAGTGTGCATGCACTGTACACTGACTCATTCGACTCTTCATGTTTGCTTTCATTTCCCTGCTTCTTCCTTTTGGTAGCACTCTCGAAGAAATCGGCGAGGTATAAATCGGTGAGGTGTCGTTTCTTCTGCGGCGGTTCCACTATCTGACAGTCTGAATCGTGCGACGAATTGTCATCACATCCATTTTTTCGCCTTGAGTCGGCATCCAAGGTTCGGTACAACAACTCAAATCCTTTTCTCATTTCACAAATAATAAATGTAGTCTGTGTGGAGATCCTGATATCGGCTAACGATTTGAGATTGGATGTGGAAACATGCAGTGCCTTGTTCAAATCATCTAGATCCGCAGGGAGATCATTCTTTGCAAGGCGTGCATACCATTCTGCCTTTGGTGCAATTTCTTCAGCTTCAGTTGATAGCCGAGAAAGTGAACTCATTTCCTCGTTAAGCTTTATATTTGCCTCAGCCAGTTGGTTGGTAATGTAAAATTTGCTTTCATTCTGTTTTTCAATCAGTTTGTCACTAAATCAATGTTAATGAGAACAACATTCTACAAAAGTCACACTTGTCACACATGTACTTACCATACTTTCCCTGCAAATGAGGCTTTACCAGCTTTGACATTTTTCTCTTGTAAAGAATGCAACTGCTGGTCAGCTTGTTGTAATTGATCTTTCAGTATTGCAACTGCGTTGCTCAATGATTCGACACGCTTGTCGCAGGCATCAAATTCGAGCCATGCTTTCTTTTTCTCCAACAGCTTTACAACTTTTGTCTCGTGTACACGTTGAAGACTCTCGTCGGTCAGCTTTCCAAGCGTGCTCTCGATCATTTCTAGCGTCTTTTTGTTGCGGTTCGCCTTGGTTTGTACACCCAGGAGTAACTGATACGTAACAGCAAGTATCTGAAGCCCAAAAAGAACAAACGTTTCAATCAGACTTATCAGCGAATCCAAGAGAAAGAGATTACACAGGACTCACATTCTTCAGTGTTCGAAGCGCGGCGATTTCAGTATTGCGAATACTCCCTGTGATGGCTTCCACATCTAACTTAAGAAATGCACACATATAATTGATGCAATCCGTAGCCACTAGAAACTTGATCTGTGGTGGAGTGGCAACTTCAACTGCCTCGTAGATAACACACAACGCAAATTTTTTGTTGTGCTTTTGCGTCATAATCTTGAACAACGAAGAGACTCCATTGCTATCAATCACGGCCTGGAATCGGTCACTACTTCCACTGATTAATTTTCCAATTGTACAGCAGGCTAAATTTCGGTTCTCCTCGTGTGTAGTTGACAAAGTTTTGGATATAGCCGCAATGCCGTTACACCTCGCAATTAAGTCAGCGCATCCAACTTTTGTGATGAGGTGCAAAGACTTCAAAATAGGTTGTTCCAATTCAAGCAAATCTCGTTTCAACAAGTCAATGACATGTTCGAGAAAATACTGAGTTTTCATCACTGATCGAACTTCTCCATTTTGTAGCCCATCCAACAAATGAAACAGTGCCCAACATGCGTGACGCAATACGTCAATGTCAACATGCAGCAAAAGTCGAGTCAGTATATTCAAGCTAGCCTTCGTCGCGGTCAGGTTAGTCGATATGCCACGGCAGCATTGCGAAAAAGCCATTGTAGAAGCCTTGAGCTTGCAAACATTGTTCGAGTGCTTAAGTATATGTAGCAAGGGCTTCATTACTCCCGCCTCCACTACTAGATTACGATATTCAGGGGCTATCTGAACGATAATACCAAGTGCTACGATTGATTCATTGGCTATTGCGTCATCGGATGAATCCAACAGAGTAATCAATAATGGAAGTAGACCTTTAACTTTCGCAATCACATCGGTTTGGTCGCTAGTAGCCAGTTTTGTTAAGACATGAGCCAAATTTGTCTGAACGGTCGGGTCATTATTTGTACCCATGATATCAATCACTGTCGGGAGAGTACCCGCATCAATTACATCTTGAATAGGAGGCTGGTCAACCTCGAGAACATAACGAAGAAGAGTCGAGCACTCAGGTAGCATGTGCAATCGTGAAGGTGACTTCATTATGCGTGTCAGTGGAGGGATAAGAGCTTTACCGCTCATTCCTATGACGTGACTTTTTGTTGCAGTAACAAGCAAACACAAGGAACTCTCGACGCATATGTCATGATCGGAATCAAGTAGCTGCACGAAACGTGGGACTGTTTCGTTCGTCACCACTTTTTCACGAATATATTTTGATCCACCGATGACAATTTTCGTCAAGGATTGTAGGGAGGCTATCACAACGGAATCTTTTGATGACTCTAAGCATTGGATTAATGGTGTAATACCGCCAGTGCCGACGATCCTATTTCTTTGCTTTGGAGTGCCTTTTATGATAATATTCATGATAGAGCTTACTGCGTATTCGAGACATAGGAGATTGCCCCTCAAGCGCTGGACCAGGCCAGGTATCAGTTCATCAATTTGCTGACAAAGAGTATCTGTTACTGCGAGGAAGTCGGAAATAAGCCTTAGACAATGCGCTTCAATGCCGTCAAACTCATCACTCTCCTCATCTGCAAGGATCAATCCAATCTTCGGAAGAAAGTGTTCAATAATATTTGATGGGAGTACCTCGAAGTCCTTTGCATAAATGGGTAGGCCAATCTTGCTCGTCAAGTGTTCAATAGATAATGGAGACAAATACCGACGAGTCGAAGGAGGCAACAGGGCGCGATTGTCTGTTTTGAACGATCTCAGTATAGCAGCAGTGATTTTGAGAGGAGAAATTTCTTTGACGCTCAACTCAGCATATTCAATGACTCGCTTGATCTCGACAAGCTGATCATCGCTGTAGCTGACGATGTGAAGTGTCTCTCCATCATCAGCAGGTAATTCATAATGCCTCCCGCTACCCAGCAAACGTAATAGGCGCTCATCTGAACGAAGCAACTCGTGACCGCCGGGCCGGCTTTCTATGACGCTCTCAATCTCAGATTTATTCAAGCACACATCTAGCTCATGCAGTCGTCCCGAGTAAGCGTGAGATGTGGAGCTTTGCCTAGACTCAAAGTGAAGAACAGATTCCAAAGGGAAGCTCTTACATGCTCGTAGGCACGTTTCACAAGAACTTGGATGCTCCGTTTCAGCTGCCTCCCTCACTTTTGGGCAGCATAACCCTATTATCTTCAATTTCTTTGGTAGCGCTACACAGCGAAATGCACCAGAGATGCTATCTATTAATGTGATCATTCGGTCTGTGGGAGTATCAAAATCATCATCAAAAAAATACGCGTTCGCAATAGCGAATCTCTTGAGAACCTCCCCATCTTCGCCCTGTCCTCTAAAAATCACCCGCTCCAACTTTGAGAACTTCGAGATAAATGGTATCGCCCTCATTCTACTTTCGAAATCTATATCTGCATCTGGCGTCTCACCGGGTTCGATGGTTATTTTCAGTAGACAATTGATATTAATTTCTGTTACATCACGGAACCGATATGCGATGGCCAAATTCATTTGCGCCGGTTTATCAATATGCAACGTCTTCAACAGTGGTATGGCATTCCGCAGTATCATACGCGATGTTGCCGCACACGAGAGGATGGTTTCGAAAGGGAGATATTGCATTACTGACGCCCAAACTTCGGGTGGCAATGCCCGCTCCTCGCCTCCGCCGACTCCATTGAGATCATCCAAATTATTGCTACTCGACATGACGCTGCTGTGGACACCGCCGCCTTCGTCCGCGATACCACCACAGCTCGATGGACGGAGCTGATGAGAGCTCGTCACACCGTACCGTGGCTCCTGTTCCTTCTTCTCATCCGCAATGACGCTATTTGGCGGGATGAAAAAGTGCCACGCCACGCACCGAGGCGTCTAGATAGAGCTACCTCCTCGAATAATAGCCACGATGGTGCTGGGGTCGTCAGACGATGATGAATATGATGATGATACGATAGCGATTCATCGTGATGATGATGATGATAGCGATGACCTGTCGTATGAATCCACGGAGAGCGAACAATTTCTTGAAAAATTGGAATTCCTCGATATGGTATTGGGAAAGATCGAGAGCAACGACCCTGCTTTGACCAAGCTAATAATTCATCCCTTTTTTGAGGGATATCGTCTACTCACAGACAATGAATGGGAACGCCTCGGTGAGGCCATAGGCAGGTCTACACACTTACAGGATGTTTTTATCAATGATTTTCGTGGTCCTTACAGAAATCGGTTCTTACAAATCCTGCCTGGCTTTGCTCGCAATCGATCCATACAAAAATTGAAAATTCAACATCTTTATCTCTGTCGAGAGGTGTGCAGCTTTTTAGATCAGCTTCTCGCCAACAATCGAGTAATTGAATGCCTGCATGTGATTTTATGTCTGCGTGAGGAACATAATTTGGGGCTTGAGGGGGGACTTTGTGCTTTGGCGTCAGCTCTAAGAATGTGTCATTCTCTAAAAGAAGTTGAAATATACACTGAAGATGCAGAAGATGACCACTGGTTCTGTGTAGATAGTGTTTTGCGGTCACTGACTGGCAATATTGGTTTGGAGACTCTCTCACTTTTTGGTGTCTCAATTGAGGACTGTTCCGCAGTGCGTACGATTGCAATGATGAATATCAGAGCGATTGACCTGGGTAATGTCTTAATTGATGACGAGGTAGCAACCGCATTCGCTGATGGTATTGCATGCAACTCTACACTCCAAGAATTGGTTTTCAATAGCGCAATAGAATTTCATGATAATGGATGGCAGGCAATTATTGACGCTTTGCAGAGGTCGAGGTTCAGGTTGGATAAGCTCAGCATGGCGTGCAATATTATGCCAGACAACAGAGCGCTATCACTGGCAAATTCCCTTTTGCATCACAGCGCAACCCTTAAGTTCTTGAATCTCAGCGAACTTCTTAGTAACCCTGATGGGAATGACATCACGATAGTAGGCTGGCGGTCTCTATTTCAGCTTCTACGGGAACCCAATTCTGTATTAGAGGAGCTCGATCTGGGTACAAATCTATTTGGCGATGAAGTAGTAGACGCTCTCACAAATGCACTCGTCGGCAATGATAAGCTGAGAAAACTGAAGCTCAGCGACAATTTGCATGTATCTGCGGCAGCATGGGCTGGTTTATCGGCTATTCTTCGTAATCCAAAGTCAGCATTGGATATACTTGATCTCAATGAGGGCTACATCAATGGAGATGGGAATCTCATCAACGATGATACTATATTTGCTTTTGCAGACGCGTTGGCTAGTAACCGCAAGCTAACAGAATTGATTCTTTGCTTAAATCCAGACCTTGTCAACTACAGAGTCACCCCCAATGGATATGGCGCTTTAATCAACAGTTTGTGCAATAAAACAAGCATCATGAGCACATACCACTCCAACCACACGCTTCAGAAAATATGTTGTGAATCCGTCGTGAAATTGATGCCCAACGAGCTCACATATCTTTTGAATATCAATAAATTCAACAGCCAAAGCCAAGCTGCACGTTTGAAGATTATCAAGACGCACTTTAGTGGACCCACTATCAACATGCAACCGTTCGGGGAAATGGATGTGCGTGTGCGGCCTCATGCAATGGCATGGATGGCAAAAGAGTATAATCTCTACCAGTATTTACGGACCATGCCATTGTTACTAGAAAAGTTCATGAATAAGGGAAAAATTGTACTGGGGAAAAGAAAGCTTGATCTCTAAACTGTTTGCTAATGAAGTTGTTTGTGATCACCAAAATTTACATACTAAATATTTTTCTAGCGGGACTTTTATCAGATCATAAGTTATAATTCACCGTCGTAAGACTACGACCGTTTCGACATGATTACTTCCCGGAAATAATACATACCCCGTAGCACTATCCAATTTCCATCCAGCATTCGACGTCAATAATCCATCCAAGTCTCGTGCCAAGGCATCAAAGCCACAACTAACATAAATCAATGTACGTACATCATTCGTCCAATTAATTGTATGTCGTGGTAAGTGCGCTATCAATGTTGGTTTCTCGGCATATAATTGTTTACCATTAATCTTTTGACACAATTGTTGAAGTACGACCTCATCAAGACCCTTACGAGGTGGGTCTACAATGAGCACATCTGCGCCTAATGCCTGACCACGATATAGGGCTAATGCTGCATTGGCTTGGAGGTAGGTAACACGATCTGTTGGATTAGTCTCGGGCATAATATCACTGCCATTCTCCGAGGACAGCATCGAATCCATCAAGTCTTTAATAGATGACATATCACCACTATCAGTAGTACATCCTCCTCTTCCACCCCTACCACCACGTCCTCCTCTACCTCGCCCACCTCTTCCACCACCTCCTCGCCCTCCTTTACTATTGTTATTTGAAGAAAACCTGCTCAACCTAGTTTCACGTCCAGTGATACTTGATGGCATACTATTCACACTCCGTTCAAAGCATTTGACATTCTCTGGATTTTCATCACTACATCGTAACCACCCCAATGCACGCTGTTCTCCTCCTACTTCTTCTTCTCCTCCATTGCCTTTGCCATGATGAAGCAATGCTGATAAACCAAGGTAGCCCACACCAGCATATAATTCACAAACTTTACTCCCCGGTGGTATTGCTTTACATACCTCTCTGGCAATTGTGGCAAATCCGTCCAGATTGGCTTGACGGAAAACATGTGGTGCAAAGTATAAATACCCTCCATTATCCTCATCATCATCATCGTCATCATCATCATCGTCATCATCATTACTACTACTACCAGGGATACGTTCGCGAACATAGGGTAAACCATCGACCGGATGCCATCGTGTAACATCTCTACTAAATATAGCATTGCCCTTGGAATCATTACAATGACACCATATAGAATGAAATAATGTATTATTAACATCCAATCGTCGAAGTTCCTTGGCCAAGTATGATAATTGGGGTTGGGTATCCTTATACCGTTCGGCATTCATTACTAGTGTCAAACATACCTTGTTGGTTATTGTGTCAACACGTAACTGGGCATGTCGTAATAGTCCCTCACCTGTATTTTCATTATAGGCCGAGGTACGTACATTCTGCGTTGCCTTGGTGAGTAGTTCAATGGCGGCGTTGATACTTGGATGATGGACTTTACATTCGGGTATGGGTAATACGTCATGCGAATTGCGTTGATAGAGACCAATTATACAGCCGGACGAACGTGACCATGTATTCTTAGGCGCGATTGCCAATTTGGCCTGTGTTCGCCATTGTGTAATGGGAGAGGGTACAACAATCTTGAAGAAATCTTCTTCATCATCATCATCGTCGTCGTTAAAGTAGTAGTTGTTGTTGTTATTGTATTTTGAGGAGGAGGAGGATGTTCGATACTTGCGTATCGATGAACTAGCAAAGAACATTTTAGCCGAGTTAACAATATCAATATTTGCCACGTCTTCCATCCGTACACAACCGGGACATGTACCAAAGTGTGGACAGTCTATTGAGGATGTTTGTCGTTCATTCTGCTCTATTTTATTTTGTTGCTGTTGCTGTTGCTGTTTGACGTTTGAAATGTTGTCATCGTAGTCACGAGTTGGCTGAGGTCGTCTTCTTTGCTGTTGTGACGACTGATCGTTTTCATCACGACGTGCTTGCTGCTGGTAACTGAAATTATTATCTCCTCTCCTTGTTGTATCTAACGATGTTGATGTGGGCCGACTTCTCGAGTCATGCTCCTCCCATCGTCGTCGTCGTCGTTGCAGACCAGAAGAAGATAACGGTGAATTCTTCTTCTTTGGTAGAATCAACGATCCACTAATAAATCCACTAACGACGAAGCGGCTACCATTATTGACAACACTGTCACCACCAAGATGGACGGATTTATCATCGATGATCGAGTAGCATATGGATAAGGCGATTACAGCTACCGTGACGGCCTTCGACATGACGAACTGAAACGATGAAATGATTGGACGGAGAGTCGTTTAGACTCAACACGTCTCGGCGGGAAGCCAAAAAAGGGCCATCCAGAACCGGGAGGGAGAAATGAGTCGTGCTTCGCGTTAAAATTGAAAAGAAATTTAGACGTCATCTGCACGTCACTATCGTTAAGTATTTTGTCACTATTTGGACAAACACTGTCACTATTTGGACAAACAATCTGTCCGGGCCTTCGGACGTTGTGTCTAAGGCGACTACGGAGGAGGATATTAAACGCCGAGATGAAACCAAGTTACTTGTGCAAGTAACGATCGAGCAGAAGAATGTATTCACATTCCCTCGTCAATAGACACGAGCAAAATGTGGATGTCGGCCATTCTGGTCTTGTGTTATGCTTTGTGTACCCAGCTGCCTTGATTGGCCAAGAGAGAGTGTGCTAGGAGCATTTAATAATCTGGGGAAGAAGGGATCGGTGGTGCTCAATATTGTCTGCACTAAACTAATGATAGTAGAAAGTGCAGGGGTAAACAATTACTTAGATCTGTACAGAACATCATTTTATGATCTACCATTCTTCTTTGAGGTAAAGCAACTTTGATTCGGCCTTTTCCTTGTTTGACTTCATTTTTTTTAGATTTGTCAGCAACTTCTTCTCGCGACCTACATATTCAGCCAACATCTCGTCCACTTTGTTCGGTAATCGAGCTCTTCAAAAAGATTTACAATTTTCGTCTTAATCACTGCATCCTCATCTCTCTTGGATTTCATCTTACAGAGGTTCTTCAACAATCCTCCCTCACGTCCTGCATAGGTGACGAGCATTTCATCGGCAGTCTTGGGAAGGCCCATGGCATCAATAAGCGTGCGTATTTCAGCTATGGTTGCAGCTTTTTTCTCCTTCTTGATCTTTATTATCTTGAGATTCTTTAGCAACTCGTCGTCTCTTCCGTCGTACGTGGCCAGTAACTCATCTGGACTCTTGGGAAGATCCAATTCCTCGACGAGGCCGATTATCTCGAGGCGCATTGCCTTCTTCTCCTCATCAGACTGTGAGAGAATGACATTGCATTAGAATAGTTGTTATGATGTGTAAACCATGAAATGAAGATCAACAAAGACCACTGACCTGTTGCTTGAATGCAAGCTTTCGGAGATATATCAACAGCTCTTTCTCACGACCCTGGTATGACGTTAACAATTCGTCAGGAGATTTAGTAGAATAGACTTTGGCGCTGAGCTCGGTCACTTCAGCACCAAAGATGGCTACAAACTCCTCGTGGTTGGTCTTCATGGTATTCATATTCTCTGGCTGGATGGGCTTGTGGTTCTCCAAGCTTGTTGTGGTTAGGTAGGTTAGTTCCACGACAAAAATAAACTGATCAGAGCCACGCCCGTAAAATGCATCTTCATTCATCCCACGACGTTTATGAACCGAAATAAAAAAACGTGTTTCATACAAAGGCAGATTCGTCAAGATCCACCAGACACGCTCATATCTGCATGATAGGGCATGATAAGTAGTGTAGCAATTCAACCATGAATAACGATGAGGTAAGTCTTGTCATTGAATAGCCCTGTTCTTGGCATAGTGAGCTTCACTTCGACTCATTCTTTTTTCAATTTGCAACATCACGCTTTAAGGAAAACCCCAAAGGCACAACAGCAGCTGGCCTCCACGTTGATGATGTTGCAATATACGCGTCATGTCCAGCGGAGAAAACTGCGCTGATCACTCCACCCAAAGATATTAAGGACCAGACGTCGTCTCCACCCGCTTCTCCTGTTCGTCAAGAACCTCCAATCTTAGATGCACCTTTTTCTCCAATCAGGACTGACACCCTCGAGTGCGGACATGATTATGAACCATTGCCCTACAGAGTTAACATCTTTGAAGGGTCCTCGTCACAGTTTACCCCAAGTTCTTGGAGACATGTCTACTCTCCACTTCAGAGTTCACTTAACGAGACTAAGCATCCTCCTTTCATTGACTTGAGCAATGAAGAAACCACCCCAAAGACTAATGTCGATGATGAGAGCAATGAAGAAATCACCCCCAAGGCGAATTCTCATGTCGATGATGAGACGAATGAACTCATTTCAGCATCTGATGTTACGTCATCGTCTCCTCGTCCTCCATACAACCAGCAGTGGTCCATGCTCCCACCACCGTCAAATTACTGGTATCATCAACCCTACCAGTACGTTTATCCTCCCCATCCTCATCATCCTCCTCATTCTGGGGCTGCTCGTGAGGACCAGAAACATCGGCTTGCATACCCGACATTGTACCCGAAACCACCACGGAATGGAGGAGGGCATGATCCATATCCACACGCATTCCTGAATCCCTCGATGCCATATGGTCACCACTGTGGATCAGCTGTTCAAATTCCATATCACCCGGTGGAGTATATTGCCGAAAAGGATGTGACCATTAATGATGTGATTTGTGGACGTGGTGGAGCTGTGAATAACCATCCGGGCAATATGCGATTCCGTCAACTTATTTCTAAATTCAAGCATCAATACATGACCGAAAGTAAACAAAGCAAACCGTATGTTGCAGTTCGTGTACTTGAGGCAGTCAAGAGCTCAACCCCTCCCGGTCGTTTCCTAGTCAAGTATCCTGGTGGATATTTGGAATGTGGTGATGATCGTGCACGTGAAAAGGCCAAACAAGCCCTACGAGAGGGTGCCGCTAAGATGAGGAAACAAGGATATGGTGGTGGTACAGAAAGTGTTGGATCAGATGACACAGCGTCATTATTTGATATTAATAATGAAAAACGTGGAATGTCGAGAATCTTACTTCCGAATGAGAGATCACGTGGTGGTATTGGTGGTATTGGTAGTATTGAGGAAGAAGAGATGGAATATCAACTTGATCCCAAATATTCTATTGTTTTTGAACCTCCTCGTAACAAGCAAGACGATGACAAACCTCCCCGCAAGAGAGACGGCGATGACGACTTGGAGCCTGCAAGCAAGAAGATGAAGTTAGAAGCGCAGGTGTGAGGCTACCGAAAATGCTGTTTCGTTTGATAAAAAAATGCATCTAAATGATGTTAGAAGGGCCGAGGGATTTCGGAAAAGTAAAAAAGGTTATTTGCTAGCGTCACTTTTTTCTTTCTTCATTTTCATTTTTTGGAGGGAAGGATCCGGGACGATTTTGGCGAAAACAAGAAAAGGGTACCTTCTCTTGGCGAGTAAACTCACTTGCCTCCAACTCTTGTCGGCTCAACGTCTTCATTTCATATTATAGTATCAACAATGGTGGCCTCGATCACTGCCGCAACCCTCCTCGTAGTACTCGCGGCGCAGGATGGTACCTCTGCCTCCCCCAGGCCTGCTACGAAGATTGATTTCCTCCGTGCGATGGATCAGCACAAGAAAGCTAACAGTAGCAGTCGCAGGTCACTGAAGAGTGAGGCCGAGTTTAAGAAGGTACTACATGGTACGTCCGAGGAATCGACCAAGCTACGTAAGAAGCTCATTGCCAAGAGCATAGTAACCAAACATCCTGGTATTAGTAGTAGCAAAGTGGACGTCGACATGAGTGGCCGTAAACTGACCTACATGTACAACGAAGATCAAGACGGTACTGATGACTATTTCAACGCCTACGGTGAGTGGGAGAATGGTATCGGATTTGACATATCTCAGTATTCGGCATCCTACCATCGCTGCGCTGAGGTGAAGCAATTCGATGACGTCCTTGCCGCTACTGAGGATAGCACAAGTGTCTTCGCTACCAAGCACTTTGCCGTCTTCCGACTATGTCCCGAGGCCACATGCATGGGATTTAGTAATGATGTAAGCGCGATTCAGGTTACTGACTGTGGCTGTAAGGATCAGTGCTCGGCAGCCATTACGGCTGGTGTGGGTACAGACTTGGCTGCATGTGTGACGTCATGTGCTACACAGTGTTCGATTTGGCAACAGCAACAGTACATTGCCGTTCGGTCGTCATATAGTAGTAATAGAGGCAGTAGTGCACGTAAACTACAGAACTATAACTACAATAACAACTACCAAAGCTCGTGGGACAACTTTGAGTTCGACCCTGAGTATGATGATGGCAAGTACACCGCAGTTACGGGCTCACGTGGTTCGGGATGTCAATCCAACTACGGTGAGTACATGATTGAGGTTGCCGACTACCTTGGTATCATGCTCGAGTGGCAAGCAAATCGCTTTGCTGAGTATGAGTTATACTGCGAGACGTGCATGTACGATGTGTACATGCAATGGCTAGAAGATGGAGGTGACGCACGTGAGCGTCGCTTGACCTTTGAAGACTTCAAGGAATGGGACCGTGAACTATCGGACCGTCAACTTGGTAACAACAATAACAAACAAGGGATTGATTGTTATAAGTACCCCAACGCTGAGGGATGTGATTACATGGCTAATGGGCATGACTACTCTCTCTGTCCTGATAGCGCGTATTACGATGAAGACCTTGCAGCCAAGTACCAAATCAAGATGGAAGAGAAGGGCAATATCAACTTCCAGAATGGCAAGTACCTCCAACCGTACTACTGTCAGACCTATTACACTGCCTGTGCAGAGTATGACACCTGTGCTCAGTACCAGAAGATCCAACAGATTGACTATTACTCGACATACTTTGAGTGTACTCAAGTTACGAAGAATAATGGTCAGACTGCCTATGTCGGCCCTCACTGTGCCAGTGATGGATTTACCATCACCATTGGTGTCTACTCTGACCAGTACTGCTATGACTACATTGGTAGCGGTGTCGATATTAGTAGCTTTGGCATTGACTTTGGCGATGATGAAGATCCACTAAGGTCATACTACAACTCGGCCATGGGTGCAACATTTGAGCAGTTGAAGTATGTTGAATCGGAGAACAATGAGTGCATTCCATGCAAAAAGTCGGTAAGTTTTGATTATAGATTGATTTTGCGTAATGATTTTTTCATTGTCATAAGACTAAATATTAATCTGTACGGATTCATTTTCTTTCATCTCCCAGGATAACATGTGGAACTACATTGACCCTGATGAGGAGTATGATGAGTCTGACATCAACGAATTGTGTGTGGCCCTATACGAATATTCCGCTCGGTGCGACAAGCACTTTCGTGTGTACAATACCAAGACAAGCACTGCCAAGTATGCCGATTCAAAGGAAGCAGAAGATCTATCGTGCGACTTTATCGATAGTGTCATCATGGGCAACTATAATGAGTTGGGCTTTGTGAACATTGGTACTGAATGGACCGTCGAGGGCTCGTCTGGGTTCATGGCTGACAATCCAACAATGCAAAAGATCAACCAGGAAGTAAACAAGGTTTCACCTATGCAAGTGTTTGGTCTAGTCGCAAGTCTCATGGCCTGTGCCGTCCTTGGTGTTTGGGCAGCAACGTTACACCAATCATTGACCAAGGCTGGACCATGGAGGCCAAGACGTGGTTTCCGAGCGGCAACTCCTGCACAGGAAATTGATCGTCAGAATTCGGGTATCGTCGTCGGACGATCGGCGAGTAATACCTCGTACTACATGTCATAAATGACACACACCCAATCGAAGACCCTGCCAAGCGAGCATATCGCGGGCTGTATTATTAACCATTTTTATCTCGATGTTATTATGTTTTAGACAGTTTTGTACAGTGAGATTCGTGTTATAAAGATAAAGATCGTTAACTATTATATTATCTCCACCTCTTTTTCTCTCCGTTTCTGGTTTTCCTCACGACTATCAATGACCATTGTCACAGGTCCATTATTCAACAAAGCAACGTCCATAATCTTACCAAATGCACCATCCAATATCTTACAATTATCAGTAGTGGTAGGGTACCCCTCGCGTAGTAAATCTAAAAAGTTGTTATACATACAACGTGCCTGTTCAGTCTTCATTGCTAATTTATAATCTGGTTGATACTTTGTTGATACTGTGCCGTAGAGTGTAAATTGACTAACACATAATATCTCATTGTTTAATTGACGTATATTTCTTCGCCAGGCTTCGCCAAAAGAGGACAATCCACGAACCGGAAGGGAGAAATGAGTCGCGCTTCTCATCAATAAGCAAAAAATAGTAAAAGAAATCTAAACGTCACTACCGTTAAGTATTTTTTGTCAGTATTTGGACGAATCGTGTTTCTATTTGGACAAATTGGACAAACAAACTGTGTGGGCCTTCGGACGCTGTGTCCAAAACAGGAGGTCTGACTCCGCCACGCTGAACTCCGCCACGATTTCTACGCAGCCCGCCACCCATTTTCAGGTCGGAATTAGTACCCCTGAGTTCCGCCACGACGATGCGACCCTGCGATATGAGCGATATGACGTCACACTGCGTCACGCTGCACCCCTATCCCTATCCTAACCCTAGCCGCGCCATCTCTTGCTTGGACCATCATTCATCCTCGTTGCTTAACGGGTGGGAATATTGCTCGGGTGGTGGCGGTCATTTAATCGCGTGGGGTGGGAGTATCGCCAATCTAAGGTGACGCCGAAGAGGTGATACTCCTGCCTGCAGGAGTGGCGCAGGAGGGGCCGAAAAGTACCCTTTTGTGCTATTGATTTGACCGTAGCAATTATACGACAACCTCTTTTTATGAAACCATAATTGCCCAAATCCAGGCGCGATATGGCCTCATCGGTGCGAGGGCGCGATCTACCATCGTCCCGTAAAGATAGCAAAAGTCGAAGGCATCCTGTCACGCAACCTGAGTTGGAGAACGTCTTCCTTGTTTACCGGCAATATCACTTCCGGCCCGTTGCCGATTGTAATGAGTTCTTCATCATGAGTGCGAGAGAAGACCCATTGCCATGCTCCTGTTCTCAAAGTGTTCGATAAATGAGGGCCTTGATGATGATAGGATGATATGTATCGTCTGCAAAACAGCTCCACCGAGACATTCACCATCATCTGACAGTTTGCAATCGATGATGGGTATGCAATCCACTAGAAACAGGAGTACATTCGACCGTACGTCGTAGGCGAACGACGTTGCCACATTCGAATCAGGGAGTAAGACCATCGACACGACAAAGTTCGACAGAGCAGAGGAGCACGATGCACTTAGATTTTGGTAAAGCAACCACTTCCCTCGGTTGGAAGTATTACTGTGATCAAATGCACGTCCTTGGTCGCCAAAGGTGCGTGAGGTCAGTTGACACCTCACTGCCTCTACCGCCATCAATGCCGGATCGATCCTCCTACTCGAGGGGACATCGGACATACAGATTATGTTTTCGTTCGCCTAACCCTAATAAACATGAGTACTCCTACAATCGCTATGTACATGCGTAGCTCGAGGAGAGTATGAACCTGCACAGTCTCGGACGAGTAAATCCACGAAGACGGCATTAACGATTCCTCCTCCATAATCGAATCGACAGCACTGGTTGGCGAAGTCATCGCTGGTGACACCACTGATCGGACAGTTGAGTAAAGAGTCATGTTACGTGCAGACAACAGCAGTGCATCAACAAGTTCCATTCGTTGACGTCGTCGTTAACACGCCGCTATTCTAACATCGTCAGTTGTGAATAATGATAGCAATGATGCAATAGTCTATCCACCTGAATAGAACATTACTAAGCTACAATAATTTATATTTATAAAAGATTTGAGTTTCATGTAGTCTAATTTAGTCTATTATAAGAAATAAATAATACCGACAAGGGTCTGTCCTGATGCTGTTGTTGTTGTTGTCGCTCCTCCTCCTCTTCCTACTCCTACTCCGTGGACGATAGTTTCATTTGCGTTTTAAATGTCAAATTATGTTGTACGACGGGTGGTTGTTGTTGTAACTATAACTGCTGCTGCTGTTGGGATGACCACCACCCCGCAGGATCTGTTGTTGTTGTTGTCGTCGATACTTTTGATGCCACTGAATTACCGACAATGGCAGATACCCCCTTAATGTCCGCGCCAAAGGTAAATTGCTCCTCAATGTCGTCGTGCGCAACGACAAGGTGTTGGTCGACAACGAGGAAACATTGGCGGAGCTGCCCAAGCATATGCCGATTTTAACGATGATTGTGCATAACCTGTCATACGACCAGAGTTGATACCATTGTGACTGAGAGGTGGAGGTTATGGTTTCATAAAAAGAGGTTGTCGTATAATCGTCGTACCGTTGTACCTCACTCTCAAGCGATAATGATGTTGTTGTTGTTGCTGCCTGTATTATTGGTCGTGGTCGTACCGTCGTACTCTCCTCTATTGATAATTGTTTGTTGTTGCTGCTTGGTTGACCTCGATTGGATCTTTATTGGCATATAAAAGTAATGGGTATGATTGTTTAATCGCTACGGTCAAATCAATAGCGCAGAAGGGTACTTTTCGGCCCCTCCTGCGCCCCTCCTGCAGGAGTATCACCTCTTCGGCGTCACCGAAGAGGGTGGCGATACTCCCACCCCACGCGATTAAACGACCGCCACCACCCGAGCAATAATCCCACCCCCCGCGACACGAACGTTAAGCAACGAGGATGAATGATGGTCCAAGCAAGAGATGGCGCGGCTAGGGTTAGGATAGGGATAGGGATAGGTGTCGCAGCGTGACGTCATATCTCAGTGTCGCATCGTCGTGGCGGAACTCAGGGGTACTAATTCCGACCTGAAAATG
>Ga0247832_1003989_pt1 | contig 19180 bp, 16 predicted proteins | sample LaCruzMarch2015__10_FD_192407 | JGI IMG/M metagenome (GOLD analysis project Ga0247832, IMG submission 192407) | Freshwater microbial communities from meromictic Lake La Cruz, Castile-La Mancha, Spain - LaCruzMarch2015_4m | ecosystem: Environmental > Aquatic > Freshwater > Lake | place: Spain... | reverse complement strand
GCCAAGGCCGCTTTCCCAAAAACAGGCCACCGGGTTGGCTCCCAAATACAGCACGCCATAGGGCAGGTCCGGTCCGCTGAATCGCCCGCTCGTTTTTGTGAACGCCTGCGGAAGGCGCAGCGCTTTGTGATTATTGCGCCACCAGTCCATCGGAACCGTCTGCTCCCATCGGATCTTCCGACTGTCAAAACGGCCCGGGAGGTTCGGCCTCCCCGGATCTTCAACTGGCATAAGCCTCCGCTGCGGCAATCACTTCCGATGCTTTGGAGGGCACTTGCAAGACGTGCATCAGAAAAGGGATTCCGCCAAGCTCCTTGCGGCGGGCGGTGAGGAACGCCAGGGCAGACCAACCGTCGGGAATCCGCTTTAGGATTTCGGGAATCCAGTCGCGCACTCCCGCGCCATCCAGTTGAAATTCCGGGAAGTAGTCTCCCCGGCGATTATCAAAGGAGATGGCGAGCAATTTTCCTTTGAGCTTGAGATTGTGGATTGACTGACGGGAAGCCAGGCCGAGCCGTTCTCCCATTTCTTCGGAGGTCAGTAGTCGGCCAGCGGCTTTCAATACCTCGATTTGAGTGGCCGTTCCTCGTTTTTTCAATGCGCCACGGAGGGATGCCAGATCGACATCCTTGGCCGGACGGATCGTGAGGTACGACGCAAAGACGTCCGCAAGGTCCCCGGCGGACAGATCGAATCTCGCCAGCAATTGAAAGACAGCCTGTTTGTCGAAATTCGGGTCAATTGAAAGCTCAGTGGACATAATGGACAGATAACAAGCGATCGTCCAGTCGTCAATGGAGAAATTGCGTTCGCCCACATCACTCGGGCTTTTTGAAGGCAAGATATTATTGCTCCCAACCGGGAGCAGGCCCGGAGTTTTTCTGTGCCAAATTGGGCGCATGAAACATCCCATAGCCACCATTGCAGCAATGGCACTGCTTTCAGTGCCGACCATACACGCCGGGCCGATCACCCAAAAGCCGCTGGATGAGTTTGTCATCTACGACATTCCGGTGGCGTCGAAATCGGGGACGACGACAGTCATGTTCCCGTCGGAAATCTCCGGACTCTTTGCAAAGTCGGTCGCGGCGCAGGAGCAGGAAAATGCGGGATTCCTGATTTCGTTCACGCCGGGGAATTTCTATTTCAGCATCCGGGCATTGAAATCCGACGCGGAGGATCATCTGACGGTGATTTTCAACCGCAAGGCATACGTCCTGCATTTAAAGGCGTCGGATCAGCCTTTCTATAACGTCACGTTCTACCAAGATGACCGGAGAGGAAAGGACGGTGGCCGCGCAGCCATTGTCCCGGAGCGGCTGCTCTCCCTGATGGACAAAGCCAAGGCATACCCGCTCTTTGCGGCGAATCGCCCGGATGCCCTGGCCGGAGTGCTCCATGCGGCACCCGGCATCACGAATTACTACGAAGGTTTCACGGTGCGTATTCGTGACGTGTGGCGCTTCGAGCAGGATGACACGCTGATTTTCCGGGTCGAGCTGGAGAACACATCCGACCGGGCCGTTTACTACAAGCCGCAGGATTTGGCCGTCCGCTTGGATGACCGGATCTATACGCAATCGCTCGCGGATGCGTCTGGCGTCATGGCGCCGAAGTCCGTCACTCCGGCATTCTTCGCCATCACCGGCAACGGGCAGGGCGGACGAAACAATCTCGAACCCGACAACAAATGGAACGTGCTCGTCGTGCGTGCAGAAATCTCAACCTCTGACTTCAAATGAATATCCGCAAACTCTGGACTGAACTTTTTCAAAAGCCCGCCGGGCGGCTGATTCTATTCCTGCTGGCAGGAGCATTGATCTTCGCTTTCCTGTTTTCCGGGAAAGGCCACCACTCGACTGCGGACATCAATCCCGCTGTTCCCGCACAGGCAACCACGGCTAAGGGATACAGCTTCACCGAGGAAATACCGGTCACTCCCCCTGCGCGGCCACCCGCCCCGGCTCCCAAGGTGGCCGACAGTTCGGCCTTACGGCCATCATCGACACCCAAGCCACCGCCGCCAATTCCCCAGGCCATCTTTGCCACGCGGGAGGTGGCCCGCAGTGAATTGTATCTTCCCTTCGGGCGGCTTCTCCGATGCGAACTGGTCAACACGGTGGATTCCACCAACATCGAAACCCCGATCATCGGGCTTATCACCGAGGAAGTCTGGCACGATGGCAGATTGATCATCCCGGCAGGAACGGAGGTTCACGGAATTGCCCAGAAGACCGCAGCCCGCGAACGGATTGGCTCCGAGAGGAAATGGGTTCTCGTGTTCCAGGACGGCCGGGAATTGCCACTCTCGGGCACGGTTCTCGATTATGCCCCCGATGCGGCGAAGCCCGGAGGCTGGAGCGAGACCGATGGTTCCGCCGGTCTCCGTGGTTACATGATCGCTTCCGACAAATTTGCAGAGGCGAAGGCGGTCCTTGCTTCCATGATTTCGGCGGGTGCGGGGGCGTTTCCTGAGACGACGAACTTGATTTCTCCCCTGACCGGCGGAGCCACCCAGATCCAGAATGGTGGATTCACGGACGCCATTTCCGCAGGCATCCAAGCCGGCGGACAAATCTACTCCCAGCGTCTTTTGGAGAGTCTGAAAAATGATCCTTACTACGTCCGGGTTCCTGCCGGGACGCTCTTCTACCTCTACGTCACCCAAACCGTGGACTTGCAAAAAGCCACAAACGGCCTCTCGGCCGCCAACCCAACAAACCCATGAAATACCTCATCACAATCCTCACCCTCTGCCTGTGCTCGGCGTGCGCCACCCGCAAGCCGGGTAAAATCCAGTCGAGCCCCACCGTTGCTGGCGTTTCCCGAAACGACATGCCGGGCGTGCGAGTCCCGGAAACCGTGAAAGCATATCCGGCAGGCCGCTACACCGATCCGAATTACCCGGATGAAATGCACGAACGGCATACGGTATATCGCCGGGAACAGTCCGCCGATTGGAGTTACCGCCCATCGGAACCATACGCGTTACCGCTCGGACCGACCGCGGCAAAGTCCAACCCGTCGCCGGGCTATTACCAGGTGGCGGACGAGGAGCAGCGTGGCACCCAGCAGAAAGCGTATGCTGAAGCTCTCCTGGAACAAAACCGCGCCATGAAAAAGCGCGTCGAAGATTTGCAGCGAGAGGCCGCCAAAGTGCCCGAACTCCAGCAGGAGGTTGAACGCCTCAAAACCCAGCCCGAATTCACTCCGTCGCCGTCTCCGAGTCCCGCCGAACCCTCGAACGACGATGCCTTCTCCTCCGCAGAGCCGCCGCTCCCGGAGGGGGAGGGAATTTCTGATCCCTGCGGAATCGTCCTCTTCGCTGAGGACAACGACGAGAACCAGGCATTTCTCATCTCCCAGATGCAGCTCAACGACGAATTCGCCGCCGAACTCGAATCCCTGGAGCGGCGCAGACGAGAATCGCTTTTCCCCGCCCCGCTCCTCCGCCGCAAGCAATTCGCATTTCTCACCAAAAACATTCTATGAAAACCACCAAACCAGCCAACGTCACAGTCACCCTCGATGAGGACACCTTTGCCACCTTCACGGAGGCATCGGAAATCGTCGAGAAAGCCGGAATCCGCGTTCCCACCAGCCAGCTTGTTCAAACCATGCTGAACGCGGAGATCCAGCGCCTCAGCGCCCGGAAAATCGCTCAGCGGTTCCTGAAATCCGTCATCCAGCAAATCGGCGGATTGCAGAACGGAGCCCTCGACGACGAGGACGAGGAAACCATCCCGCAGGTCCGGGCAACCAAAGCCTGAATTTCGAAAAACGAAACCGTCCAACCGCCGGGCTACGGGGCCGCAAGGTCGAAACGTCCGGCACAACCAAACATGTCAAAATGGCAATCGCATCACCAAAAAAGAAAGAAGAGCTGGCACAACAGTTCAAAATCAACCCCGAAGTCAACTCCCGGCTGGACGCCTTCATGAAGGCAGAACCCGGCCTGGTCGAATACGTCAAGGAACTCCCCCGCGAGCAGTTGGAGCGGAAGTTCCTCCTGCGCAAAATGCAGGATCAGGAGCAGAAACAGAACTACACCGCGAAGGTCAAAACCTGGCTCGAAAAGCCGGAACAGGCCGATCTGGTGAAGAGCATCAAGGCAACCATCAGTCCGAACATGACCGCCGAAAAGCAGGATCAAGTAATCGTCACCCAGGCAAAAAACTTCATCCGCAACACTGGCATCAAACTCGGCTGAAGAGCCTCAACTCCCTCCGGGTTCTGTTCGGTCCCATCCCGGACAGAAACTTAAACATTTCCTCGCCTGATTCCAAAAATACAATGATCCAGACTTTACCATTCGACGAAGAACGTTTGATTGACTTCAAAGAAACAGCTCGCTTGCTCGGAGATATTTCGGAGAGATCGGTTCGCCGTTTGATCGCACGAGGCGACCTCCCCCAGCCGGTAAAAATTCTCAGCGCCCCCCGACTGTATCAATCCGATGTTCGTGGCTATCTCGAAAGATTGAAAAACAAACGACCTGCTATTCGCCGATAGACGAGGTCGCTTTTCCACGCGGTTTCTGTTGCAAAAAATCTTGTTTTCACCGTGTAACACTGTATGTTTCACGCAACCATGAAAACAGCTTCAGTCCGTGATTTGCGTCTCCATTTTCCGTCCGTTGAAAGGTGGCTGGCCGAGGGGGAACCGGTCGCCATCACCAAGTCAGGAAAACGCATCGCCATGCTTACCACGGCGGCTCCAGAGCCGGAAAAATCTCCGCGTTCTACTTTCGCAAAACGCTTCGGGACGCATTTGCCCCGTCCCAAGAATCCAACCAACCTGACGCAAATGCTGATCGAAGACCGCGGCTTATGACCTACTGCGATTCCTCATTTCTGACCTCGCTTTATGTGACCACCGACGTATTCAACCCGCAGGCCCGCAAAGAGACGGCAAGATTCACCAAGGCGATTCCCTACACGCTTTTGAATGAAATCGAAATTTTGAACGTTTTGCATCGCGGTCTTGGATCGGGTTCTCTGGATCAGACCTCCCATGATGCAATAGTCCGGGAGATTGACACAGACGAGGCGGAGGGCCTTCTGGAAAGGGCGGCACTCAATCAAATCAAACTCTACGACAAGGCCCGCGAGCTTTCCAAAAAGCACACACCCTCGTTGGCCTGTCGTTCGCTCGACATCCTTCATGTGGCTTCTGCGCTCATTCTCGGAGCCAGAAAATTTGCGAGTTTTGATCACCGGCAACGTCTGTTGGCCGATGTCGTTGGTCTGCGCCTCGTGCCATCGAGTGTTCCCAAGCAACCCCGCAACCCATCTCAAACTCTATGATTCTCACCATCTTTCGGCCCAAACGCACAAAGAACGGCAAGACCCACATTTCCCGCTCCTATCGCGGCAGATACCGCATCGAAAAAGGGGGCAACATTGAAGACGTTCCGCTCAACACCACAGATAAACGCGTAGCCCAGCAGCGGCTTGAGCAAATCGTGAAGGAGAAGCAAATGGAATCGGTCGGGCTTCTGGCCCCACAGACCCAACGCGCCGCAGGACAAATCCCGCTCGAAACGCACCTTCAGGATTTGGCTTCTGATCTCGAAGCCGTCGGTCGCGATTCCCAGTATGTCTTCGACTTGAAAAGTCGGGTTACCCGCGTTTTGGACGAATGCGGGTGGAAGTATTTCAAGGATGTTTCCTCCGACTCCTTTGTCAAGTGGAGGGCCAAACAGGCGCTTGCTCCAAAAACCATCAATGAATATCTTGCCTCCGTCCGCACGCTCTTCAATTGGATGAAGAAGCATGAGCGAATTGAGCGCAATCCCCTGCTTCCCGTGCAGAAAGTCGAGAGCAACGGCAAGCAGACCCGCCCCCGCCGCGCATACACCCACGAGGAAATTATCCGTCTACTGGGCGTGGCGGGGCCGCGAAAGGTGGTTTACTTGACAGCGGTGCATACGGGACTTCGCCACAAGGAACTCAAACAATTGGAGGTTGACGACCTGCATCTGGACGCAAAGCAGCCTTTTGTGAATGTCCGGGCTTCGACCACCAAGAATCACCAGATGGCCCTGATTGCCCTGCATCCTGACGTGGTGATGGAGCTGCAAAAATTACCCCTGGTGCCGGGACGCAAGGTTTTTGCCACAGTTCCCAAAATTGACACTGTGAAGCGCGATCTTGAACGTGCCGGGATCCCGCGCATCGACGCGAAAGGCAGGAGAGTGGATTTTCACGCGTTACGTCACACACTCGGAACAAACCTTGCCTTGGCCGGAACCGCTCCGCGTGTGGCCATGGAAGCCATGCGTCACAGCGACATTCGGCTGACCACAAAAACCTACACCGACACCGGCTTGCTGCCGGTATCAGATGCTGTCACAAGGCTTCCTTCTTTCCTTTCTTCCCCTGCCGGCGATGAGCAAAATGACTCACAAGGAGACTCACAAAACTCACAAATAGACTCACAAAAAATGGTCCGGCAGGGTCAATGCCTGTCCGTTCCAGTCAAGGAATTGAAGGCTGGAGCTGATTTTCAAAGCGTTGAACATCAGGAGGATAGTCAACTTGTGTCTGCTCTGGTCACGACCTGTCCAGACAATGGGAAATGGTCGGGGCGACAGGATTCGAACCTGCGACCTCCTGGTCCCAAACCAGGCGCTCTACCAAGCTAAGCTACACCCCGGGGTCACTGCAGGGCGTCACTATGCGTTGGAAAAACACCGTGGCAAACAAATTCGCCGACACAAAATACCAAACGACTTTGCGTTTGAGCGGAGAGGGTCCTCGCTAGAGCCAGGAATCGGTTCGGAAGGGAGTTGCGGGAAGGCCTGTGGAATTTACCAAATTGGAGCCCTGCGGATTATCCGCCCACGCATAGCGCACGGCGACCGGGAATGGAACCAGCGGAGTGGATACGAAGACCGTGTGACCTTCGATCGTGGCCGTGGCGGAGTGAAATACCTGATTCTCTCCGGCTATGACAAATGTTTTGAGCTCACCGCAACGGCTGGCCAGTCCGTCTGCCGCATGGTCGAAGTGGAGGCGAATTCCCTTCCCCTCGACGAAGTGCTCGCGGTAGGTCGGACCGGAAAAGACTATTGGCCGGAGGTATGCCTTCGCGAGCGCGCAGAGGGCGAGCCGCTCCCCCACATCCCTTTTGTTTTTCGGGTGGATATCTGCCGCGTCTCCGATGTCGATGGTGACCGCGAGGGCCGTTCCTGGCTCGTCAAGAACCTGCAGTTGGGCCTCCCGCAGCCTGGCCCAATCGCTTCCCTGCTCATAGTCCGCCGGGGACCGATAATTGGCCAGCTGCACGATCAGAAAGGGAAAGTCCCCCTGGCCCCAGTCCAGGCGCCAGTTCCGCATCATGTCGGCGAGCAGGCTCCGGTATTCGCTCGCGCGCCCGGCGTTCGACTCCCCCTGATACCAGATCGCTCCCCGGTGGGCGAATGGCTGGATCGGAGCGATCATGGACTCGTGGAGGATTGCCGGCGTGTTCGGGTTGCCATCCCCCCACGGCGGCGAAGGCGGGGTGACAATCCCGAGATTGTGCTCGACGCGGCAGTGCCACTCGCCGGCCAGCGGAATTTCGTCATTGGGGCTTCCCCGCAGGGCAATTTTCATCGCATCGGCCGGTCCGACCATGCCGCCTTGGTAAACGAAGGAGTAAACGCGAACTGCAATGGTGGCCTGCCCGGAATGGACCGCTTTCCCCGGGACGCGGTATTTGCGCGGGCGATTCCAGTGCTCCTCCTCAAAGCCTGTCCCTGTGGACCCGATGAGCTCGCCGTTGAAATACGTTGCATCGTGCTTGTCGATGGCACCCAGATGAAGATCCAACTCCTTCCCTTCCCACGAAGGCGGGATAGGGATCGTCTTTTTGAACCAGAACACACCGCTGTAGGAATGGCCAAAGGCCTGCCACGGATTCGGCAGATCAACGGCTTTCCAAGCGGCGGCATCGCGTTCAGCCGAGGCCCACCCCTCGCTTTCGCCCCGGTTTCCGGGGTCGTGCGGAAGGCCACTCTTCTGCATGTCCCCCAGCCCGGACCAATACTCGGGAGATGAGATGTTGGCCTCGTGGCGGGCGAGGGCCCCACGAAAAAACGGGTTCCGGGTAAGCCAGTTCCTGCTGATCCATGCTTCGACGGGTGTCCCGCCCCACGAGGCATTCACGATCCCCACGGCCACACCCAGTTCGTCCCGGAGCTTGCGCGCGAAATACGTGGCCACTGCGGAGAAATCCGGGGCCGCCAACGGCTGGAACAGCTCCCACCTCGCATCAAATCTCGAGCGTCCGCCCAGGATCGCATTCCTGGGCACCGTCAACATTCTCAGCAGGCGGTCGTCGGCAGTTGCCACGTCTGCGGCCCCCTCAGGCCCGAGCATTTGCATCGGCCACTCCATGTTCGACTGGCCGGAGGCAATCCAAACCTCACCAACGAAAAGGTCCTTCGACTGGACGACGCGCCCGAAATCGGGAGCGGAAACCTCCAGCGCAAAGGGACCGCCCGCTGCCATGGGGGGAAGGCGAAGGCAAAAAAAGCCATCTGCATTCGAGCGCCCTTGAACATGAGCGGAGCCTAGACGCGCGTCAACCCGGGTGAGCGGAGGCCCCCACCCCCAGACCGGCACGGGTTTTTCAGATTGCAGGACGGCATGGTCACCGAAGAGCGATGCGATTCGCAGAGGAGGGTCAGTTGGGCTGGGCATGGTTCATTTGTGGTTGATGATTAAGGAATATGGGGCACCGCTCTATCGCTGACTCACCTGGCCCCCTTCAACGATCCGGGCGTATAAGGCACTCGAAGCGAAGGCGCCCGGGCCCCCGAACAAGGGATGATGCTCCAGTCTGCGATTCGCGAAGCGGGAAACCTGAATCTCCAACAACCACTCCCGTTCATCGGGTGAAATCCCGACTGCAGAGCGCGGCAGGCAGGTGATGAGTTGGTAACCGGTCTCTGATGCTTCCGTGGAGGCGGTGATCCGGGTGCAAACCTCCCGGCATCCCGTCCCTTTGACTTCCTGAACGGCCGGGCTCCGACCCGCGAGGTCCGGCTGGATAAAAAACTGCCGGATGGCTGGGGAGCCGGAATTCGCAAAAAAGAACTCGACGCAGGACCCCTCCCAAAAGAGGTCGGGATGCGCCCAAGGCTGGGAATCATCCACCTGAATTTCAAAGAAAAGATTTTCGCGGGAAGCGGCCATCCTCACCCGGGCCGCCGGCGGATCATTTGGCAGAGGCATGGGGCTCATTTTCCGGGCCAGCAATGGCAGGCGCTCAATCGGCTCATCCCCGAAGGGAATTCTGACCGGCGCGCGGCGCATCGTAAGCGGAGCCCACGCCCGAATGGAGTTCCGGATGGATGCGGCGACGATAGCGGCCGGCTTGAAGGCGTTCGGAACAACGCTGACGCTGCGAGACATCTCTTCGCCGGGTGCCAAGCGAAACGGAATCCGCGCAGGAACAAAACGGACTGCCTGGCCAGCATCCGAAAGCAGACAGATCTCGCCGGACATTTCGCGTTCGGCCGCATGCGAAATGGACAACCGCAGTTCCCCGGGGATTGTCTCCTCACCGACACAGGGTGGTTCAACGGACTCGATCTTGAGGCGGGCTTTTGATAGGTCCGCAAAGTCCACCCCTTCGACGGACCGGCTGGCCCGGGCCGGCCGGCCGAGCGCCAGGACAATCTTTTGGCGCGAGGCCCTTTGCCGGCCGGACAATCGAAGCATCCAAAGATCCTTGTCCCCACCTTCCAGCGCTGCGGTGCAGCCTTCGAAGGATTCGATCTCGAGGGATGCCCCCGAGTGAATCCAAAGGGTTCCCGCGCGGGCTCCCGCATCGCTGAACTCGATGGATATGGTCGTCTCAGCAACAGAGAAGGATGCGATTTCGGCGGAGCCCATGCCCATGTGGAGGTCCGAGCCCACGAGTGTCGGCTTGTCGGTGACCGGAGACATCCGGATCAAGCGGCTTCCCCAAGGTGGCAGGCTCTTTTCGATGTGCCCGCTGGATCCCACCCCAAGATATTCTCCGTCCCGGAAACTCCACAGATGGCAATCCCCCAGGCGATCCAGATCCGGAGCGCACAGACGAACATCGCCCGCCGCGTCGCTTGCGTTGAACATCTGCACAACCGCAAAGTCGCCCCACAACCGCTCGGCGATAAAGCCAAAAAGCGACGGATACCATTCCGTTCCCGGTAAAAAGGTTCTCCCGCGCTCAGTTACCGGCGGCGTCAGGATTTCCAACTCGCGAATCGACGACTGATACCCGCTCTTTTGCAGCGGCTCGGATGTCATGACGAGCCCGCCCAGCAGGCCGACAAAACCTTGCCAACTCCTCAGTTGCTCGTTTGTAACGGGACTGGAGGCTCCGGACCGTGGCATCGTGTAAAAGACATCCGGGTCCGCCGCCATGAGAATCCCGTTCGCCGGGCAGGTTTCCGCGACGGCTCGGATCGCGCTCTGAATCCATGGCCACTGGTAATCGGAGTCGGCGCCGATCCGCATCGCATCCACCAAACCGACGACGGCGCGATCCAGCCGGAAGCAGCAGGAGTTGAGGTAGGATTTCTCACCCACCTCCTCTCGGTAGAGGCGGTAGAGGCTCCGGTGGGCCTGGAAGCGGGTGAGCTTTTGATCAAAAAACCGCCCGGGCTCGATCAGGTTGAAGTCGATCTTGAAGTATCGAAACCCCTCCGCCATCGCAGCCCGAAGAATTTTCCGGATGAATTGCCGGACTTCCGGGTGCGTCGGATCCAAAAAATGGAGTGGGTTTCCATGGAAGTTCGTGCCTACGGGCTGACAGGATGATGCTCCAAACTGGAACCACTCCGGGTGCTCGAGATGGAGATTCAGGGAATCATAGACGCCCAGCGGGGCAATCCAAACGCCTGGAGTCGCTCCGGCGTCCCGTATGGCCCGGGTGACGGGTGCCCAACCCTCGGGGAATTTCGAATTCAGGCGCCAGTCGCCCCAGGCTTTCTCGTAGCCCTCATCAATTTGAATCACCGCATGCGGGATCACGGAACGCCGGCTTTCTATCGCCTGCGCGACATCGATCACGTGGCCCGCCGTCACATTCGTGTATTGCTCATACCAACTGCACCAGCCCGTGAAGGCCCCCCGGTGCACGCGCGAGCCGTGCGTCGCCGCGATCCATCGCATCGCGGATTCGGAGGCCTCCCGATAGGGCGCAAAGAGGAACAGGCATTCCTCGGAGGTTCGGCTCTCGCCCGCATCCACCAGAATGTCGCTCATCTCCGAAGCAATCGAAAAGTCATACCCATCGGAACCCTTGCAGATCTCGATTCCCACATCCGACCCGCCCGGTCCAACCGCTGCCAGGTAAACTCCCCGCTCGCCCCTCTGGGAGTAGATGGCAGCGAAGTCGCGAAAGCGCCGCCCGGCTGGGCTGGTCTTCGAGAGGAGTCCGGCGTGGGGAACTTCCCAGCCCCCGGTGGCATTGGATACGAACCATTCCTCCGGGTCCACACGAAGCGCCAGAGATTCGATGATCCCCAATCTGCGCAAGCGGACCGGCCGGTCGGCGAGATTGGTGAAAATCGTCCGAAGCGAAAATCCCGGAAACCGCGCGAGCTTGGTGATCCGCCATTCGAGGCGGAGGCCATCGGAGACATCCCACCGCGCCAGGGATTCGGTTCCTTCCCCGAGCGGGGTCTGGCGGCGGCGCTGGATGGTTGGTTCGGGAGGAACTCCGCGCCAATCCCAAGGCGTCTCATCCGGCCCCAGGAGAAGGTGGAGGCTTGGCGAGCCCCCAGAAAAATGGAGTCCATGTCGATCAATGGCGGGGTCTGCAGGCAGGGGGCTTTTCATAGTGTGAGTTCAGGCAATATTGATGAAACCGAATCCCCTGCTGTTTGTGCCGGGGTCCTCGACGGGATGGAAAAGTACTGTTCGCTGATGCCCGCTTCCTGCCGAAGTGGTGCTTGTGAGCACGATCTCCATGCGAAACTCGCGAGCATCCGGCCTGATGCGAAGAGTTGGGAGCGGAACGGCTGCGACGCACTGGTAATGCCCGTCCCCCCGTTCCCTTTCCTCGATGGCAATGAGGGGGGAGGGGATGATCGCGTTCGCCCCGCGATCCAGCTCGTAGGCTGCCGCAGGAAAATCCGGCGTCGAGGGGCACAAGAAGATCTGTGCGATGTCCGCGTCCGCCGCCTTTGTGAAAAGCTCGAAGCACGAGCCCTTCCAAACCGGCCGGCCGCGGGTGATGCGCTGGTCGCGGACATCCAGCAGCAGGCCAAGAGATTCCGGGCCCATCGCGAACCAGACATCCCCCACGATGGCTCCGTCGCGGATCAGGCGGCAGCGGGTTCCCTTTTCAAGCAGGGAATGGGCCAGTTCAGAGCCGGCCCCGGGAAGGCGTTCCCAGCGCGGGATATCAAGAGATTTCCTTTTGAAGACGCCCAGCACGCACTTGTCCGCACTCGCATTCGTGCTGGCCGACTTGACCACGCATTTGTCAACCCCCTCCGCCATGTGAAACGCAAACCCGGCGCTCCGCGATGCGCCCGGACGCAGATTCGAGAATTCGAGCTCCGGCCTTCGCTCAAATCTCAACCCGCCCTCGGGAAAAACCGCAAGCGTCAATACCCCGGAGGCCTTGCGCTTTCCTTGGTTGGTGAGGGTTAAGCGGAGAGTTCCGGGCTCCTCCTCTTCCAGGCGGGTGCGGAGGCTGTCCCCGCGGATCGCCCGATCAAAGCGGGCCAGCGTGATGCCGATTTCCGATGTTCGATTCCGATCCATCCAAAGCTTCTTGAACGAGCGGCGAAGGCGGCGCAACTCGCCCTCCATCGCCCGGTGCCCGCCTTCCGCGCCGCCGGGAGCCTCCGCGCCAAATTCCAGCAGCTTGCGCGCCGCAAGGGCTGTGGCATCGGCCGCGTAAATCCAATAGGGCAGGACCCCATGGGGATCGGACTCCTGGCTCCGCGAAGCGAACACGTCGCGGATGGCCGCGAGCCGCCCAAGAATCTGCCGCAGAGCCGGTGCGCCCAATCGGCTCGGACCGGTCACGATCTTCCCTTCGTGGATGAAACTCCCCAGATCGCTCTCAAGTTTTTCGAAGAGGGGGTCGTCGGGCAGCGCGAAGAGGAGATCCTGCCAAACACCAGCACCACCGCCAGCCGGGCAGGTGAAGGAGATGTCCCCAAACTCGTCCAGCGCGGAGGCCAGAGCGTCGTCCCGACGACCAAAAAAGACCCGCACAAAGCGGGCGGTAAAGTCGGAGGCATTGGCCTCGACATTCCACGCCTGCTCGGCCCCGAAGAGATACCCGTGCCAGGAGTTCTCCATGAAATTATAGTGTCCGCCATCTCCCCAGTCGGTGTTCAGCAACCCGGCGGCCCCGTGCCTCTTTGCCGCGCTGGCAAAGCCTGCGATGTTCGCACACGCTTGGGGGATTCTCGGAAAGAGGCCCAGCCAGGAGGAAGTGCCCGGACAGGCCAGGAATTTTAAGCCTGCGGCCCGGAAATCCGAAAGCGTGTCAAAGTCATGGCCATGTCCATAGGCCCAGTCCAAGACGGTGACATCCCTCGGAATCTCCGCAGTCAGCTCAGGATACTGGCGGATGATGTCTCCCCAGATCATCAGGGATTTCCCATATATTTTTGCTAGGTCGTTGATCTTGATGATGTGATCCAAATAGACCCTCCCTTTTCCCAATCGGCGGCAGAGTTCATAGGATTGTCCCCAGCCAAGATCGAAGGTCTCGTCGCAGCAGGCATTGAATCGCCGGCTGCTGAAAAGCGGCAGAAACTCCGCGTAGAGGCTGTCGAGAAACGCGTAAATGTCGGGGTTCGCCGGCGAGAGCGACCATCCGGCATGCTCGAAATTCTCCGGCGCGTCGGGCGCAACGTATTTTCCGATCCCCCAATCCTCGGCCAGGGAATGATACCGGGGGAGCTTGAGAACCGTGGAGAGATGGCCGAACGAAGCCAGCGACGGGATCAACTCGATGTGCCGCGAGCGGCAATGCGCATCCAGCGAAAGAATGTCATCCGCACTCAGGGGCGAGGCCCCTTTTCCGATTTCGGGATGCCCGCGAAAAAGAAAGGTGTGCTCGATGTAGAGTTGGAGCTGGTTGATTTTGTAGTGGCTGAGGTTTTCGGCCAGCTCAAAGAGACGCTCCAGCTTTGGCACGCGTCCGCGGCAGACGTCGTAGTAGAGGCCGCGCTCTTCGAGGTCGGGCCAATCATGGATTTCTAAAAAGGGGATTCGTTTTGATTGAAGGATGATCTGCCTCAGTGTTTGCGCGGCGTGGAACGCTCCCGTAGCCGAACCCGCCTCCAATTTGATGCCGGAGGCGTCGATGGTTATCCGATATTCCGCGGCGGCGAATTTCGGCTCGGAGGATAGGCGAATCTCATCCTGGGCAGAGGGGTGCAGGATATGGATGGGCACCCGGGCCTCAACAAAACCCCGCCGCTTTTTCGCGCGGGGGGCGGCGGCATTCCGAAAATCTTTGCACCAGAATGTTTGAATCTCCCTTGCGGCGGGAAGGAGGGAAGCATCGCCGATTCCCATCGAGGTAATGGTAGAAACAGAAAGAGAACCGCTCCCGAGCTTTAGTCTCTGAGGCTGCGGAAGGAGGGATAAACTCATTGTCCCCTCCGGCGTGCGGGCTTGGCAACAGGAACAGCCATCACAAACTTCTTCCGTGGGTTGATGCTCGCATCGATCTTCCAGGTGGCACACTCACGATCCGAGCCCGGCCTGAGATCGATCTGCGTCACCTCCAGTTCGCCCTCAATCACCTCGATTTCCAGCTTGTTTTGTTCGAGCGTGATCGTGCCATGGGCATCGGCCGTTGCAAAAAATGATCGGAAGGGCCTCCGCTTCGTCCGCGGTGCAAATTCCAGAACCTTGTTCCGCTTCGAGTAGCGAAACCCTGAAAATGCCTGAAGCAGTGCAAAGCTGGCCATGGCCCTCGCGTAGTAGTTGCCGCATTCGTATTCATTGTAGGGATTCCTGACCGATCCATCGTGCCGCGAGCGGGTGGCCTTCACGATTTGCATCCCCTCTTTCACGAAGCCCTCGGAGATCAGGTGGGTGGCGACCTGATACTCCATCCCCGTCATCACCTCGTCGCTGTATGGGAATGGAAGCATCGGTTTCTCGCCATTTGGCCATGAGCAAATGAGCAGCCCGGGTTCCTCGCCGATGGCGTAGCCCGGACGTTGCGGATTGCAATGCCCGCGAAGGCTGGCGCGGAAATTGTACCGGTGGATCGATGCGATGCTTGATCGCACTTTGTTGACATCGAGGGGGATCGGAATTCCATAGAGCTGGGCCATCCAGGCCCCGATGATTCCATCCGCAAGGCATCCCTTGCCATATTGGTATTTCGGCCCCTCTTTTCTCAGAATGTTGAGCATCGAAGGGGTCAGGGCGGAGGGGGTGGCAGAGATCAATTCTACGAACGATTGATCCTTCAGGCTACGAAACTCGGCTTTTTGCTCGTAGTATTCTCCGTTGAAAAGTTCTTCGTCCATGTAGAGGGCGCCGGAGCGGGCAAGGTTTACGTAACGCTCGGCATCTTCCTGCTCGCCATAGGCCAAGGCCAGATCATGCATCGCGGAGAGTGCCCCGATGTAAACGCTGGTGCACATCCCGTCGGCCCCCCAAAATTCGATGTCGTAGGTGTTGTGGTGAGGCTCAACCAGAACGCCCCGCCTGTCGGGATCCCACTGGTTGATGCAATACTCGATGCTCTTGCGGGCCTGAGGATAGAGGCTTTTCATCCACGCCTCGTCGCCCGAGATCTGCCAGTCCCGCCAGAGCTTCATGATGCCGCCGAGCTGGCCATCTGCGGCCGCATGGAAGTCATGGGTTGTCGGGCCGTCCGGCAGGGCTGATCGGAAGTTCACATGCCCGCGATCATCCATACTTCGGACGAGCTCCTGCTCGCGCAGCGTCCGCTCCAGTTTCGGGAAGAGGTGGGGGAGGGCCTGGGCATAATTCCAGACGTGCGTGCAGCTACCGTGGCAGCATCCCTCATCGGTAAAGCAACCCTCCCATCCCCAGAGATTCCCATTTTTCTGGCGCAGAATCGTGGGGGATTTCAGGATGGCCAAATTGGCCGAGACCGCGTCGATTGCCTCCCGGGGAAGCGTGGACGAAATAAGCGCCCCGCTGAAGGCAAGCGTCCGCTCGCGAAGCCGCGAATAGTTCTTGTGGACATGGAATGCGACATCCCTGGCGTCGGTCCATCGGGATGTATAAAATGGACTCCATCGGGCAGGAACGTCCTTCTGGTCCTCCGGCTTCACCAATCCGACATCGTAGAGGCAATTCGGGAAATACCATGTGATGACGATGGGGATCACGGCCTTTTCGCCCGGCTCGAGCCTCTGATGAACGAGGATGGACCCGCCATTGCGCCCGTCCATCCCCTCCCCGGTTTTTCCGGTGTTGGGTTCGAAGCTATCTGTTTCGATTTCGCGCCACAGGGAACTCAATCCATCCAGCCACCCGCCGCGCAGCCACATCGCTTTGATTTTCGGAGAATGCCCGATCACCGTGACGGAGGCGCTGCCGAACTTCGCGCTATCGGCCGCATCGGTATTCGTAAAAAGAACTCCTTTCCCCGGCATCGCACGATTTCGCATCCCCTTTTCCCCGTGCGCAGAGTCCGGCACCAGGTGGCTGAGGCTGTAGACAAAATCGAACTCCACGCGGTGCCTGCTGGAATTCTTGAAGCGATATTCCAGCATCGCCGCCGGGATGCCCGAGGCGATGTCATCCCGCGGGATCAGCGGGCTCCAGCCTGTGAGGCTCACCTCCAGCGGGATCGCGGGGTCCGACAGCTTCACGCACCCAAAGGGATAGGCGCCCTCGAACGAGTTTTTCTTAAACCGCGGGAGTCCCTCATAACGCCCCTGCAGGTGCCCGACTCCGTGGAGGCCCAGGTTGTAGATCCTCGCCGCCGGAAGGGGGCCCTCCACAAGCTTTGTGACGGGATGCTTGCCTTTGATGTGAAGGATCCCGAATCCCGCATCGCGACCGTTTCCAAAGCGGTCGGGTGTCGGGCCGATGGATGGCTGGTTCCTGATGGAAAAGTCCTGGAGCCCCCCATGCCCGTTGAGGCTGATCGAGCCGGCCCCGATGCCTCCCATCGGCAGGGCAATCTGGAGGAGCTGGTCCCGTGTGTATCGAAAAGGTGATGGCATAAGGTGTTGAAGAAAACTAAGTGGGTTTCGCGACCCTGGAGGCCAGGGCCTGAGCGATCTCGGAAACGGCTGCCGGGGCGGCAATGTCGCCCCCCAGGATCTGGCTTGAGAGGGAGCTTGGGATCGCATGCTCCGCAAGGCGCCATGCGCGATGCGGCCAGTTGACCTCTACGTCCCGCAGCACCCTTTGGAGGGTTCCCATGGAGAGGTGACCTGAGCCCGCCTCCTGCATGGCCGGGAGCGAGGAAACCCGGAGCGGGAGATTGCCGCCCGCGCGAGCGAATTCCTGTTGGGACTCGCCTTCGGTCAGAAAGGTAGCCAGGCGAAGCGCGCTCTCGTCCGCGCCCGACCTCTCAGCAACCGCGATCACCGACAGGAAAGCCTGGGCTTTCGCTTCCGGGGAGAGGGGGACCGGGACAGCCTCCCAATCAAATCCGGCTTTTTCCAACAGCTCCGAGCAAGTGAAGCTCCAGTGGCGGGCAAAGAGCATGGTTCCCTGAGCGAAGAGTTCCGGAATCTCCGTGTCATGATAAAGAGGAAGGCGGCTGCCCTGGAGCTCATCCATGCAACTTCGGGTCTGTGCCTTGTTTAGCTCCATGCGGGAGTCACTTCCCGCAACAATTCCTCCCGCCATCATGATGAGGTGTTCGAGGCGCGAAATCCCCAGGGTTTGACATCCCCGGGCGAGCACCTTCGGGTGGGCGGCTCTGACCATGCGAAAGAACTCCAGAGGATCGCCAGGCACCTCACAAGGAAGCTTCAGTTCGCGCGCGAGCGAGCGGTTGACGAACAGGTAGGGGACGGTCAAGCCAAACGGCACGGCCCTCGTGCCATCGTCCTCCCGGATCGCGCCGGAGAGGAAATCCGGGAGATCCCTTCGCAGGCCGGACGGGAGCGGGATCTCGATCCAGCCGCACTGCGCTCCAGGGCCGATCGCATCCAGAATCTCCGGGGTCGTGTGAACAACATCTATCTCGCGGGTGTTCAGAAGATCCATCAGGTGCCCGTCACTCGGCGTCAGAATTTCCGCCTCGACCCCTGTGAGCGAATGGAAGCGCCCCATCACATGGCGCCACGCGGCCCGCGAGCGCCTGGTGCAGTCCATCGTGTAAATGGAAATCGTCCGCTTTGGCTGGAGCGGAATGTAGAACTCGATCGCGCGTGAGGAGTGCAGGCGGTCCTCTCCCGCTGATTCCCGCAAAGTCTGCCCGGCGCCAGCCGGACATAGGATCCGCTCCGGTTGCGCGTCTCGATCCAACCGCGCTGCTCCAGGACCGCTTTTGCGGATTCGACGCTTTTCTGGCCCACCCCCAGGATCTTTTGAAGTTTTTTGACCGAGGGCAGGCGCTGTCCGACCCGCAGGCGTCCGGAGCGAATCCACTCCTCGAGTTCGCCGATCACCAGCCGATCCGAACCGGTCTTTGATGGCATCCACAGCTCCCTCGAGGAGCGGGGGCGGTGCCGGGGGGTCAGAGAAGCGTGAGGCATTGATTTTTCCATGTCTTGGCAATGAGTTGGAACCCCGCGTGCGTGGGGTGGATCCCATCGTAGCTCCAATGGGCCCCACCGGTTTCCCCTGCTGCGCTGTCGAAGATCTGCTGCAGCGGAACGAACACGGCGGGGCATGCGCTTGCGATGCGCCGGATGGCCGCCTGCCGCGGGGCAAGGTGGTCGCGCCATTCCGGTTGGACGCCGCCGACCGGAAGCAGGAACGGCTCCATGAGAATGAGGCGGGTTTCCGGGCATTCGGCGCGAAGGGAGTTCAGGAGCCACTGATACGTCTCCTCAAAGTGATCGTCGGTTGAGCTGCTGACACCCTCCATGGGAGCCAGGGTGTCGTTGACCCCCACGAGCAGGGTGAGCACATCCGGGCGCAGGGTGATCGCATCCTCACGCCAGCGGGCCTTCAGGTCATCAACCCGGTTTCCGCTGACGCCCCGGTTCAGGAAGACCCATGGGCGATCCGGGTGCTTGCAGGCCAGTTCGGAGGCCAGAAGGAAGACGTAGCCA
>Ga0247832_1003988_pt1 | contig 19190 bp, 14 predicted proteins | sample LaCruzMarch2015__10_FD_192407 | JGI IMG/M metagenome (GOLD analysis project Ga0247832, IMG submission 192407) | Freshwater microbial communities from meromictic Lake La Cruz, Castile-La Mancha, Spain - LaCruzMarch2015_4m | ecosystem: Environmental > Aquatic > Freshwater > Lake | place: Spain... | reverse complement strand
TCTGGAAGACAAAGGAATCCTCGTATTTGGAAAATAGTACGTAAATAGGTGGCCGCGCCGAAATATTTTTGAGCGTTACGTAAATTAATGGGAAATATGAAAACACTTTTGAAAACACATTGTGTTTTCACCAAAACACACTGTGTTTTCATCAAAACACATTGCTACACCGCCCGCTTGTCTCGGCTGAAAAATAATGGGCGCGGCTCGCACACTTTGCAACGATACGATCATTCATATTATTCATTATTCATCTATGCGCCGACATTCAGAGCGGCCACCATGACGCGACGCAATCTACTTCATCGGCGGACTCAGCGGACTGGTCTCGTGGCGGCGCGGTGGTCGTGAGTGGCTCCGCTGCGTGAGAAGACATTGTTGTTGCTGTTGTTGTATGTTATTGTTATAGTCCATCATTCCTGCTTTAGTATGCCAGACCACGTCCACTTACTTGGTGCCACTACTCGTGGTGTCGGTTTGCCGACGGCGGTCAGCGTATTATAAGTGGGATAGACACTATTATTGTCGTTGTGTCGTTTAGTCCATCATTGCATTACGTCTAGTTTCACTAATGAAAAATCTCTGCCCGTTTTCTCATCCATCGAATAGGATAACAACACAACGCTGACGACATCACAGTAGCATCTGGGACCGTAGATGGCCTTTGAGGGTTAGGAGTGTCAGTGGAGAAGGTGGGGGGATGTCGCGTATACATTCAATGACAAACATCGGCCGTATTCGTGTATGGGAGGTCTCTGACCACTCATTGTACGTCTCCAGCCTGATTAATCAAAGCAATGTGCGATGGCGTTGGGGAGCATGTTTGGAAGGCAAACGTATCGTCGTCGGATGATGATGCTCCCAACGAAGAATCATTTGGACGAGCGGCGCCATCCTCGACGACGACCGAGGCCGGATGACGACATAGAGGGCCAACGAGTTCGCGCGAAATACACATCCTTCAACGTGCAGCCATCTGCGTCGTCTCGGCGACAATGACGATGATTTCTGTTCATCGTCTCCCACAGACGACGATGAATGCGGCGCCACGGACGGCGACGACGATAATGACGATGGCTGTGGCCAATGCAATGATAGTAGTGGATGACGACGACGATTCGACTAAGACCCCAATCGTTGTTCGAATCGATACGCGAAAAGCGAGCGTACTATTAACGATAATAAGGGTGGTAGCGGTGGCGTTACGTCCCTTTCGGGTGCCGGGGAGGAGGTCTATTGAGCTTGCTATAGGCCCACCGTGGATCAGGTTGCCGGTCGATCGCTTGGTGAACCCTCACTTTTATATGATGCCGACATGGCTATCGCGACAATACACTGTGTATGGGGCATGGGTTGGTAGCACCCATCAAAGAAGTGTAAGTAAACAGTGTGGATGTCATTTAACAATCAACATTTACTAACATTATAAAGCAGTACCATCTATAATACCATACACCTGCTCGTCTTCTTCGTTCCTCTTTGTAAACAAGCCTTTGACTAACCTCTCTTCTCTTTAACAATTTGATCCCTCCTCTCGTGTCGGCTCGCTTCAGCAGATGACTTCCGCTCATCACTTATTTTCTTGGCACTACTGCGCTTATTCTTGAGATCACCTTTCCGTCGTTGAATACGATCAGAGTACACTACCACTGCCCGAGACTTGGCTGGAGACGGATCTTCCTCAACAGGAGCAGGAGAATTGACGCCGGCCTGATATGGGACGAGGTCCATTGGAATTGGAGCCAGAGCTTCTTCAACAATAGACGATGTACCTTGGGCATCTTGAATAGTTGGTTGTACTCTGCCATCGATGACACCGATGAAATTATCATCAATATAACCTTTGAATTCACTCTCAAAAGTATACAACTCCGACTGAAGGCTTATATCAGTTGTGGTTGTTGTCATTTTTGTGGTTGTGGTTGTTGTGGTTTTTACCTCATTGTTGTTATAGGTACCTTTGGCTTTGACGACAGTAGATACATTACGTTGAGTATAAGGAGGAGGAGGGTATACATCACTTGAGAATGTGGTCATTTCCTTCTTCTTAGGTGTACACCCTGTCACTTTGTTGGTAGTTTGGGCTTGGTCGCCCATAGTAGTAGTACCTTGATTAGAGGGACCATAGAAGGGTTGATTGATAGTTACTTGATTAGTATCGGAGGATTGTTGGGCGACAGTAGTAGACTCATCATGGCAAGGACAAGGAGGGTCTACTTTATTTTGAGACGGAGGTAGTTCCTCCTCCATCGCATCAGCACTGTCATCAGCAACATCTAGAAGTACACAAAAGAGTAGCTTATAATAGTTAGATTTTACGTGTTAACATCAAACATGAAATAGCATTGAATGCAATCATAACATAAAACTAGTTCCCACCTCCTCTCGGTGGGCTTTTCCTTGCCGCTACCCTGGCCTTGTGTGCGTCTTGTATTTCTTGCTGGGTCCTCTTGGTTGGCGTCTTCTTCTGTTCTGTCGTGGTCGTGCGTACTCCTTCTCCAATAGGAAATATCCATGAGACATAGAAATCATAGCTTGTACCCTCGGTTCCATCATCATCAATGATGTGTGTCCTCTTCACATATCCGTAGTGGCGGTGAAGCTCTCCATTACGGTTTGGGTGAAGTTCTCTCTGCCAGGTAATGTTGGAGCCAGTCATAGGGACACTCAGATTGGGACGACGATTTGAACCAACATTCGCCACGACCTCATGGGGGAGCTTGAGTAAAACATTGCCCGACTTACCCACAACGTGATCCTTATTGTCCTCCGTCCCAAGTATATATAGCATTCGATCAACCCGTTCATCATACCTACTCTTAAACTCCGTGTTGCCGCCATTCTGCTCTTCAATACTGCTTTCAATTGCAGATTGAACGTTCGATAACTCATCGCCAGAAGAAAATGAATTGGAGATGGCACCATATGTGTACTGAAGAGTTGTCGGATTGATAAACCTGAGTCCAAGATCGAGCCTATCCTTAGGGTGAGGAAGCTGCTTTATGATCTGCGCATACCTGTATGATACTAATCCACCATTATCGGCAGGAGCAATATTCGTTCCTCCAGTGAGGAAGATAATGCCATGAGGATTCAAATGTTGGCGAACAGACTCAATAAGAACATGTGCTGTCCCCGTCATGCTGCGGCTGCTGCGGCTCGTGCTGAGGTTAACTAATGCGGTACTTATTTCATTAACAGCCGGATCATTGTTCGTGTTAGTGAAGGATAATTCAGCATCGTCAACGTCGCTGTCATCATCATCAGTACCGTCGGAGTCGATTTGAGAGCCTCGACGTAATGCTTCCCTCCTGTTCATTAGTAATGAGATACTTTCGTCTAGTGTAATGGCGGAGAGAAGATGCACTAATGCGTCGTCTGGTACAGATGGGCGACGTCCCTTCCTAATATAATATTGCAATCGCCTGTTGGCGTATGGACGACATGGATGAGGAGGAGCAGGGAAAATCAACTGGTCAGTATCTGTGCATCGGATTGTATTCATAATCGTCACAAATTTTAGGATTTTATGTCCCTTTGCTTCTAAGTACAGATCAACAAGAACTTGGTGCAATTTCACGTCCCATCCATCAGGTAACAATAACGCTCGTGTCATGGTATGATAATAACAGCCATGACAATGATAGGATTACTCACTTACTGTAATGATTGTGGGATGAGAGCACGTACTCATGGTATGGTGCGTTACAGTTCAACGTGATTAATTTTCAACGCCCATGTTTCTGCATTTCACACGATGCAATCGATTCATCAATACAATCATTCTTGGGTTATTGATTTCCAACGCCCATGTCTCCATTCTAACCAAGATCAGACCATTCAAAGCGAGGGCATCATCCGACCATTATCCAAAAGAGAAAACGAGAACGAGATGAAGAGACAGGGCAGTTGATATGCAACAAAAAAGCGCGAAATCTACACAATGAAACTTGCTTCTGGCGACTCGAGCGGTCTCTTCGTCCCTCGTCTGTCATCTCCACGTGGTCGTCCTCGCCGTCGACCTCGTAGTCATCGTCTCCGTACTTGTTGCCAAAATTGGAAATAGAGAATGAGATACACTAAGTCAATCACCGTAGGTCCAGGGAGGCTTGGACTATCAGTTACAATTGTTTCTGGTACCATTTGTGGTGCAAGGATTGATGCTATCCGTCCGGCCTGCGCATTTAGTGACAAGGTTGCTATTGGTGATATCATTGTGGACATAAATGGTAAATGTGTGAGGACAAAAGAAGATTTTTCTTTGGAAGGAGTACATGGAGGGAAACTCCTCATTGTTTCTGGAATGACTGCCTCATCCGGAGGCAAGACTACTCCTCCTCCTTCAACATTAAGCAAGACGAACAAAAACCAACGCTCCAAAAAACTTGATGTTGACGTTGTTCGCGTAAGCGACAAAGGACCGCAACATGCTAGCCCTCCTCCGAGCCCTTGGAAGACTGGAAAAACCAAGACAAGAATAATTGAAGCACTGAAAAATGAAAAATCGGACATCCACTTGTTAATTGGTATTCGCAATTCTTCTGGATACACTAATGTCAACTACGCAAAGATTCGAGAGAGATATGCAACTACGATGCACGATATGAAACATTTCCGTCCCAATGTCAAAAGGCTATTAGAAAGTATGATAACGATGACAGGACCATTCAAAGAAACGGTCAAAGCGAGAAGTGAAATAGAGCCGTGGTATACTAGTAGTAAGAAAACAAGTCTTGCGTACACACTTCTACACGATTTGTACCGCTTCAACGCAAGTGAAATAAATTGTATGACGGCTGAGCAAATATGGTCTTCTCATCCTCTATTCAAGAGGTACAAGCTCAACGACTTCAAAAAATACAATGCAAATATGAAAAAATTGGTTACAAAGAAGGAAACTGCTGCATCAATGGAAAATGAAATCTACCTGGAGGATATGCAAAACCATCAAAAAAAGCTTGTAACCTGCCGAGGTACTCCATTTTGGAATACTCATGCAGCTAAAACTCTCCTCACCGAGGATGTTAAGGCAGGCATTGATAGAAGTATGAAACCAAAGATATTGTGGGAGTCGAGGGTGGAGTACCAAGCATTTCCATACGATCACTTCCGTAAGCGAATATATGAGATAAGGTCAAAGCAACTTGCAGCACCGTATTGGCAAGTCAAACGGAATAAAAATGGACGGGAATTACACCGCTTGGAGACAAATGAAATGAGAAAAGTGTGGGCTTTGTCGCGGCTATGATACAATCATATAATAAATGTACAAATTAGAAAAGGTTATATGGGCGGCTACGAACAGAGGCGGATGATATAAATAATGACCGTTATTTCCGCAGAGAAATTGTAACTCACTATTAAAAAAGTTGATCTACTAGTTTATTCTGTACATCATTACCAATATCCATCTTCCAACAAACTAGATGCATACACACACAGACACACAGTTAGTCATCTAACATACTTCAAATGGAGGATGGCCGTTTTCATAGTCATATTGACGAATAACAGCAATTGCCTCAACCACCATCTTATGCAGTTCCATCCTCTCCTTAGTTGTCTTTCCGTAAGCAAAACGGTCTCGAAGAATCTTCCAATCCTTAAGACCCTTAAAAAATGTCTCTTGACGAGCGCAAACTCTTCCAATGAATTTCTTGAGTCCCTTTGCGTGCTCATCTTTCCATACAGTTAACTTGTTGGGTTCTCCATTGTAGCCACTATCGCCAATCATTCGCTCGCCATCCTTCAATTTAAAATAGACTGCCTTATGGTCCCAGTTTGCCTCCTCGACTTCCTTTTCTCCTCCACGGAATATTGTTATGTCATGCACTGCCGGTGGGAATGGTCCTCTGAGTGATACAACCTGGGGCCCGAAGATATCAAGGCAAGCTTCATATTTCTATTGATCATCGTATTGCAGCACACCAAGTTGTTAGAGTGGCAGGAGAAAAGGAAAATTCATCAGTCTCATACAGACTTACCAGACCACTAGAGTTGCTTTTGTGATCAAACCATTGACCGCTTGGGGATAAGCGAAACTCATTGGTGGTGAAGTTGCTACAGTCAATACTAGCCTTAAACTTGTGATTGCATTCAAACCTCCATTTGATCTTCTTCTGCTTGAGAGATTGAATCATCTTAGCATACTTTTTGACAAGTGGTCCGAGAGTTTCTTCACAGCACTGCCACCTTCCACCCAGGACTGAATGTTTGTCGTTTAGAAAGAGCCAGTTGAGAGTTATCAATCCTTCTTTGTATTTGAACGATGGGTACTTGTCTCGTAGATCCTTGAATAGTGGAACAATGGTGGTTGGATCCGGGCCATAGAATGACTTGAACCTTTTCATGTTACGATCAATATTGCAACTAATCTGCCTTTTTGTGTCATAACCAACGTAACACAAGCCAACTGAAAGGATATCAACATCTGTCAATATATTTATTTCGTTGTGCATAGCTGCTATGTTTCGGGTAGCATGATGGCTGCCCAGAATTGGATTCGCAGATTTAGACCCGCTCTTCTGCTTTGTTGACGATTTTAATGCCCGTGATGATTTCCTTCGGGGGACGATCATTCTCCTTCTCACCAACGCTCAATTCTGTTTAATTCTTTTCGTCCGCCTCTGCCTCTGCTCTGCCTTCTCTATGTGAGAGATGACGATCGTTGCTGGATGTAACTGACGACCAACAAAGGGAGGAGTAGGATAGACTCCTCGGAGTAGGGATTGACGAAGATGCGGGGGAGCGGTGTCAAGTTTGGGTGAAAACACAATGTGTTTTGGTGAAAACACAATGTGTTTCAAAAGTGTTTTCATATTTCCCATTAATTTACGTAACACTCAAAAATATTTCGGCGCGGCTACCTATTTACGTACTATTTTCCAAATACGAGGATTCCTTTGTCTTCCAGGAGGAGGTGGCAGGTGAAAAGGGCCGCTCAAGTTCCCGCCACCCTCTAAAGCCACCCTCTAAAGGGAAGGGGGATAACCAGATGATCAGTTTCTTGCATAAGTGAATTTGGAAGATCTGGAAAGTACATCTGGCGCCTGGCGCCAATCAATAATACTGGCTACTGGCTATTCGCATGGCCTAGAGGGAGGCTTCAAGACTGAGACGTCTTCAACAAACCACTTATCCCAGTTGGGCAAGAATAGATGGGCTTTAAATAGCTTATGTTTCTCTAGACTTAGTCTAGAGAGTGCTCTCTTCTCTTGTGGTTCCGACTGCAAAGCTATTTGATTGAAAGATCCTCGGCTATAAGACTCTGTTTTCAGGTGAAAAGGTCTAGGAGTATTAATTCTTTACCTAATTTCTTAAGTTGTATTGTATTGTATTGTATTGTATTGTTGCGGCTACCACATTTTTAATATTCCTCCTTTTCGGATCGATGACGATACCGATTTGGACATTTTTTTTCATCATTTTTGCAGTATCCTTCTTTTCGTTGCTCTTCTTGGCAGGTGGGATTGCGTTTTTTGGTGAAGCATCCACCTTTGCACCCTGTTGTCGACGTTTTTGTAATTCCTCTCGACGATCCTGACTCATTTCTTCGTTCGACTTGAACCAGCCTAGCCACGAGGGAGGGAGAGGAAAAAAGGCGTTACTAACAGCAGTAGTGAGTAGTTGAACGGTGGTAGTTGTAGGAGTCTTGGCCGTACAGCTCGGCGACGAATAAGCAAAGTCCGTGAGTATGGTTTCTCTGATCTAGTTCCCGCCAAAATAACAAGGCGGATCCCCTATCGTCCGCAGCAACGGAGAAGAACGGACATCACAAAATCTCCAACAACGGCAGTAAAGTCACCATGAGCTGCTGTTGCTGCGGGTGCTGTCCACCAGCAATCGGTGCATTATTCTATCTTTGGGTACGTAGTGGGTTCTCGAAGGGGTCTGTGGCCGGTGCGTTAACATTCTTCCCCCCCGACCCACCCATGTATAAATTTACTCGGGTGGATAAGGATGGACGGATATTGCCAGATGCTGATGATGTCATTGTTGACGACGACAACAAAGCTAAGGGTGGTAAGAATACAAAGAAGAAGAATGATGATGATGTGGAGGGAGAAAAGTATGATGATGATGATGGAGACGTCATTGACGAGGATGATAGTGACCTTGGTACGTTCGAAATTGACACCAAAAAAGTATTATCCAATGGTAACAACACCACTGCTACTGCGAATAATGTCAATGCAAAGCACAATAGTAATGGTACAACAAATCATTTGTCCGCGTCGGATGTAGCCGAGGCACGGAAACTTCAACGGAAACAACAGGAGGAACATCAACAACGTCAACGCGATGCCGCCTCACAAGATCCCATCGTAGCAATGACAGAACGTTCGAAGCGATTACGACACCGTGCACGACATCGTGTCAAGGTTGATACCAATGATGCCAAAACAGGCGTGACATATCAATTTACTCCTAATACTGTATTATTAGGAGGATCTCCACCGTCGTACAATGGTACAATCCATGCTATGAAGATTGGTCCACAGAAGAAAACTGGGACATACATCGCGGCATTATTATACAAACTCCCATCCAGTGAAACTACATCCTCCACCAAGACGATAGTATATAGTCATGGAAATGCTACTGACATAGGTGCCATGGCAGGATTGCAATGTATATTATCTAAGAATTGTAAATGTCATGTACTAGTATATGATTACTCTGGATATGGTGAAAGTGGGGGAATACCCATGGAGGCCAATACATATCGTGATATTAAAATGATATATGAATATGTCGTATCTAATGTGGAATTAACTAATGGGGACGAATCGAATGTTATATTATATGGACAGAGCGTGGGTAGTGGACCAAGTTGTTATTTGGCATCCAAACGTCCAAATGTCGGTGGACTAGTATTACACAGTCCATTCACATCGGGCATGCGAGTATTGACACCCAGTCGTGCATTGGCATGCTTAGATATATTCCCGAATATTGATCGTATACGTAATGTCAAATGTCCAGTATTTATTATACATGGACGGAATGACAAGGAGGTGGGATTTGAACATGGATTAGCATTACAGTCCGCCGTACCTGTTAATTGTCAAACTGATCCATGGTGGGTACCAGATAAGGGACATAATGATATTGTAGACGGGTCGGGGATTGTGGAATATATACGTAAGATGAAGAAATTTATACAATCGTTGGACTAATGTCTGGTGGGGGGGGGATGGTGTAGATGATGTCAAAAAAGTGAAATGGAGTAGGAGAGATTACGTAATGAGAATAAAGGAAAGTGAATGGAGAAGAGAAAGAAAAAGAAGTTTCGGTGATCACAATAGAATAGTCAAGATACTAGTACAGACTTTGTTTGATTTATGTATAGGTAGTTGCACTCAGATTTTGTCCTCACGCCTCGGGAGCATTGATATTTTGTTAGACAAAAGTTGCTTTCATAAATTAAGCATCTGGCACACAAATCAAAACCACATGTATAATATATAATATGGAGGGGCAGGGGTGAGGACGTAGTTAAACTCCTCCGTCCTCGGACTTCACACCATCATCAACTCTTCCACTACTACCCGTCGTCAATGACGCGACCCCACCTCCTCCTCCCACACTCCCCGACTTGACATTATGATAGGAGACACTTGCCGAGAACCATGCATTTGGATGATTCCCCACACCATCTAAACTTACACTGCCACCTTGCTGCTGTTGACCTCCTCCTCCGGCGGCTAATGATAGTACACCAGGATGGACAGTCTCAAAGTGCTTCGTGCATGCCAGTTGATAATTCCCCTCACGTTTGTATGACATAATTGCCTCCCGCTCTACTGCCGTGCCAATTTTCAATGACCCTAATAATGCATTAAGACTAACATCATCATAATGCTTATAGGGACACCCATGATGCTCGGTCCCACTTTGGGGAGGGGCACCCAATATAATCTTCATACAATTATAGGGTGTGTAAGTGGCACGTTTGCCCTCTTTGCCGTGTGTGTGTCGTATACTGTACGCATATTGCTTATTGAATTGTTCATTCGTCATTATACGCGTAAATTCACGTTGGAAGTATAATGTGTGTTCCTCAAGGCTCATACCTGCACCCTTGAGGAATAATCCGTACTGTAACCGTCCTTGATGCTTTAATTTGTGATCACGCTGTAGACCACGATGGAGTTGACGCATACATAGTGGCATTGATTGGGTTGACATGGCATCCACATTTGACGATGTTAATGCATTGTCGGTATCAATCCCAAAGGATGTAGCATCCCGTCCACCTGGGCCGGTGTAGGCTGAATTCATACTTGTTAATAGTGGTCCAATACGTGATGCCTCGTCATGTGTCACGACCTGGCCGAACATGCCACTGGCATAGGCTAGACTACGCGAGAGTGCACTACGGAATTTTGCCACGATGATACTCACGACCCGGTCAAGTGGGACGTAGGCATACCCCTCAGCAAGATAACATTGTCGTCGTCCAATTAGTTCCAGTGCTTGAAGGAAGGGTACACGATAATATTCGGTGGTATGATAGTCGACCGGATTGGTACCAGTAATACATAACAACTTGTCACGTAAGCGTTCCTTGTCAATGTTGCTTACCCGATCAAGATCAAAGTCATTCTGACGTAAGAATTCACGCAATACATCATTACCCCCCTGATTCTTGCCTGCAACACTACTCTTGGAGATGGATTCCAATCGATGACGGAATAATAAGCATTCCTGTGTTAAGAACCAACGTCGTAAATCCTCAGTGCGACAATATGCCGCACGTAATATAAAGTGTGATGCAATATCCATCTTGGTGGTTAGTTTGAGATTATTACTTTTGATAATAGTATCCAATTGTGATCGGAATATATCTGGTGTTAGATTCCTTGTTTTCATTTCTTCAATTTTTCGCAACACCTGAATAAGAAGTATGCATGTTCATGTAATATATTTGAGCAACGGCATGAGTGTTGAATATTTTGTAGTAGGTAGGTGTGGGTGACACAAGGACAAGTAAAAAAAATGACATGATATCTTGTATATATAATCGATGTCATTCATAGCAGCAAGCAGCGCCTCTCAGCATATAAGTCATCGACATCATCATACACATTGACATTACAACAAACGGTGATATTATGGAAGAAGAATGCAACAAACCAAACAAATAAAGAAAAAAGTGTATCTACTTACTTTTAATCGAGATAATGCATACTCCTCAAACTCGTCCAAACTTAATTCAAACGAGGGTATATCCAGGTACATATCCACACCACCTCCTGCGTCTCCTCCTCCATGGCTGCTGTTGCGCAGCTTGCCATTATTACCGCCATCGATGGGACGAGAGGCTCGTACAGGACCGGCAACGTTCATGATGATTGAAGCACACTAAACAAAATGAGGAGAGGTGGGCCCGCCATAAAAATGGCGCAGTGTCCCTTTCGGGTTCGTTCGTTGTGACTCTCATAGTTGAAGATGCACCGTCATGTCGCCGATCGTGCCCATCAAGGGAATGACGACAGGGGGTAAATGGCGCGCATTTTGCCTTGATTTTTCGCGGTCGACCACTCAAGACCTTCGCATTCTCATTGTGACAAAAAATCAACTGCCAAACGTTCTCAAGAACGTTCGATCCTGGTCGATCAGATTTCTTTCAGAAATTAAACTTCGCACGAGAACGTTTGGCAGTTGATTTTTCGGTGCGAAGGTCTTGAGTGGTCGACCGCGGGTCAGGCGCGCCATTTACCCCCTGTCGTCATTCCCTTGGTGCCCATCAACAACGATGTTTGCCTCTCCGCCTGCACTCCTTGATGCCTCATTATTCTCAGTTGTGTATACTATATGACCAACGACGAAGTGCAGCAGCCGTAGCAACGCAACAACAGCAACGACAAAAGAATATTATGGTAGGACGCAGCGCTTCTTCCTCTTCGACAGCGGCGGCTACATCATTGGCACTTCTTGGTTTGTCTGTGACATTCCTACGTTGGTGGAATAATGCGAATAATAAACATGATCATCCGTTGTCTGCATTATTTCCGCGAAGTGAAGGAGGAGGAGGTGAACGGTTAAAATCATTATCAAAATGGTGGCCTATAATTGCAATTCAACGATGGATGGAACGGAATAGTAGAATAAATTCTACCACGATTGCCGATGACGAAGAATATAGTAATAACGAAGTGCATAATGCCGTTGTAGAAGTAGTAAATCATCAAGGGTCATGTCACTGTGGTTCGATTAAATTTCAATTACATGGACCACGAAAATTACGTGCTATTGATTATTCTTCTTCGTCGTCATCATCATCATCACAACCAATATCATTACGAAAAAAGAAGATGGGACGACGACGACCAGTCTGCTTCTTTTCAACATCAATACCCATTTCTGCTGATAAATTTCAACTTATTACTGGTCAAGAATGTATGAGATTTTACTACGAGGATGACATCAATAACACTACTACTTCTTCCAATGACTCGTCTTCTTCCATTACGTCGGATCATCAATCTCCTCGTCGTGAGCAAGAATACTATCACGGCAAAAATAATAATACCACCCCCAACAGCAATGATAACAATGAGGCACTGGGAGCACATAGTTTCTGTAGCAATTGTGGCGTGCATGTATTTTATGCTGATCGGAACTCTGGACGGTTAGAGGTGAATGCCAATTGTATCATTGGTCAAGTAGGTGGGGATGATGGAGAGAGAGTATCAATTACAGTAACAACAACAGTGATGACACCTATAGTTAATAACAAAACAGGTTTGTCATACTCGTTACTGAATACCAAAAACGAACCCTTGTTGGCGTTGGCAGGTGCAAGCTTTATAGAAAGTCTAGATTATGACAGTGCTAACAAAAACAACAGCATCAACAATGATTTATCAAATACTGATCAGTGCACCAGTAGCAGCAGCAATAACAACAACAAGGAGTTGTCTGTTACCTCGACTACAGATCCAGAATCATCCTATTCCACAGCAATTATGATGGATGGAGATGATACATCATCGATGGGATCACAGTCGGCGACTAGTGCCTACTTATCATTATATCACACGTCACAACACGTTGTGCCAGCATCCCCAATAGCTACTTCACATGACCGAACAACAACAACAACTGCAATAATGGGGGCAGGACCGAGAATACCATCATCTAATCGATCAGTTAAGACACTGCCTCCACGACTTGGGGGTGGTATTGGTACTACTACTAGTGGTGGTGGTTGGTCGGTAACATCCTCTGATGACTTACTATTTAATTATGATGATGATGATGATGGTGACGAAGAACACACAAGTATATCACCCAGGATGAGAGACCGTATGATGAAATACCTAAAACGTCATATTGATCCAATCCAGGAAGATTAAGACAAATGATTTAGGAGAGAGGGGAAATAGTGTACTCTTGCCTGTAGATGATGTTTGAGGAAGTTTAAATTCACTGTTTTATTAGAGGAATAATAATTGTTTGTCCTTCAATAAGTCAACTCCTTATTCTCAAGTTCATGGGCATTGTTGTCCATTTGGATGAGCCCTTGCGAAAGCCCTTGCGCACCATGGGCACGACCATGCCAGGTTTGTCGGCGGAGCCCCTAATCTGCAATAGGACTGGCTTCATTTGTGGTAAATATGATCAACGTGAGGTTACAATCAACTTCATCGTCTATCTCAACAATATTGATAAACCAAATTGCTATGTTCAGCTTGTATCTACGTACAGATACAGTGGCTATGTTGAAGAGACTCAACAAGTAAGCTGGTATGAAAATCAATCAACCTGGCTTGGGATTGCGTTGAGACTATACCAAGATACAATTGGTTCGATGGTATTGGTTGGGAAGATGCTGATTGGGACTCTTATTATGATGGAAGTGCTGGTGATTATTGAACTTTCAGTCAATGCTATGTTTGTTTTCTGAAACCAATGTTGTCGAATTCTGTTATTGTTTATAGACTGAATAATATTTGTTGCGAGCGCATTAATACTGAATATTCTGCCTAGACAGGAGAGATGATATGAACATCACTGGGCAGAATACCATTTTCAGATATGTGCTTCATTGACAAATTCACTATCGAGGAAATGCTTCAACATAATAAATTACTCTATAATATTGTTAACTATGAAAAATATATTACGTGTCTAAACTCACATTGACATTGTTCCGATCGATATTTCGTCACAGTCAACATTGACAATCGACATTGGCACTCTATTCATTTTAGAAAGTAGAATGGGCTCGCAAAGGGAGCAAACCTTCATCATTGCGCCACTGTCTCCTCGAATATCGTTTAACGTCGGAAACAGACTTTGTCTTAGCGATACATTACAGCACCGATGACACAAAGATCTTCCACAGTGCGTACAATTTTGATGTCTAGCAAAATAACCGAACTTTGTCCTACAATGCATACACCGATGTCTGCGGGGTGCAGGAATCTGAAGGGATGTTAGTTCCGATAATATCCGATGAAGATCTGGTAGGTCTTCAATCATATCCAACGGTAGGACATCATCAGACCCTATATCTGTCCATGTAACCTCCCACTTAGGAGGTTTTTTCCATAGCATATTAACTTGAGCACCATGTCTCACGAGTAGGACTGCCGCGTCAATATCTTGATGGTATACCACCAAATGCAATGCTGTACACCCGCTTAGTGATGTCGCATTCGGGTCCGCCCCATTAATGAGCATTAGACGTAATGCTTTATGATAATATTCACACTGTCTGGCACCATGATTGAAGCAAAATAAGTGTATTGGTGTCTGTCCTCTGTTATTGGGAATGTTGAGATTCGATCCATGCTCAATAAATAGTGATATAAGTATACCCGCATCGTCGTCAACGAGTGATACGGCATGGTGCAGAGGGGTGTTGCCGTCTCTATCCTGATAGTTCAAATCAGGAGTGGCTGGGACCTTCGCTTCACACAGTAGTTTGGCAATTGGACATCGAAGCGAGCCCAAACTGTTGACGAGGTTGGACTGTGCATGTGCAACCATATGCAGTGGTGTCAGCCAACATGCATCATCTGCATTATTGACGTTGGCTCCATGTGACAAGAGATTTTGAACTGAGTGATAATCTCGCCGTTTTACTGCCAAGTGTAGAGCACATACTCCAGTTCCGTTTGGTATATTAGGATTCATACCACCCAAGAGAAGAATTTGGGTCATCTCAGGAGAACCTGCATAATGCAGTGCAGTGTTGCCCGAATAATCTTGAGTATTTGCAACTGCACCGTGGAGAAGGAGAATTTTTGTACACTCAAGATTGGAGTACTGGACTGCAACGTGCAGTGGCGTTCTGTGTGTCCAATGTTATAAGCGAAGAATGTAAATTTACCGTGTAAACCATAAGTATAATACGACAATAAGTGCGATGAACGTACCTTCCCCTCGAGTCAGCAGAATTAATACCCAGCTCAATGCATGATGAGTTCCTAATCTCATCCAATAACATGTCTTTATCATCATCCAATACTGCTTGATGAAATGGAAGTTGTTCTGATATGACACTATCAAAGAATGATGAATCAGTTGTTTGAATGGGTGTTGAATATGTAAACTCATCAGTATTGTCTATTGTACTACCAGGGTATGAAGTCTGCGAATATTCCATTGGAGGTACATCGTCTAAGTCTAGCATACTTAGAGAATTTGCATGAAAGCCATAATTGGTAGATGCATCGAAGTCCGTCGAAGTGAAATGAACGGGCATATTGAGTGGTGATGACTCATTGACTGTAACTATCGATGGAAGCGTCGACAGACGCATTGAGTCAACCATTTGTCGAAGGGTCCGTAGTTCTTGGTTCTTCTTTGCAATCTCCTGCGACAGATTGAGGATTGTATCTTCCTGCGTGGGTTGCTCGGAAACAGTCAGTGTGGACCTCGCAGTAATCCATGATTGAGAGTCAAACGTTGAGGTACGATTTTGTCCAGTCAATATTTCCTGTTCCATTTTCTGTTTTATGTGACTCATTCCTTCAAACGATTTGTCTCGAATTCCTCCCCTCCAACATCGTTGACACCAGGTTGCAATGTAAAGGACATTCTGAAAATTACTCCATGCACCGTATGACCGCCATTGTTTCTGGATCGTTACTGCAGCTGTATTATTAATCCTAAGTCGACGCACGTAGAGGCACGACACAAACTTCCTACTGGCACATTGCAATGTCAAGATTGATCCCAAGATGAGATAAAACGTGTTCTGGCAAAGGAATGATCTTGTTCGTGCCTGAATTATGACTGCAGCGTTGTTAAAAGTGGAGTCTCGCAGTTTCTCAAGAGCATCAAACGCAGCAGTGCGAAGAAAGACCTTAGATTTTCCGACTTGTACTCCCCACGACAAAAGGTCAGTGATGCTTTCGTTCTGGGTTTGCTGTCTCATCGTACTATCGAGTCTACTCGACAGTGAGCTAACCAGAAATTGACACGTACATTGGTGACTTTCCAGTCCCAATCGAACCCCATTCCCAACAATCGGCTGATAGCGTTGAATAAATGATATATGTGGATAACGCATTGCAAACCCAGCTCTTGCGATTCTCATAGCAGGAAGTACGCCCGCACAGTTCAACTGGTGAGCAACTAGGAACGCGTCAAATTGATTCGAAAGAAGTCGATCATTGGGTTTTAGACATCTGATATAGTGGGGCTCGGTAGCTGCAATTCTAGAACGTAGATCTTTCAGCTGTGACGAAAACTGGCCGCTAACTGTTCTTGTAGTTCGTTTCATTGGTGATCGGTCATCATCCTTGGGGCTTGCTTCAGCATCAATGATTATTAATGCCAGCCGTGATACCAGAGGTTTCGAAGATGAGGCCAATAGATGGGAAACGCTTTTGGGCAGTTCATCCTTGTTCTTCAATATGAAACTTTCACATTCGTACTCAACTTTTCCAGCATAATGTACGATTGAAAACCTCCCCTTTGATTTTTGTATCTGAGACGCAGCGAAGAAGGAATTATTCTCACATGCGTCATACACAGCTTTGGCAAACGTTTGATCGGTTCGTTTCGGCAGACGACATTGCTCATCCAACACAGAAAATATTCCGTTGTTTTTCTTTTCAATAAGATCGAGTCCTTCCTGATTGTCCGGAAATTGAATATTCGACCAATGTATTCCTTCATGCACATATTCGGCCTGTTCGGCTTTAAAAACAAAACGATTGAATTGCTGCTGAAGAGCTTCGTTGCAGTAGTTAATACAGAGTTGTTCAAATGAGTTCTTATCAAAGGATTCGAAGCCAAAGATGTCAAGAACTCCTACTGTAACAACCTCATTCATTCTTTCATTGATCTCACTAATCCCTTGAACTTCAATCGACTTGTTAATTCTTGCAACTATGTAAGAAAACAACGCACCATACGTTGCTTTGACGGTAGCTTCCAATGCTTTTTGTGCCTGGCTTGAAGATAGTCGCTTCATTAATTGCTCTCCCTTTGCTTCGAGAAGGCTTGCAGTCAATGCCATTTTCAGCGACTCCTCTGATAATCCCAATAAGGTTGATACCGCCCTAATTGTTCCATCTTTATCGTATACGAGGCAATCGTCGTTACTGCCATTTACAAAGCGTATGTTTGAGAAATGAAGTAATGCTGCAGTTATCGAATATATTCCATCTTGCTCATCTTGCGAAAACCCAACAGTATCCATCGCAGTTTGCAATTCGCCAAAGGTATCAGAATCATCGACACAATCTCGTCTATCGAATGTGCCAGAGACGGAGGTCATGCTAAAATCGTGAACGGTCAATGGAGTCCTACCTTGGCCAAAGTTTGACGTTAGCATGAACCTTTTTTTATCACTGAGGCTCATCCCAGGCGACAAGATCTCGTAAAACACATGGTAATTCCTCTCTCCTGGGTTCACAGATACAAGTCTAACCTTCTCTAACAAGTAAAAGTCGATTGTAGCCCCCAGTAACGATCCACGCTCCCCTGATCTACCTTGCTTTCGGGCTTGGAAGCTCATTTCAATGAACTTTCCGAATCGACTGCTATTGTCGTTTCTTATTGTCCTCGCATTCCCAAATGACTCCAATATGGGATTCGATTGCAGCACTTGTGTTTCTACACTTGGGCAATCACGATCAGACTTCGCTCTTCCACTATGGCGCTGGGATAGCAGTGAAATATATCGCATTACAATCTTGGTCGTGACCGTCTTCCCAGCACCGCTTTCGCCGGAAACAAGGATAGACTGATTGAATATGGAAGATACCCCAGTCGACAGCATATTGTCACGATCTTTCAGAGAACGCATCATATTACTATATGCTCGCTCGGCAACAGCAAATGCGTGGGGCGGAGGCTGCATTGATTCTCTTTCCTCCATTTCACCACCCTGACCTAACCGATCGTTCCAGTATACCTCCATCATATCACGTGTATATAAATGATCCAAGTGCTTGAAAGGATTCAATGCTAATAGTATAGCCCCAGTATTCGTATAGATAATGTCCTTGCTATATCGCACACGCAAAGCGTGTACGATCGCTGGCTCGTGCAAATGGGTCAAATCAATAAGATCCCCTGGAGGCATCCCACCTATTCCTGAGTCGGTAAAACCTGTATGAATCGATTGCGAGATTGAGGTTGGCGATGGACCAACGGTAGACGAGTGTGTGGTTGACCACCAAGGATTGTCCATCAAAATGTGAGTTCCGTCGTTATACTTCTTGGGTATTGTATATTTATGTCCATTAAGATTCGTCGATGTGTCTGGATCGTCTACCGTAACTGAAACCGAGTCGTCTGTTTCATTACTCACGTGAAGGTAACCACGTACCCAGCACCAAGCACTGCCATGCGATCCTTCATTCTCGCTGAGTATAGACGTATTTATCCATACGGGCGTCCCTCCGTGTCTCATTGACACAGACCTATTGTCTATCTTTCTGGCGAAATTACCTACGTTGTCCATCGGCTTTGCTTTTGGCTTGGTTTGTGGTATTACTCGCTCCTTTTGAACATTGGCAGTAGGATTCAAAAAATTCGTGAATTTAGATGGATTCGTATGTCCAAAGTCTTTTTTCGGTAGGGAGACAATAACATTCGACGCACGGATTTGTTCATCAGCAATTTTCCTACGTCGAGGGTTGAGAATGGAGTTTGTTCCTTCACTTATGAAATTTCTTGATATTGCCTCGTCAAACGGGGCTGGAGGCGGCGAGTTC